>Ga0209666_1001025_pt1 | contig 21466 bp, 18 predicted proteins | sample SaaInlV_125m_DNA_FD_184679 | JGI IMG/M metagenome (GOLD analysis project Ga0209666, IMG submission 184679) | Marine microbial communities from expanding oxygen minimum zones in the Saanich Inlet - Saanich Inlet SI037_S3LV_10m_DNA (SPAdes)... | ecosystem: Environmental > Aquatic > Marine >...
GCCGCGACGGCGTCGCGGTCCGCGGTCGCGATCGCGCGGCGTCTCAATCGCGGTGCGTCTCACACACGGACACTCAGCCGCGCGCGTATTCGAATCCCCCGTATTCGAGCGCGCGCGAAGGCCATCGAACGCGAACGCGGACCATCCATCGCGACGGATCGCGCGCGCGGATTGGCGCGCGCCGCGCGCGGACGCGCGCGCGTCTTCACACGCCCGCGCCTCGCACGAGCCGCGCGCACCCGTCGACGACGACGGACCCGTGAACGCGTAAATTCTCGCGCGCGAACACCCGACGAACGCGATGTTCTCCCTCACGACGGCTCGACACGCCATCGCGAACCGCGCGACGATCGTCGACGCGCGATCGACGACGCGCGCGCCGCGCGCGCGCGTCGCCGCGCGCGCGGCGAACGCGGACCGCGAGATGTGGTACCCGGGAGCGGTGGCGCCGAAATATCTCGATGGGACGATGGCCGGCGATTACGGTGCGCGACGCGAGCGACGCGCGAGGACGCGCGCGATGGCGGGCGATGGGAGATACGATACGGTCGGATACGGCTGGGATGGCGATTCGAAGGGCGCGAGGGCGCTCGGAGACGCGCGGGGAGACGCGCCTACGCGAGCGGAAGAGGGCGGGACGCGGGACGAATGGAGGCGCGCGTGGATGTGTGACTGACGGATGCGATGCGCGCGCAGGCTTTGACCCGTTGCGACTCGGGGCGAACCCGGAGACGCTGCCGTACTTGCAAGAGGCGGAGCTCATGAACGGGCGCTGGGCCATGGCGGCGACGGCGGGTATTTTGTTCACCGACGCGGTTGGTTTGCCGAAGTGGTGGGAAGCCGGTGCCGTGGATTACGGTATGGACTTCCAACAGCTCGTCGGGTTCCAAGTCGTGGCGATGAGCATTCTCGAGGCGGCGCGCACGCGCGGTTTCATGAAGTCGGGCGAATCCGGCGTGTTGAACGCGTTCCCGTTCGACCCGGCTGGACTCGATGCTCCGGACAAGCGCGTGAAGGAAGTGAAGAACGCGCGCCTCGCGATGGTTGCGTTCCTCGGTATGGTTTCCCAATACGCCGTCACCGGTCTCTCCCCGTTGGAGGGCTTGGAGGCGCACATGGCCAACCCGCAAGCCGTCAACTTGTTCACGAGCTCCGTCGGCGGCGAAGCCGTCGCCTTCATCGCCTTCTTGTCCACCGCCCCGACGTTCTTGCTCGCGCAAAAGACGCTCGGTGACGGCAGCGACGAGGAGTTCCGTCCGATCCCGTGGTAAAACGGTAATGGATATTTGTTACCGTTTAGCGTTGTAATTTTCGACGGCAAGGTCGTTATATAAAATTTGAGCGACGAACGCGCCACGCGAGCGCCGTCGACGTCGCCCATCATCGCCCCGCGGTCGGTCTTCGACTCGCACGAGAGAACTACGTTAGTTTTTATTCGCGCGAGAGAACTACGTTAGTTTTTATTACATGATGATAATATATTGATTCATCTTCCAGACGACGACGACGAGCGAAGCGCGTGGACGAACCGAAGAAGTCAAACGCGCGCGACTGGCCGATTTCTTCGACCGAGTTTTCCGCGCGCGTCGTCACCGTTCGCTTCATCCCGCGCGCCCATCGCATCGCTAACCACGACGAGCATCGCATCTCATCGTTCCATACGATGACACTACTTCCCCTGAATCGCGCGAATCCCTTCGAATATCGTATCGACCCTCGGCAATTTCCCGCTCTGCAACTTTGAAGACACGAGCTCGCCGTCGTAAAACACCTCAAACGCCCCGGTGTTCAACACGTTCGCGCTCACGATGTTGAACACCCAAAAAGTCATGATGGCGGTTTGAAACTTATTCTCGCTCATCGACTTCAACCACGCCGGGACGACCGCGCTCTCGCCGAAGACGCGCGTCGCCGCCCGCTCGCCGAAAAACGTCGCCGTCCAGAGCGCGATTTGCACCCACGAGAACGCTCGACCGAGCGCCACCGCCGTCGCGCTCGGCGGCCAGTGCCCACCGGTCGTGGCCATCCCGAATTCATTTTCGATCGCGCGCGCGAGCTGGTTGAACCCGCCGCGGTAAGATCACGAGGTGCAAAACCCGACGACGACTTTCCCGGCGCCTCGGGACATCGCGCGAAACGTCTCGGACGGCGCCGTCTCCGTCGCCGTGGACGCGTACGCGCCGTAGATATCGCTCGCGACGATCGCCAGAACGATTCCGGACGCCGCGACGAGCGCGCGGGACGTCGAGGACGGCATCGCGGTCGTCGCGCGCGGCGAACACTGCGGTCGGGCGTCCCGAACGTTCGGCTGGACGGGACACCCGGCGACGCTTATCCGCAAACGACGACGCGCGCGCGTCGCTCGAGCGCGCGTCGCGCCGACCGCGCGTCGCGAAAGCATGCCTCACGCGCGCGATGTCAATCCCGAGAGCGCGGCGGCGGCGACGGCGTGGCGAAGACACGCGGAAGACGCGCATCGATTGAGCGCGACTGAAACCTTGGCGCGGTTGGGCGTCCTCGATCTCGCGCACGGGCTCGATCGCGCGGACGTGCAGCGACGGAGAGATGCGTGTGGGGCGAACGCGCTGCCGGCGCAGCGGGAGACGTCGTTCGCGTCGTTGGTGATTAAGCAATTCGACGACACGATGGTGAAGGTGCTGTTGCTCGCGGCGTTCGTGTCGTTGGCGCTCGCGCTGTGGGACGGTGAGGGTGGCTCGGAGGCGTTCCTGGAACCGGGAGTGATCGTGGCGATATTAATCGCGAACGCCGCGGTGGGAGTGGCGACGGAGAAGAACGCGGAGCGCGCGATTGAGGAATTGAAAAAGTACGAGGCGGACGTCGCCACGTGCACGCGCGACGGCGAGAAACGCAAGGTGAACGCGGAGGCGCTCGTGCCCGGAGACATCGTGGAGATTGCCACGGGAGAAAAGGTGCCCGCGGATTGCCGATTGGTTAAGATTCACTCCAACGTCCTGCGGTGCGATCAGGCGCTGTTGACGGGGGAGAGCGGAAGCGTGGCGAAGACGGAACGGGCGGTGGAACATCTCGGCGAGTGCGTGCTGCAAGACAAGACGTGCATGGTGTACAGTGGGACCACGGTGACCGTGGGTAAGGCTACGTGCGTGGTGGTCGGTACGGGTAGTAACACAGCCATGGGGAAGATTCAACACACGCTCGAGCAGACGGAGGAGGAATTGACGCCGCTGAAGAAGAAATTGGACGAATTCGGGAACTTGCTCGGGAAAATCATCGCGTTAATTTGTATTTTAGTGTGGGTGGTGAACATTGGACACTTTGCCGACAAGGCGCACGGAGGATTGCTGCGAGGTGCGGTTTATTACTTTAAGATTGCCGTCGCGCTTGCCGTGGCCGCGATTCCCGAAGGCTTACCCGCCGTCGTCACCACGTGTCTCGCCCTCGGCACGCGTCGCATGGCGAAAAAGAACGCTCTCGTGCGGACGCTTCCTAGCGTGGAGACCTTGGGGTGCACTTCGGTTATTTGTAGCGATAAAACGGGTACGCTGACATGCAACGTCATGACTGTGATGCGCATGTGCGTCATCGAAAATTCGAGCACTGCAGAAGTTACCAACTACGGTATTCGCGGCGAGGCTTACGCACAGAATGGGGAAATTTTAGACTCTCGCGGCTTGGTCGTGCACGAACCAGCCGACGCCGCGGCGGTGGCTTATGTTGCCATGTGCTGTTCGATGTGCAACGATTCCACGCTGAATTTCGACAAGGAAAAGGGATCTTTTGAGAAGATTGGAGAAGCGACAGAGATTGCTCTTCGCGTGCTCACGGAAAAGATTGGACTACCTTCGGATTCCGGAATACTCGGGCGAGCTCAGAGCGACCAGGACATGCATAGCACACAATATTGGGATTCGGAATTTACAAAGCTCGCGACGGCGGAGTTTACGAGCGAACGCAAGCGCATGTCAACGCTATGCTCTCGAAATGATGAATCCATTCTATTCGTCAAAGGTGCACCGGAGAGTGTTCTGTCACTTTGCACGTCGGTTATGTCTAATCGCAACGGCCGAGCGGAAAGAATGACGGATCAAGTTCGCGAACAAGTGGCGGAGCAAATGCGAGGCTACGCCAATGACGCCCTACGCGTGTTGGCGCTCGCGATGCGCCCCATGGGTCGAGGCGTCACGACGTGCTCTGAGGCGGACGAAAACAATCTCACATTCATTGGTCTTGTTGGAATGATTGATCCACCGCGCCCGGAGGTGCGTTATTCGTTACAAACGTGCAAAGACGCGGGTATTCGCGTCATCATGGTCACCGGCGACAACCAACAAACCGCAGAAGCCATCGCATCGCAGATTGGCTTGAGCAACTCGATCGATCCTTTGACGGGTGGTTCAACTCAAAATAGTTTCAAGGGAAAATCTTTCACCGGTGTGGAGTTTGAGGCGATGACGATCGAGCAGCGCGAAGAAGCGGCGCGGACGATGTGCGTCTTTTCTCGCGTCGAGCCCGCGCAAAAGAGCAAGCTCGTCGAGATTTTGAAGCGGCAGGACAACATCGTCGCGATGACGGGCGATGGTGTGAATGATGCTCCGGCACTCAAATGCGCGGACATCGGGATTGCCATGGGAAGCGGTACCGCGGTTGCCAAAGGCGCCGCCGATATGGTGCTCGCAGACGATAACTTTAGCACCATCGTCGAAGCCGTCGCGGAGGGTCGCGCAATCTACAACAATACGAAGCAATTTATTCGCTACATGGTGAGCTCAAATATCGGCGAAGTGGTGTGTATTTTTATCGCCGCCGCCCTTGGGTTCCCGGAGACGCTCGTTCCGGTGCAACTTTTGTGGGTTAATCTCGTCACCGACGGATTACCCGCCACCGCGCTTGGTTTCAACCGCGCGGATGGTGACATCATGCGTCAACGACCTCGGAGTCCGCGTGAGCAGATCGTTGATCGATGGTTACTGATTCGGTACCTCATTATCGGCGTTTACGTCGGCATAGCGACCGTTGGGTCGTTCGGATGGTGGTTTATGTCGTACCCCGGCGGCCCGCAAATGACGTGGGCAGAGCTCACGAGCGCCTCGCGATGCATCGGAGACGCGTGTGAATCCTTCAAAGATCGTCGACCGAGCACGATGGCGATGTCGACCCTAGTATTGATCGAAATGTTCAACGCGTTGAACTCACTGAGCGAGAACAAATCGTTATTCTCCCACCCGCCGACGACGAATGTCTGGTTGCTCGTCTCCATCGTCATCAGCATGTGGCTCCATTTCATCATCATGTACGTCCCATCCTTCGCGAAGACGTTCACCATCACCGCGCTCAACTACGAAGAGTGGCGCGCGGTGTTTTGGTTCTCCATTCCCGTCATCTTCATCGACGAGGTTTTGAAATACGTCACGCGCGCGCACCGCGCCTCCATCAACCTATGGCTCAAGCGCGGTCGAGGCGACATCCTCCCGCGTTCTCGCGCCGCCAAAGGATTTTGAATCCCGAATGATTTTGAATCTCAGCGATCGTTCATAATAGTCAGATTCATTCCACGCGCATTCCGCGTCGAATCGCGCGTTCCCTCGTCGTCTCGTCCTCCGTCTCCCTCCTCCGCCGGCGCGCCCGAAAAATCGCATCTTTGTCCTCAAACTTTTTCACGACGACGACTCACTTTCGCACCGCGCCGCCGCACACGCCGCCGCGCGCGCGCCATGACGCGCGCGCGTCGCGCCCCGAACGACGCCGACGACGCGCCATCGACGTCGGCGTCGTCGCCCGTCGTCGCGCGTCGGAAGCACTGCGTCTTGATGCTGAGCGACTTTTTCCTGCCGTCGATCGGCGGCGTCGAGCTCCACATCTACGCCCTCGCCGCGAGATTGCGCGCGCGCGGACACAAGGTGGTGGTGTACACGCACGCGCATCCCGGACGCGTGGGCGTGCGGTGGATCACGCGCGGGATCAAGGTGTATCACGTGCCGAGGGTGGTCATGTACGACAACTGTACGTTTCCAAATTTTCTCGGCGGGTTCAAGTTATTTAGAAAGGTGCGACGACGACGACGACGACGACGACGACGGCGACGCGCGCGCGCGAAGTTTCTTTCGTTTAGTTCGCTCGTTCGTTTCGTTCGCGTCGACTGACGCGCGAATTCTGATTCGAATTAGACGTGCGTTCGCGAAGGCGTGACGCTGGTGCACGCGCACCAAGGGTGCACGATGTCGCACGAGGGCATACTGTACGCGCGAACGATGGGAATGAAGTGCGTGTTCACCGATCACTCGTTGTTTGGTTTCGCGGACGTCGGGGCGATTCACACGAACAAGTTATTGGACATGACGTTGGCGGACACGCAGCACGCGATTTGCGTCAGTCACACGGCGAAGGAGAATACGGTTTTGCGGAGCGGGTACTTGCTCGGGGGCGAGCCAGGTTTGGCGCCGGAGCGCGTGAGCGTCATCCCGAACGCCGTGGACTCCGTGAGATTCACGCCGGATGTGACGAAGCGGAAGAAAGGACGCAGGACGGTGGTGGTGACGTCGAGATTGATGTATCGCAAGGGCGTGCATCTGTTGGCGGGGGTGATTCCGCTCGCGTGCGCCGAGCACGACGATTTAGATTTCCTAATCGCGGGCGATGGATCGATGCGGAAGCATTTGGAGAAGGCGATCGAAGATGCGGGTTTGACCGAGCGCGTCACCATTCTCGGGAGCGTGTCGCACGACAAGGTCCCAGAAGTGCTTCGTCGAGGCGACGTGTTCCTCAACGCCTCGCTCACGGAGTCGTTTTGCATCGCCATCCTCGAAGCGGCGTCGTGCGGATGTCTCGTCGTCGCCACCGCGGTGGGAGGCGTTCCAGAGGTATTACCAGAAGATATCATGTTCTTAGCGAAGCCGGACGTGCAGTCCATCCTGGACGCTCTCGACGAGTGTCTCGAAGCGCTCCCGCGCGCCGATCCGTGGCGGATTCACGAGCGCGTCGAGGCGTTGTACAACTGGGACGACGTCGCCCATCGCGTCGAGCTCGCGTACGACCGCGCGTACGACACGTGGGACACGTTCATGGGGCGTCTTTACAGGCTGTACCGCCGCGGCGTCGTGTTCGGAAAGATGTTGTGGTGCGTCGCGGCGGTGACGTACCTGTGGTGGCGCGCTCTCGAGTTTTTCGAACCCGCGGCGAGCATCGAGCCCGCGCTCGCGCTCGACGACGAGCGCTTCGACGACGAGCGCGCGCTCGCGCGCGAGGAGTAACGAACGATTCATCCTCCTTCTCTTAGATCTAGCTAGTCCATCTATCCATCCATCATTAAAACCCCCGTCCCCGCCGAATCTACGATTTTTTCAATCCCCTAACCGTCTTCGAAGCACCGCCGCGCCGTCGCCATCACCACCCGCGCCATCTCTCCCGAGCACCGCGTCCCTCCCAGGACGTCCACGCGTCCTCTCCCACCCCCCCTCGCGCACACCACCTGATACCACGCGTCCGTCGCGCTCAGCCTCTCCGCGACTTCGAACCCGCGCGCGTCCTCGCGCGGCACCGCCGTCCCGTCCGCGCACCGCGCGCCCAACGCTCGATCCATCGTCGCCCGCGCCACCGCGCGCGCGCGTCCCATCGCGCGCGTCGCCATCGCGCACGCCATCGCGCTCGCGAGCCACGCGTCGCGCGCGCGCGCGCGCGTCAGCGCCAGCGCGACGCGCGTCAGCGTCGCCACCGCGAGACCGCACGCGAGCGCGACGCGACGCGACCGCGCCTCGCGCGCGACCTCGATCGTCGCGCGCGCGCCGCGCGCGGTGATCGTCGCCGTCAGCGCGAGCGCGCGCGCGGGACATCGCGCGCGCGCGACGACGACGTCGTCGGGCATCGAACGCGCGAGGACGCGCGCGGAAGAATCGCGTCACTCGGCGGCGTTCCGCGACGCGCGAGCGGCGAGGACGCTCGACGGCGGTGAAGCGCGCGCGCGCGGCGATGGCGCGCGCGCGACGCGCGGCGATCGCGTCCGCGGTCGTCGGTGGGGCGATGATGATGATGATTTTGACGACGACGGCGACGGCGCTGGAGATCGATCTGGTGCACCGCGGCGACGGCGCGTACGACGACATGAAGTGCGTGAGCGAAGACATACACGCGAACGCGGTGGTGCTGTTCGCGTTCGAGACGGTGATGGAGGGAGATAAGGTGAGCGTGAAGGTGTTCGACGCGAAGGGGAAGGTGGCGTGGGAGAAGAACGACGCGACGAGCGGAAGGCACGGATTCACGAGCGAGACGGAGGGAGAACACCGAGCGTGCTTTTATAAACCGGAGTTGACGTCGCTGGGGGACGAAAAGGCGAAGGCTGCGGCGCTGGCGAAGCACAGGGTGCGCGTAGATTGGAAACACGGCGTCGCGGCGACGGAGTGGAAGAGCCTGGCCAAGGCGACGGATTTGGACGCGTTTACGCGGACGTTGCGGGCGTTAGAGGCGGATTTGAGAGAAGTGCACGATGGTATGTTGAATTTGCGAGCGTTAGAGGCGGAGATGCGCGATATGAATGAATCGACGAACGCGAAAGTCGCGTGGTTGAGCGTGCTGAGCCTGAGCGTGTGCGTCGGGATGTGCGTCTGGCAAATCGTCTATCTCAAGGGTTTCTTTGAGCGGAAAAAGCTCCTTTAATGAGCAATCTTCTTTCTACTGTTATTTCTACGCTACAGCGCTATCGTTTCTCGTAGTTCAAGTCGGTGAACCAGCGCGCCCAGCGACTGTTGATCACCTCCTTGGCGTCGTCGGAGAGCTCGGCAAAGCTATTCTTTTTGAAGTCGGCGAGCGACGTCGCGTATTCCTTCAACACCGGCGCGACCGTTTCGTCGAATCCATCCCATCCGAAATGTTTATAAATTTTCGACAACGTGCCCACGGGATCGGCGTCGAGATCGTCGAATCGCGTCTCAAACAAGGCTTCGCGCGGGAGCGACTTCGAGTCTCGCACGTACGCGTCGTGTAAAATTTCTCCCTGCTTGAGGATGAATTCCTGCACGTCCGCCACGGTGGGGCGTTGCAAAAAGCACTGCCAGTAGTACTTGTCCGCCATGTTTACCGCAGATCTGAAAACATCGTACGGGTGACGAGAAATGAACACGAATTGCGCTCGCGGAAAGAGTTTGCGAAGCACCTCGACGCGCGCCGCGTGCACGGGCGACTTCAACACCAACCGCTTGTGCTCCCCGTGCTTGTACTGCAACTTTGTCATGAACGTCATGAACGCCGATTTCCACGCCTCCAGCTCTGCGCGCTCGATGGGATACTCGTCGTGATCCTCTCGAAGCTCGTAATACTTGCGAAATTTCGCCTCGTCTCGCATAAACATCAGCGGCGCGTACGGCGACGCGCACCCGCTCAATTGATTCGTCGCCAGCTCGTCCTCCTGCGGCGTGTCCATCGTCAGCGCCATGTTATCCATCGGTCTCGTCGGATCCATCATTTTCGCCAGGTACGGCTTCATGAACCCGCTCGAGAGAAACCCGCTCGGAAACCCGACGTCGAACGTCGTCGCCGCGCCGAAGCGCGTCTCGTCTTTCGCCAATATATTATGCAAGTGCGTCGTCCCCGTCCTCGGATGTCCCAGCACGAACACCGGGTCGTCTCGCACTTTCGTCCGACCCCACCTCGGGCGCAGCGCGCCGTCCGCGATCGCCGCCAGCGTGTTCGCGAGCGCCATGCACGTCAGAAACATCAGCCTCGGCGCGAACGCCACCGCATCGATCGACCGTCCGTGCGCCCAGAGCGTCCTCGCCCACCCGACGAGCGTGACGCCGGACATCGGGTGGTTTTTCACGTGCCAGTACGCGCCGCGCACGCGGCACTCGATCACCGTCGGCGTCGCCATGCCGCGCGATGTGCCGCGGTCGGTCGCCGACGGCACCGTCGCGCCAACACTAAAACGCAGAGCCGATCGGCAGAAACGCGCGCGCGCGAACGCGCGAGCGCGCGAACGCGACGCGAAGCGCGCAGACATGAGCGAAGACGAACGCGGGAGCCTGCTGCGCGCGGCCGACGACGCGTCGCTGCGATTGGACGTGGCGAGCGAGGGCGAAGGGCGCGAACACCAAAGTCGCGGGTCGAACGCGCGACGAACGATCGGGGCGCTGTCGGGCGCGCTCGTCGCGAGCTTGGCGCTGAATGGAGCGCAGTACGCGAGAGGACGCGGTTGGACGTCGAGCGAGGCCGCGCTCGGGAGCTCGCGGTTCGCGCTGGCGGCGCCGAGGGGGCTGACGAGGGACGCGCACCTGGACGCGTGCGGACACGCGTCAAAGTTTAGCTTGATGTGCGTCGGTGAGCGCGAAGAAAGGGGCTCGTGGCGCTCGATCGCGATGCTGGGACAGGAACCGATGCAACAGTTCGGTCAGGAGATGGCGGCGGACGCGGCGGCGATGGCGCAGTCGGGCGCGGTCGATTTGGCGGCGGCGGCGCACGCGCAAGTTCCGGCGTCGGGAACGACGCGGTATTGTCGCAAGGATACGTGGTTGTTGTCGTGCTTGTTCTACAAGGCGAACATCAACGACGAAGCGACGGATTGGAAGCACGTCAAGGAGGAATGCGACGGGGAATTCGAGTGCGACGGCGTCAACAAGTACTGGACGAGCGACTTGTGGCACATCGGTTCGAGCGGGAACGCGAATGGATGCGACGCATCCTTGGCCGACGGTACCGGCACCGACGCGAGCGCCTTTTACAAGGAAGGAAGCGCGGGCTGGCGTCAGTACGGACCCGACGGTGGCGACGGTTCGTGCAAGGTTGTCAATAGTTGGGGTAACCCGGAGTAGGCGACGACGACGTCGACGCGAACACGCGCTCTCTTCCCGCTGTAAAAATCAGTCACACACGTTTTTTACCGCGCGCGTCGCGCTTTCGATGAGCTACCACGCGCTTTCGATGCGTCACTGACAAAATTTCGTCGCTACTTTTACTACACGGCGTCGCCTCGCCTCGTCCCCGCGCTCAGTTGTTTTGCGAAAACGTGTGCGAGCACTTCGGACACTCATAAAACACCGTCTGCCCCTCATCCGCGCTCCTCAACTGCATCGTGTAAAAGTTTAACCCCTTATGCTTACATTTCGGACACTTTTCGTCCACCGTCGCGCGCTCTCGCGTCACCTCCTCCGTCGCGCCCACGCGCGTCCCGTTCGGATGTCTCGCCTCGACGCCGTGATGAAACTTAAACTCCCTCGCCCCCGCCGTGAGCTCGCGCTCGCCGTCCCCGAACGCTGCGGCGTCATCGCGGTCATCGCGCGTCGTCAGTCCGCGTTCACCGTCGTCGCGTCGCGTCGCGTCGCGTCGCGTCGCGTCTTTCTTTTCGTCGCTTTTCCTCGCCGCCGCCGCTTCGTCCGTCGTCGCGTCGGCGTCGCACCGTCCTCGAGCGCGTGCGCCCTGCCGCACGCGTCGCACCGCACGTCGGGCGCGCGCGTCGTCAGCCGCAGGCGCGCGCCGCAGCGTTCGCAGAACCCGCGCGCGCTCGCCATGGTGGCGCGCGCGAATGGCGTCCGCGTCACTCCTCGACGACGATGTCGACGCCCGCGACGCGACGACGCGCGAGCGCCGCGCGCGCGACGACGCCGACGGCGACGACGACGACGGCGTCGACGTCGCGCTCGATGGGACGGCTCGAGCTCGTCGCGTGGCTCAATCGCGCGCTTCGGAGCGATTACGCCTCGGTGCAAGAGTGCGGCGACGGCGTCGCGTACGCGCAGCTGCTCGACGCGATGCACCCGGGGAAGGTGCCGCTGCATAGGTTTGATTTCAACGCGCGGTTCGTCGGGGATAACGAGCGGAACGTGCGGGTGCTGGCGCAGACGATGCGCGCGCTCGGGACGCGCGTCGACGTGGATTTCGACGCGTTGGCCAAGGGGAAGTTCACGGTGCGCGAAACGACGACGCGACGCGACGAGCGAGGCGCGGGAAGCGTGGGATGGAAGTCGCGCTCGCGTTTGGGGGCGATGGACGGCGTCGGTGAAGACGGGGATCGGATCGGGCGACGACGACGACGCGCGGGCGAGTCGAGGCGGTTGGGATTCGAGCGCGAGGCGCGAGCGCGAGCGAACGCGCGACTGACGATCGATCGATCGACCGCGCGGGGGGCGTTTGCGAACGCAGGAAAATAATAATTTATTGCGATGGTTTCACGCGTACGTGGCGAAGAATGGGTCGACGGCGTTGGAGGAGTACGACGCGTACGCGGCGCGCGTCGAGGCGCAGCGCGTCAAGGCGCACGCGTCGGTTCGACGGCGGGGCGAGGGCGCGACGCCTTTGAACCGCCCGGGGGACGATAGGGCGTCCGTGAGCGAGCGTGAGACGATGAGCGAGCGATTGGTGCCGAACGAGCTGAGCGCGGTGAGCGAGAACAAACGACGAACGCCGGCGGCGACGCCGACGGAGGACGCGGACGCGAGCTTCGAGTTCGCGCCGGCGACCGCGGACGCGCGCGCGCCCGCGACGCCGCGCGCGCTGTCGTTTCTGGATACCCCAGTCGCGCGAACGAAGCTCAATCTCACCGATGGATCGACGACCACCACCACCACCACCACCACCACCACCACGAACGCCGAGACGACGAACGCCGCCGACGACGCGGCCAAGCCGTTCGCGCGCGCGCGATCCCTCGACCGATGGGCCGCCAAAGCCCGCGCCAAGCTCCACGCCGACGCCGCGTCCGAGCTCAATCCCGCGAGCGATCCCGCGCCGACCGCACCGGGTCCGAGCGACCCGTCGCCGTTCGTCGAAACCGTCGAGGAGGAAACCTCCTGTTGCGGCTGCGTTCGCAAGCGTCGCGTCGTTCGCGAGCGCGCGTCCCAACCGCCGCCGCCCGCGCGCGCTCTTAGCCAGCGCTAGATTTCTCACTAGTCACGCATCATCATCAGCGCCGCGTCGTCCAGACGCGTCGTTCCCTCTCGTCGTCGCCGCGTCGCGCGCGTTCGCCCTCGCGCGACGCTTCGCGCGACGCCTCGCGGCGTCTCGTCGTCTCCGCATCGAATGCGCGCCCAATGCGCACTCCTCGACGCGCGCGCGCGCCCCGCGAGCGAATCCAACGCGAGGTACGGATCACGACCGACGTCTTCGCGCGCGCGAGCGCGACGCATCGATCTCGCGCGCGCGCGCGCGGCGCATCGGCGCGCGCGGTCGCCGCGGTCGCGAGGTCAAATGCGCGTCGTCGAGCGCTCGCGCGGTCGCGCGCGCGCGAGACGCGCCGCGCGCGCGTGCGGACGCGCGCGGGCGATCGCGCGCGGGCGATCGCGCGCGGGCGAGGGGGCGCGCGACGGTCGGGCGCGCGACGGCGACGCGCGGAACACCGCGGGGAATCGGTCGGAGGTTGAAATTGGAGAATTTCGACCCGCGCGAGCGGTCGACGCGCGCGGCGCGCGGCGCGCGCGGGTCGGAACGATGGAACGCGCGCGCGATGGGATGACTGACGACGCGGACGCGCGCAGGACTCGATCGAGACGGTCGAATCGACGCGGGGAGGACGGCGAAGGCGAGCGCGGAGGTCGACGCGACGGCGCGATGTCGGCGGAGGGAGGTTTACCGGGTCAACCGCCCGCGAGCGAGGTCGCGGCGGTGGTGAGCGATGGGAAAGTGGACGCGGGCGCGGGTGATGGGAACGAGGTGCAGACGGCGACGCCGGCGCTGAGCCCGGGGCAGGGCGCGAATGGAAGTCCGAATAGCGACAAGACGACGAAGGACGGCGAAGTCGCGAACGAGGCGCCGGCGCGCACGCCGGCACCAGCGCTCGCGGTTTCGAGTCCGACGACGATAGATGTTGAAGTGCCGACGCCGCGCGGGGTAGACCAGATGAGCCCGGACGGTAACAGAGAGTACAAGATCTACAAGGATATCGAGTGTTGCTTTTGCGGCGCGCAGAAAAAGTTTAACGGATACCTCGCGTTCAAGAAACACGTCGTGAGTTACTGCAGCGCCAAGCCCGAAGAGACTTTCGCCGAGTATCAGCAGCACGTCGAAAAGTATTGGGCCGAGCAACCCGCCATGGACCAAGCCGAGATGGTGAGCGCATTCGTGATGGAGGACGAGAACGACAAGGATGAGACGGATCGCGACAGCGACGCCGACGACGATGGGCCGAGAAGCGATACAGTGAAGCATCGTGCTGAAGCAGAGGCTACGCACAACGCAGACAGCGATGATGATCGACCAGCGAACAAGGCTGCGCTTCTCAAGACACCTGAAAATCTTTTTGACGACGTATCGAATGTTGACGACAAGCTGACTGCGAACGAGTCTACTGAACCCAATCGAAAGCGGCGAACAGCCGCGAGACCTTCGCGTTACACCGTAGGTATCGACGACGAAGACGAGCGAGCAGCGAGCAGAGGTCGTGACATCGACAAGTCTACGAACGAGTCGCAGGAATGTGCGTGCACTGAGTGTGGAAAGTCGTTCAAGAGTGCGCACTCGCTAAAAATACATCAGAGCAAGATGAAGCACCGCGGCGAACTAATCGTGCCTGCGACCGCTGGTGCGGTAGAGAAGAAAAACAAAACGCAAGCGTCTGTCATCGTCACCAATCATTCGACGGCTTGCGATGTGTGTGGAGTTTCAGTTAAGTCGCCAGCCGGGCTCGTGACGCACAAAGCGCGATGGTGCAAAGGAGCGAAATCAGCCGCTACGAGCGTCCCTAATGCCCAAGTGGTCACGAAGGCAACAGATAAGGCGCCTCCAAAAATTGCGTCTGAAGCTCAAACGCCGCTCAAAGAGCTATCCGTCGGCGCGAAGAGTAGAAAATGTTTACTTCGAGAAGAAAGCGGTTGCGAGTTCAAAGGTACTTCTTTCGATGATTTAGTGCGACACATGCAGGTGGAACACGGCGTTAAAGTCACGCGAATTGGTAAACAGTCTGCACAAGGAGAGTCACCCGGCGACGAGCCTGCCGTCGAAGAACAGTCCGTTCGACCGCAAACAGAAACGACAATCTTACGCATCTTTCACACGCAAAGAAGTTGTGCAGAGTGCTCGGCCAAGTTTCCAAACAATGCAGGGCTGATCGCTCACTACAAAGACGCGCACAATGTACGGGCATTCATTACCGCGAAAGAGTTTAAAGAGGCGGAGGCGTTGATGAACTCGTCGAGTGATGCGTCGTTGCCAACTTCAGAGCCGAAACCTTCGTTGTCAAAACCGAATAAGCTCACACATGAGACGAGAGATGCCGATCGTCCGAGTGGTAAATCGAAAAAGACGCAGATAACGTGCGAGTACTGTCAGACGTACACGGGTTTCTGGAATGCAGGGTTTGCAGCTCATCTGCGCAGCTGCAAGTTGAAGCACCCCCAAACCTCACCACTCGAAGAAGAGCCCCTGAACGTCGAAGTTAGTTTCCCGGGACCTCCTCGCACGAAAGAGATGGATCCTGGCGTTCGATTTTGCGACGAGTGTGCGGCTGGAGATTTCAAATGCAAGTCGTTCAGACAGCTTTGCACGCACTACAAGAAAGAACACAACGTTGAACTGATTGCGGTGGCAGCCATCATCGAAGATCGGGTGGCACTCAATCAGACTGACATGGAGGAAGTGGATGAGACGGTAGTCCACGACAAGGGAGTCCATTCTAGTAACAAACACATGGAAATTTTAACGGACCAACTCCAATGTCCAGAGTGCGAGTTCAAAGCGAAGCAACATAGGGGTTTGTGCACGCACATGAGGATGAAGCACAAGACGATTCCCATCCCCGTTGAGCCGCCGAGCAGACGTAAGAGATCTCGAGCTGCGAGCGTTACTGCGGAGGATGAAACGCATGCCTTGGTTCCAGTGAAGAGAATGACGCGTGAGCTGGACGACGCGTTACCGGGTAACGAAATCGTCGAGGTGAAAAATTTCCAGCAACTCGTAAACTCGTTCAAAGAACTTTCTGCAGCGCACAAAGAACTCGTGCGCTCGCACGAAGAGCTTGCGCGCTCGCATGAAATCGCAACGCGAACGAACGTTCAGTACGAGGATCGAATTGCGGTGTTAGAAAGCGGTACGTCACAAGGTGGCGATCGTCGTCGTGGCGCCGGGCGTGGAGCGCTGGCGTTGCACGCGCCAGACGCAAACACGCAGGTCGTGTACCACAATCCTGGTGGCTTGGATTGCTCTCCAGTTGTCACCTGGGGACGACAAGTGTGGCTTTCTGGTATTACTTGTGGCGGTGTGGTCGAACCCACGTTCACGGGACAAATGCGCCGTGTGTTTGATAATTTGGTCAGACTCCTCGTGATGGCCGGCACTGACGTCGCTCACTTGCTGCAAGTGAAAATTCACCTCAAAGACATCCGAGAAATGGAAGCGGTGTGTGATATCTGGGACAGATTTTTCTCCGATGCGGGCATCACGCGAGAACATCGACCCTGTAGACACATCACGCAAGCCGTGCTGAGTAACGCAAAGTTGCAAGTCGAAATGTTCGCCGAAGCGGTGCTCCCGGGCGAAGGAGAACAGGCGTTTCCGAGCGGTCTGCCGCCAAAACGCATCGCGAATGCGTGAACGAATGAAAGTGTACATTTTAGCGCGACCCATTCGGGATTCATCGTTGAATAAAAAAACAATAATTTCTTTTGTGTGGTGTCTTAAAAATTACGATATCCAAACGCGCGCGCGACTCGTTACTTGCTGTCGCCCTTGGCGACCGTGGGTGCGAGTAACATCGTCATCGAGTTCCCTTCCATGCTAGGCTTGCTCTCGAGCGAGCCCACCTCGCCAACGTCCTCTACGAATCGAGCGAACATCTCCCGCCCAATCTCCCGGAAGTCGTTCTCGCGCCCGCGAAACTGACAAATCACCTTAACCTTGTCCCCGCCCTCCAAAAACTTTTGCGCCGCCCTCAGTCGCACCCCGTAATCGTGCGTATCGATGTTGTACCTCATTTTCAATTCTTTGATGTCCACGCGCACCGCCGCCGCCTTCTTCCTCGCCTCCCGATCCTTCTTTTCCTTTTCGTACTTGTACTTTGAGTAATTCATGATTCGCGCCAACGGCGGCTCCGCGTCCGGGCTCATGACCACCAAATCCAATTCCTTCTCCGCCGCGAGTTCCAGCGCCTCGTCCGTGGACATCACCCCGAGCATCTCTTTATCCTCGTCCAGCACCCGCAATTCATCGAACTCGATGTCTTCGTTTCGCATCGGTCCTCGGTCCATCTGCGGTCGTCCGCGACCTCGTCCGCGTCCGCCTCGCCCGCGCCCGCCCCCGCCGCGTCCACGTCCACCGGACGAGCGTCCGCCGCCGCCGCGTCCGCCGCGTCCGCCGAACCGCGCGGTGACGGGCGTCATCCCGCGCGCGCGCGGGGCGCTCGGCGCGCGCGCGGCGCGCGCGACGACGACGGGGACGCCCGCGAAAGTTGACCTACCGCTCGCGACGTCGCGCGCGACGACGGACGACGCGCGCGCGCGCGGGCACAGCGCGAGGTTCGCGAGGGCGACGTGCATCGCGCGCGATCGGGACGCCGGTCGACCGCGGACGCGACGCGAAGTGACGCGATGGGCGAACGGAATGAATTGGAATGACGTTTCAAGGTCCGCGCGGCTCGAGGATGGCGAAGTCGTCGGCGTCGGCGAAGGCGTTGATGATTTTGACCTCGCGGACGCGCGTGGACGCGCGACCGGCGTCGATGCGGGCGGCGACGATGAACCAGGACGAAACGCGCGCGCCGATGAGGCCGGAAGGGATGGGGATGCGACGCGAGATCCAACCGTTTACGGCGTCTCGCGCGAGGACGTCGCGGAAATTGACGGCGGCGACGGCGGCGGCGAGGCCGAATTGATCGATGGCGTCGGGGAAGGCGCTGAGGCGGTCGCCCGCGGTGGTTTCGAAGTCTAAGGTGGCGCACATCGCTCGCACGGCGTCGGGAGACTTGTCGGAATCGACGAATTTGATTTCGTAGGAGAGGACGTCGCCGTCGACGAGGACGCGGCTGGGGACGTCGTCGCGCCAGAGGGCGACGAGACTTCGAACCTGTGAGGCGTCTTCGGCGTCGTCGGCGGTGGATGAGAGCAAGTGAGACGATACCAAGGGGTTGAACATCAAGTCACGCGCGACGCGCACGAAATTATCGGTGCGATCGTCGGAATTGAGTCCCAAGGCGCCGAGCCGTCTCATCTCGCGCGTGGCGCGCGACGCAAAGCGATCCAGAAGATCCCGCGTCTCGTGAGGCGATCCGACGCGTGGTGCGCGACCGCTCATCGCGGATGCCACGTAGTCTAAGATCGAATCGTCTTCTGAAGACGACGAACTCACGATGTGCTCTTCAATCATGCTCGTGAGCGTCGACGCCCCTTCGCGGCCGACGAGGGACGCGTGCAGGGTACGCACGAGTCTTCTCAAACGCGTTTTCGCTGCGTCTTGAAAAGTCTTTTCGCGAACTTCTTCGCTCGGTAACTCGACGTCAAAAGCAAAGATGAACTCAAGCTTGTGAAGTCCAAAGATGTTTCGAACGAGCCTCGCCGCCACGGTATCTCCCGGGAGCAGATTCGGCGTAACGATTTTCACCTCGAGCGATTCGACCCCCGGAACGTGCTTGGCGCGCGACGGAGCCTCGGCGCTGCCTCGTCCGGCGATGCAGTATCCTTTTTTCTTCACACAGACGTCGTCCTGTTGATCTTCTTCTGGGCGCACGTCGCGTTCACCGAATACCCGTTCGCCCGTTTCTTTGTGCACGTACTGACCAGCCGCTCGGCCATCCGCCCCGGCGTCGCGCTTATCAAACCGGAAGATGTAATCGTCCTCGTTAAATCCATCGTTTGGCGGTTGACCGTCATTCGTGCGACGGCTATCGGCGTGACTGTCGAACCAGTCGTTCGTCGCTTGCGCGTCAACGCCCAAGTTCACCTTGCCGGTCTCGTCGTATTCGCGACGAAGCGTCTCGCTTGACAGAATCTTGTACGCCTTGACGAGTTCATCGAATTTCTCCTCCGCCTCCTCTTTATCGACCGCCGGATTTTTATCGGGATGTAATAGTAGTGCCAGCTTTCTGTACGCACGTTTCAAAACACGAAGCCAATCTTCCGCTTGTGCATCTTCGCGCGTCAATCCCAGAATCGCGTATAAATCCTTTGGAGCGTTTGCTTCGCGCGCCTCTTCGATGGCTTTTCGCAACGCCTCAACGTTCGCCTTCCAATCGTCGGACGATACATCTACCGAACGTTCAATCCCCGCTACGTCGGCCATCGCACCATCTACGTTCGCGCTCAGCGCGCGCATCCACGCGCGAGCGTAATACGAATTCGGGACGTCGTCGACGCGACTTTCGCCGCCGCGCGACATGAGCTCGGACAACGCGTCTGTGCACTGATCGATCGCATCCGCGACGAGTTTGGCGGGAACCCTCTTTCTCGTCGTGCTGGTCTCCCAACGCGCGCGTTCTCGTTTACCATTCACGCGACACGACGCGACGAGCGCGTCGAATTTCAACGCCTCAAACGCGCCGCCGCGCGTCGCGTTTCGCAGCTCCCTCAGAGCGTCGATCGCCGAACTCCAATCCCCGAGCGATTCCGCATCGCTCGCTTCGCGCCAAACCAACAGCGCTCGCCTAATATTTTTTCTAACTACTAAACACTCGACGTTGTCCGGGCTGTACCGCAAACAACGCCGCGCCAGCGTCTCGGCGTCGGCTAACCGCTCGGCGGAATCCGCCAACTCGCTCAACGCCGTCGCCATCGTCTCGTACGCCTCTGACTTCCCCCCCCCCAGCGCGAGCGCGCGTTTCGCATCCACGAACGCCCTTCCGTGCATCGCCAACTTCAACGCCGCGCGCGCGCGCGCTTGAAACGTCCTCGGATCCAACGCGCACGCGCTCGCCTCAACCGCCGCGTTCGCCGCCGCGTACGCCTTCACCCAATCCCCTCGTCTTCCCGCCTCCGACCCCACCCGCGCCGCGCGCGACATCTCATCTATTGTTTTCCATAATTCGCTCGTCTCGTCGCCCGCGAGCGCGCGCTTCGCGTCGTCCCACGCGCCCGTCGCCGCGTTGAGCTTCGCCGCCAGAAATCGCGCGCGCGCGCCCACCGCACCGCACGTCGACGCTCCGAGCGCTTCGAGCGCCTCCGCGCCGCGCGCGATGTCCGCGCACGTCGCCCGCGTCGTCAGCGCGCGTCGCGTGACGTCGTCGTAGCGTCGCGCGTCGTCGACGCACCGCGGCTCGATTGCGAATCCATCAGCGCGCACCGCGCACAGCGCGACGAAAACGACGCCGAGCGTCGCCGCGGCGATCGATTTCGCGCGCGTCGACATCCCCGCGCGCCTTCACGCGCGCGCGACGACGTCGGACGGCATCGACGTCGCGTCGCGTCGAGGTGTGTCGTCGTCCGTCGCGCCGTTCGGTTACGCTAGTCGATTGTAATTACAACGCGTCGCTCGACGCCCTCGATCGTTCGTCGATCGCGATCAGAACCCTTCCTTCTTATTCGAGCCCGTGGTGAGATCCATCATGCCTGCGATCGATCGCGCGTCGATCCGTCGTCGTCAGTCTCGCCGTCCCGTCCCGCTCGCCGATCCGTCGCGTCTTCGAAACCACCGACGGAAGCGCTTCCGTCGCTCCGTCGACGCTCGTCGACGGGCCGCGCTTTGACGTTTCGCGCACCTTTCGCGAGCATCGCGCTCATGACGCACACCGCGCCGACGGGTATCAACACGCTCGTGACGCGATCGACGCCGCCTCGCTTCAGGTGCACGAATCCCTTTTGGGATTGAAAAAACTGTCGAGCGGCGCCGCGACGCCGCGCGCGTCTCGTCAGTCGTTCGGTCGAGCCCTCGCGCGCCTAGAGGTGCGTCGTCGTCCGCTCGCGCGCGTCGTCCGCGCGCGCGTCGTCGCGCGCGGTCGAGCCCTAGCGCGGCGCGATCGAATCGTTGACGCTTTATCCGACGTCGCGATGGCGCGTCGCGCCGTTTTCGCGCGTCGCGAAGCGCGCGCGTCGTCCGTCGCACCTTCTGCGCCTCGACGATCTTGTCGCTCATGGCTCGACGCGGCGATGTGCGGCGCGCCGCGGCGCTCGGAGGGGGGTTTGGTTCGCGACGCCGCGAACGCGAACGCCGACGCGAACGCGAACGCGTCGAGCCGCGAAACGCACTCGGTGAACGCAGAAACGCGACGCGTTCAGACGCGTTCGCATTCGCGACGATTACAATGCATGCGAACGCGATCATTCACGCGTCGCGCGACGCCGCGCGCGCGATTTCAAACGCCGCGCCGCCGGCGCCGGCGTCAACAACACTCGCAAATTTCCAGCGCCCACGCCGCTTTCTTGCACGTCTGCGAGCAGTACCAGCACCTTTTACACCGCTCGCACTTCACCTTGACCCCCGACCCGCGCGCGCCGCATCGATTACACTTCCTGTGCCGCGCGGCGAATTTCCTGTCGACGCGTCCCGGCGCGCCGCCGCGCGCGTCGCCGTCGCCCCTCGCCCACCGTCGCAGCCTCGCGAGGGCGACCGCGAGCAGCGCGATCGCGAGCGACGCGCGCGCGACGTCGCCGGCGCG
>Ga0209666_1001027_pt1 | contig 21447 bp, 16 predicted proteins | sample SaaInlV_125m_DNA_FD_184679 | JGI IMG/M metagenome (GOLD analysis project Ga0209666, IMG submission 184679) | Marine microbial communities from expanding oxygen minimum zones in the Saanich Inlet - Saanich Inlet SI037_S3LV_10m_DNA (SPAdes)... | ecosystem: Environmental > Aquatic > Marine >...
GCGTGTGAGTGCTGAGATCGTAGCACCTGTGCGCTGGTGTTCGTATGTGCGCTCGTCTTCGCATACCTGCGCTGGCACCAGATGACCATGCGTAGCCCGGAACTCGCGGCGTGTGAGTGCTGAGATCGTAGCACCTGTGCGCTGGTGTTCGTATGTGCGCTCGTCTTCGCATACCTGCGCTGGCACCAGATGACCATGCGTAGCCCGGAACTCGCGGCGTGTGAGTGCTGAGATCTTAGCATGTGTGCGCTCGTCTTCGTATGTGCGCGATCGTGATATACAGCGCCAAGTTGGCGGGTATGTAGCTCACGCACAGGCATTTTTCACTTGCGTGTGTGATACAAAGTTGAAGCAAGTGCCCGGGCTTGCGCCGTTTATTTTCATGCATCATAAGGTGCAAAGAACAAGACCGACCGCTACCACGCTCGCAGAAAGCGCAGTATCATGTCGAGCAGGCTCACATCCAGCATGCCGAAGCAGCTACCGGCGCCGAGCCTGTGGTGTCCAAGCATGGCGAACGCGAGCGCATGTGCGCTGCGCCACTCGGGCGGGTCCAGGCGCATCGGCGTATGCTCGCCGCGCCAGACCACTCCGCGGTGCACAGGAGCGCCCGCGAGCTCGCGGTCGAAGACAAAGGGCACATCGACGCCCCACGCCCACAGCGCGCCGCGCTCGTCCACGGCAAACACGCGCTCGCTGGTCGCAGCCGCCGCGCGCACCGGCCCCACGCACTCACTCTCAAGCAGACGCGGCAACGCAAAACGCGAGCTTTCGTCGTCGCGCTTTCCGGCCTTGAAGACCCTGCCGTCGCGCGCGAGCATCACCGTGCACTTGCTCCCACACAGCACTGTCTCGATGTGCGGGACGGGAGTGCCAGTCTCTAAGCACTCGCGCTCAAACAAAACGCGCGTGGGCCTTGTACAGTCCACTTCGTTTCCATCCCCCAACTTGTAGAACCTGCCGTTGCCCCACGTGAACACCGTTCCTTGGGCACTGACTGCGGCCTGGTGACACTCGCCTGCGTCTACGTAAACAATGTCCTCTGCGCCAAAAAAATAAAGTGGCAGTGGTCGGGGGTACCGCACGTGCGTGATGTCGTACTTGCCAAGGCATTGATAGTCTTTGGAGCCCCACGTACAAACACTTTCACCGTCGAGCAAAACTGTATGCCCATTGCCGCTGGCCACGCAAGATGCGTTTTTCAAAAGAGAACCATCCCGGTACTTGACTGGGTAGAACCTGTGGGATTCGCCCTCCACCTCGTCGTTGCCAAGAGTGCCGTTGGAGTTGTTGCCGCACGCAAAGACGCCATGGTCCGTAATGACGACGCTATGGTCCCACCCGCCTGCAAAGTCGTGCACCTGCACGCGCCCGGCCTGGAAGACAAACTGCCGAACAAGCGTCGGCGTGGTGACGTTTGCGCTCGACGAAAAGTCGAGCCCGAGCTGCCCGTACAGATTCCTGCCCCACGTATACAGCTCGCCGTCCGCGGTGGTGATGCCCAGAAACCCCTTGCCAGCGCCAATGCGGCGCACAGGCACTGGCAGCGACGGCAGAGGCTCAAGCACAGGCAGAGTGCGCACCCCCACGCCGTCGCCGGTGAGCTCGCCGGCGTACACCGTGCCGCGGAGGACGAGCGCGAGGGTATCCTGGCAGCATGCAATGTGCGTGGCCATTTGTGTGTGCGTGGATGGAAGCGACTGGTGTGGCCTAAATGTGGGTTTTTGATGAAAATAGCAGCGGGGCACAACGTGCTATTTTCGTATCAGTGGCCTTGAAAATTCTGCAATCCTGGCGTGTCGAGTTCGTGTCGCGCTGAGGCGCGTGCGAGGAACACCATAAGCGTGTGGTAAGTCTCTTTATTCTTGGGCACAACGCCCGCGCAATTCACCCCCCCGCGCGCGTGCGCACCCGGAAGCCTCGTACGCGCGGTACTCGCACAGCTCCGTGCGGATGCCCTCGATCTCGTCCTCTGTCTGCTGCCAGAGGAGGGTGTCGGAGCGGACGCCCGAAGCCTGCCGCACGCCGAGCAACCAGTCTTGGCGCTCACGCAGCGCGGCAACGCGCTCGCGCGCGTATGCCTCGACTTCCGGCGTCTGCGCCCGGGTCATGGCTGCGTGCGTCGCGCGGAAGAAGTCTACCAGCTCGGCGTTAACATCGGGCACTGGCTCTCCAAGAAGCAGGGTGCGTCGAATGCCGTAAAAACGGGCGAGCACCGCGGCGTCAAGCTCGGGCAGGCCGGGCACCGGCGCGTTCGCCCGCCGCGCCATGGCCACGACGGCAGCAAGCTTCGTATAGCGCTTGCACAGCTTCAGGACAGCCTGCAGGCGCAGAAACAGCTGCCGCGGGCGGGTGCACTCTGGCGTGCCCCCGGTGCCGGCCGGCGCCGAGTTCGCAGCCGCGCGCGGCATACACTGCCCGGCTGCATCGGCGCCCGTCGTGATAGTGCGCTGCATGGTCCGTGGGGTGTGGAATTTAGAAGCGCAGAATTTGGCGAGAGTTTCACATTAAAGCACGTACGCCCCCTGCCGCTATTTCGGTGTCAGTGAAAAACTAATTCGAGTGTATGTGCCTTGAAAAACTGCGCAGAGACATTTAGTCGGCACCACAGGTGCGCCCGCACTGCCTGTGTATGTTCTGTTTCCGCCGCATGCACTGGCGTGGTGTATGCCTTTTGTCATGCAGCGCCTGGGCATGTCGTGCAAATAGGTGTTTTGGTTTTGGTAGTATTTTTGCATAGTAAAATATGGTAGCCCATTTTAGATTTTATATTCTGGACAGGGAAAAATCAGAAGGGTATATAAAGCAGACGTTTGTTTTGGCACTCTAGAGACGACCCGACTCGAGATGTACACACACCTTTCTGCTGCTGGCCCCGCTGCTGCCTCCACTGGTACTGGCGGTGCTGCCTGTGAAAAGAAGTTCCGGGAATGGGAGTGTGCACAGCTCACTGAAGTACCACACCTGACTCTGAAGAAAAGGAACGAACAGCCGAAAACGCTACCGAAAGATCCCAAAGTCAAAGATATTTCGCGCTCGTGGAAGTCTTCCGAAAACTGGGTACTCTATTGGTATTTCAAGCTTCCCGGGAAAGGTGCACCCCGCGCAGTATGCCGGAAGGAGCCGTTTTGGTGCTATGACCCGGTGAAGTACAAGGAGCTACTTGAAAAGTTCGAGTCCGAAAGCGGAGAAGCAGGCAATGCCGCTTCTGGCACAGGTGGTGCAGGCAGCAGTGCTGCGTCTGGCACTGGTGCTGGTGAATACATGCGGGGTGGTACTTTTGATCCGGAACCCCAGATGCAAGAGCCCCTTGCACCTGCCACTGGCGCTGCCGGCAGCACAGCTGCATCCATTGCTAGACCTGTGGCTGGCGATGCATTGGCTGTCCCACATGCGAACACTTTGTATGATACACTCCGTGGCGAGGGCAAACTGCCCAATCTGCAAGATGCTACTGATCATGGACCTGAGAAAAATCGCATAGAAGGTCGCTTTTACTTCATCCGGGGCACCCCCGACAAAGGGTTCCAGCTTTACATTGATCGTACAGCTCTTAAACCGTTCAGTCCTCGTGGTTGGACGAGGCCTCCGAGCATCTACAAATGGAACCCCGAGGCTAAATGACAACCTCTGTTTTGTCGAGGTTATGAGGCCTAGAATGATGCACATCATGTGAGCGGGGAGAGAGGGAGAAAGGAGAACGGGTGTTAAGGGACCCTACCAGCCGTGGCCTGTACGTTTGAGTCTGCCTACGTCACGCTTTTTTGGACTTTGCAGTATTCGCTTTCCTCCCGTTCTCGTTAGGACCGGCAGGCGACTGCCCGTGCAGGCACTAGGTGAGAGGAGAGTCTTGGTTACCGTGACAGGTTACCCGCGTGGCGGGGCCCCGGGACCGCTAGTGAGTGGCCCGAGGAATAGTTTGAAAATAAAAATAAATGTGGGGTCAAAATTTTTGTAGAAACACCAGTGTTTTGAACGTTGAGTTCGCGTGGGGTCAACATCGCGAACTGCGGACCACACGCGAGCACGGAGGTAATGCACGCCGCGAGGGCGGGGCGTGCGCGGGCTACTGGTGTGGTCGCGGGCACACGGGGCGTACGCTGGCGGGCGGGTGCGGTGCACGGGCATGCGGGCGTGCGCGGGGTGTCGGCCTGGTCGCGGGCGGGTGCGGTGCACGGGCATGAGGGCGTGCGCTGGCGGGCGGGTGCGGTGTATGGGCATGCCGCGTGCGCTGGCGGGCGGGTGCGGTGCACGTGCATGCGGGCGCGCGCGGGGTGCCGGCCTGGTCGCGGGCACACTGGGCGTGCGCTGGCGGGCAGGTGCGGTGCACGGGCATGCGGGCGTGCGCGGGGTGCCGGCCTGGTCGCGGGCGGGTGCGGTGTATGGGCATGCCGCGTGCGCTGGCGGGCGGGTGCGGTGTATGGGCATGCCGCGTGCGCTGGCGGGCGTGCGCGGTGCACGGGCATGCGGGCGGGGCACGGGCTAACCAGGGGCGTGCGGTCGGTGCGAGCAGATGCCCAAGATGTCCGGCGCCAAGACGCCGAACGCGCCGATGTGGCTGGCGAAGCTGCTCGCGCTCAAGCGCGGAGAGAACGCCTGGCACCTGGCGCGCCTGCTGACGGCGTCGCTGAACAAGAAGGGCAGGCGCGCGCTCAAGCCCAAGTACAACGCCCTGTTCAAGAAGGGCAGCTTCAAGCCGTACGTGCCCAAGCAGTTCCGCCACGACGTGGTCTTCTTGCTGCACGACCACGGCGTGCGGGTCGAGACGATCGCGCGCAACATGGCCCTCGACCTCGAGCGCAAAGGCGTCCGCAAGGCGCGCGCTTTCGAGCAGGTGCGCGTGTATGCTCCCAGCAAGTAGACGTGTGCGCACAGGCGCGCGCTAACTTGCTGCTTGTACGGCAGGCCCAGGTCGAGGTCAACAGCGTCTTGTTCCCCGGGCAAGCCGCACTGCCCGGCGCGGGACCCGCGGAGCCAGATGCCTCGAACGCGGGCGCCGCGGCCTCTGGAGATGCCTCGCCCGAGCCCGAGGGTCAGCAGGCGCCCGTGCCGGCAGACGCCGTGGCCTCTGCCGAGGCCTCGCCCGAGCTCGAGGGCGGCCATGCGCCGGTGCCGGCTGCCGGGGAGCAGGCGCTCGTGCCGCAGGCGGCGGGAGCAATGGCGGCCGCGGGCCCCGCCGTGGTGGCACAGGCCGTCGCGCCTGGCATCTGCACGGTGAGCACGTGTTGTATGTATGCCGACACTGCAGCACGCCAGCCTTTGCCGGCTTATGAGCTTGACGTGCACACGCCCGCAGTTCCCCAACACGCAGTGCCACGGCCACCTTAACAACCTCACCAAGTTTACGGACAACGTGATCAAGCGCATGCTCGTGCCCGACTGGGCCTCCGCGGCGCCCGAGCAGGACGTGCTGGACGCGCGCTTTGTGCACATGCAGGCAAGCACAACTGCGCTCGTGCATGCTTGTGCGCGTGCAAGGGCATGCTGTGATCTAATGCCCGTATAAGCAGGTGTACGCGACCGAAAAGCTCGGGGCGCGCCTCGAGAACACGCACCCCGCCTTCCTGGTCGCCGTGCACGTGCGCTTCTCCGACACCGGGAGCTGCTGCTTCTCGCTCGACGTGCGCTGGGCGGACGAGAAGCCGTTCGACGTGGACCACCAGGAGCGCTACGGGCGCCAGATGCTGCTGCGCGTGGAGGCGGCGGGCAACGGCGGCAGCCAGGCGTTCCGCAACGCAAAGTTTGTGCAGGCGGAGCAGTGGGCCAAAGGCCACGCGCTTTCGGCGCGCATGCTCTGGCACTGCCGCGCGTTCCAGCCGTGAGCCGTGCACAGTGCACCCAGGCTCTCTGCGCGCATGCTCTGGCACTGCCGCGCGTGGGGTAAGCAGACGACACGAGCACCATGTTGCTGGTCTTTACTCGATACACTAATGCGTGACAACACAGCACCTGCGCGCATGCCATGGCACTGCCGCACGTAGGATAAGCAGACAGCACGAGCACCATGTTGCTGGTCTTTACTCAATACACTAATGCTTGATGACACAGCACCCTGCGCGCATGCAATGGCACTGCCGCACGTAGGAGAAGCAGACAGCACGAGCACCATGTTGCTGGTCTTTACTCGATACACTAATGCTTGATGACACAGCACCCTGCGCGCATGCAATGGCACTGCCGCACGTAGGAGAAGCAGACAGCACGAGCACCATGTTGCTGGTCTTTACTCGATACACTAATGCTTGATGACACAGCACCTGCGCGCACACTCAGCGCTCCTCCAGCGCCGCGTGCACGAGCTGCAGCATATACAGCCCCCAGATGCACAGCAGCGCAACGTCCGCGCCCGTGAACGCGCGGAACGCATGCAGGCGGGGTGGCAGGGGGCGCGCGCGTGCAGTGTGTGGCCGCAGGGACACGCTCAGGCCGCACGCAGGCACGTGCAGAGTCAGCGGCGTGGCGGGGCGGAGCATTCGTAGCGTGCCGGCAGGGGCACGAGCTGGCGACGGTACATACAGGTTTTGATGCCGAAATAGGTGTCCGTGTTTCACGCTTCTGTTTCCGGGAGCCCCCCGGGGCTGTGCTCGAGCTCGGCGAGGGTCTTCAGCCCGAGGTCCTCGCGCTGCAAACGCACGTACTCCGCGAGCGGTACGCGTGTCTTGTTAGCACACGCGTCCGTGGCGGGCTCCGGCACTGGTGCACAAGCGGAGCGGTCCGCGGTCGAGGCGTTCGGAAACACGCACGGCTCGCACTCGCGCGCCCCCGGCCCACTTGCGTAGAAGCCGTCGGGACACGAAGCACACGCGCTTTGCATGCTGTGCACGGCGTAAGTCCCTGCCTCACACATTGCACACCCCGCGCGGGTCCCGCCAGCCATATAGGAGCCGGGCTCGCACGCTGAGCAGGCATTGGTTGTGTTGTCGGCATCGCCTACCGCGCCTAGACCGTGTCCGGCGTCGCAGAGGCAGTCGGACGCGTTCGTGCTGGCGGTATTGCGCGTGTGCATGTGCGCTCCGCACGCCGTGCACAACCCGGTCCCGTTGTCCTCCTTGTAGGTGTTCCGCGGGCACTCGACGCAGACGGGATCGGCCCGCACGGCGTCAAAGTACAACCCGCTCGCACACGCACAGAGCACCCCGTCGCCGCCAGAGGCCAGCGCCTGCGCGTCGAGACACGCCGTGCACCGCTCGTCCCCGATCCGGTGCTTGAACTCAACGGCCGCGCACGGCTCACACGCCGTGTTGCTGTCCGGCCGGCCAAACCCACGCTTGCACGAGCACTCTACGCGAGCATCGGCACCCAGCTCCCGCGTGGTCTCGCCCGGGCCGCACGGCAGGCACCCCTCGTCGCCGGTCCAGTTCTTGTAGCTGCCCCGTTCGCACACCACGCAGACGCCAACGTTGGGGTCCCGCGAGCTTCCGGGTGGACAGAGCGCGGGCGGGTATGCTGCGGCCACCGGGAGCTGCACCTGCACCATGTACTGCTGCATGTCGAGGCGGTACCGCACCCACTTGGCGCTCGTGCCGTCGGTCACAGCCGGCGGCGGCCCAGACGTGTATGCGACGTAGATGTAGCTCACAGAGTGCGCAAAGACCGCGTGCACGTACTGCGTCGGCTGCAGCCCGACCACCTGGCGCCTCTGCTGGGTGTGGACGTCCAGCACGAGCAGCTCCGTGCCCCGGTGCAGCACGCAGAGCACCCAGGTGTTGCTGGGGTCCGGCGCGAGCATGTGCACGCTCGCATTCGCGGGCAGCGGGAGCCGGAGCGCCTGCACGGTCTCGCGCGCTTCGTTGTGCACGTACTCGATGTAGTCGCCGCTGACGTCGTGCGCCGACAGCCACAGCCCGAACCGACTGTCCGCGCTCGCGGCCGTCGAGTTGCGGTGCACCGCGCCCACGCTGGCGCGTGTGAGGTTGCGCGCAAAGGTGTACACCAGGTCGTGCGTGTAGTCGTGCAGCACGGTGACCCCGCGCGGGCCCCCGACGCCCCACAGCGAGACGTTGTGCCCGTGCGCGTGCACGTGCGGGCGTGCCTCGCGGTCCGGCGTGCCGAGCGGCGTCACCGAGGCGCTGGGCGGCGCGCTGGCGTTGCCGACGTAGAATGTGAGGTTGAACTCGGCGTCGAGCGCTGTGTGCTGGCACGACACCATGATGCTGTCTGCATTCGGAATGCCGCAAATGGTGGCCGTTACCCGCGCATACGGCTCAGTGGCACTAAAAGACGCTAAAATGCCAGTGCTGGAGGTTGCAAACACTATGTCGTGGTCCGCGGCCTGGGCTTCTAACGGCCCGGAGCCTACAGTGATATTCACGCATGTGTACGGCCCACCCGCCTGGTTGAAGAATAGTCTCGCGGATGCGGCGTCGTGCATGCTAATCTCGTGTTTGTCGTACCGCAGCACATCGAGCGTGACGGTATTCGTGCTTGTCGTCAAAACGCCCGCGCCCAGCGCGCGCCACGCGCTCGCATTCAGGCCCGCGGGCAGCGCGCGCGTGAGCACGCACGCGGCCTCCGAGCCGCTCCCGGGCGGCGCGCGCCCGCCGAGGGGGCAGTCGTGGCACGTGCGGTAGCCGAGTTTGCGCGTGTAGCAATGTTCTTGTAGCACAGTGCCGTCGATAGGCGTAAAATATTGACTCCCTTCGCTGGACACCACAATTGCCCACCCCTCATACTCGTCAATGGCATTTCCCTGCACTGGAAACGTACCTGCCAGAACAACGTTCGAGACATTTGGAAACAATGTGCAGTGGGACGTCGAAATGTTTGTGCTTGAAAGTTGCAGAACATACTGATATCCAATGCAAGCACTGTAGCGCTCGCATTCGCGTTCGCATGCAGCCATACTGACATTAACAGCCACTTGAACAGCTACGCCTTGAAACTGGTCAGCATTTCTGTTCGCGGCTGCTTCAATCACAAAGGAGATGCAGAAAAGATGACTATTGTTTGTTTGTGCTTCAAAGAACGACGGATTGTACAAAGAATACATTTCATCAGGACATGTTGTACACACTTGCTGGTCATTTGCATAAAAACCGGGAGAGCAGCGACAAGCGCTGACAGACTGTGCCAATATATCCAAATTCTCAGTATGCACGGGGCATGACTCACAAGTCTGGCTTCCCCGCTTTGAACTAAAAGAAGTTGAAGAACACGCGTCACAAGCACTCTGTCCTTTATAAACTTGCACTGTGCCTGTATCACATGCTATGCACGACAAGGGCGCGCGTTTTTTTTTACGCATACAATGCCCGCCATAATCTCCCCCATATGCATTCTCAATATGTCCACATCTATTGAATACAAAAGCATCAAACCAATTATATAATTTCGTGTTGTCTCGCACAAACAACATATACAGATAACACGTATTCCAAGAAGTTAGATCAACATGAAACCCAATACATTCGTTCAACCTTGTGCATTCTCTTTCACATGCAAGTAAATCATCGACATACTCTGCAAATGAGTAAACCAATTGTCCGCCAATTCCTATACAGTGCCCTGTTCCAATGTTCTCGTATAGCGGCACATGGTCCAGACTCGTAAAACCAAAAGCAGGCGCTGCAAAATTTTTGCGTCTACAGCTCATGGACTTTACGCCCCCACTTGCATTCAGTACGGCGCATTGGCCGTCTGTGCCCACAGGCTCCCAACCGTCGCATATGTTGCGCTCATCACGAAAATACAGAATACATCTAGATACATTAGAATCCACTGGCGTGCCATGGCTGTAGCCGATGCAGTCCACCCGCCCCGCGCACACAAGCGCACACTCGCCCTCGTCGGCCATTTCACGCCAATTGGCGCACGTGCTCGTGCAGTGGCCGGTGCCAAGATACTCAAAATTTACATGTTCACCAGGCTGAAAATTGCCGGCCGCACACGGCGTGCACCCGCCCTCGTACCCCGCCGCCGTCATGCCGTGCCCCGGGAGGCACACGCAGTCCACGATGCTGCGGGCGTCGTCGACCAGCGTCGTCATATTCGGCGGACACACGTCACACCGCCCAGCTTGAACGCTGGGGCCGTAGGAGCCGACCAAGCACTTGATGCACCTGCGAGCGGAATCAAAGCCATACCCTGCCGGGCACACGCAGGCACTGGTGCCACTGGTATCTGGTGAGACTGAACACCCGCAAGCTTCAACGCCCGCGCTGCCTGCCGGAGACGACAGTGTTGCAGGGCACAATTCACATCTTTCATCGCCCCCGCTCGGCCCATAAGTACCCGCCCGGCACTCGCTGCAGTTGGCGCTTGCCTCCGCGCGCCCGTACCCCGGCTGGCACGAGCAGTTACCGACGCTGGTGCTCAACGGAGGCGAGGTCGCTCCTAGCGGGCAGGCAAGGCACGCGTTGCTGCCGTTAGCGACCGAGAACGTGCCGTTGGCGCCCGAGAACGTGCCCTTGGCGCACGGGAGGCACGCGCTGGTCGCGTTGGCGCGCCCGTGCCCGGGCAGGCACACGCACTGCTGCGACGAGGCGTCGAGTTGCGCATTGGCGCCCGCACATGTGCAGCTGTCGGCGCCCGTACTGCCCTCGGGCGAGGTCAAGCCTAGAGCGCAGGGTGTGCAGTCGTCTGTGCTGGAGTTTCCGTCGTAGCTATCCACCGGGCACCGCGTGCACGGGGCACCAGTGCTTTCGCGACCGAAGCCTGGTGCGCAGACACAGGTGCCCAAGTTAAGGTCGCGTGTTTCGTTTGCGTTGGCACAGTAACACTGCGTCCGTGCTGTGCTTCCTGCCGGCGAGGTCGTATTCTCGGGGCACGCGGTGCACGCGCTCGTCACGTTGCCGGGGCTGTACGTCCCGCTCGGACACTGCGTGCAGTTGCTGGTGTTACTAGCGCGCCCGTGTCCCGGCAAGCACACGCACACCCCGTCGTACAGCGTCTCTGTCTCAGTGTTTATGCAAGTACAGTTCAGCGCGCTGGTGCTGCCCGCGGGCGACGTCTGGCGCGTGGGGTCCGGGCACGTGATGCAGCCGCCCGTCGCGTTGCCGGGGCTGTACGTGCCGCTCGGGCACAGCGTACAGGCGCTAGTCGCGTTCGCGCGTGTATAGCCAGCCTGACACACACACATACCATTCTCCAGCGTCTCTGTCTCAGTGTTTATGCAAGTACAGTTCAGCGCGCTGGTGCTGCCCGCGGGCGACGTCCGGCGCGTCGGATCGGGGCACCGGATGCACGCACCCGTCACATTGCCGGGGCTGTACGTGCCGCTGGAGCACAGCGCGCACGCACTAGTCGCGTTCGCGCGTGCATAGCCTGCCTCACACGTGCACTCGGAAACCTCCACCGCGCCCAGCGGCGCACTGCCCCCGTGCCGACAGACTCTGCATGTGCGCTCCTGCGCCAGTGGGGCGCGCTGGTAACACCACGTGGCATCACCCTCATCTGCGACAGAGAACACCCCGCTGATTACCAAGTGCGCAAACGCATACGCGCGCCACGCCCCAGGCACCGGCGGTGCAGTCTGCCAATCCAGCAAGCCGTGCGCAAGACCCTGCCCGTGCACCCAGCAGCGCTTGTGCCAATGCGTATCGTCGCCCGGCTGCCTGTGTGTGCTAAAGGTATAGCCCACGCACGAGCTCTGCCGATTGCATTCGGCTTGGCATTCGCTCTCTGTGATGTTGCCGGCGAAGCGCGCGTTCACTTCAAAGCGCCGGCCATTCCTGTCTAGGTGGGAGCCGCAGTGCCCAGATCCTTCCAACTCGTACGAATGCACGCCAAGCGCGCTGTATTGGCCGCTGTCACAGGACTCACAGGTTCCGTCAGCAGCACTCGCATAACCGGGCGCACAGAGGCACGTCTGCTTGCTCACCGCGCCGGAGTACGCAGACTGCCGTGTGGGTAGGCACTCCACACACCGGCGATGCCCCCGTGCGGGGGCGTACCCTGTGCTGCCACATTCTGCACACGCAGCCTGTGCCTCCGCAGGCTGGTAGCTGCCAGGCGCACAGGCGATACAGGCGAGCGCCGGGCGCCTGTTGCGTTTGTAGCAGTAGCCTTCCTCTGTGTTAGTAGTCATCTTCACATCAAAAGCACTGCCTGGCAATGATCGCCAGCCATCCAAAGGGTTCTGCTGGAATGAGTAGTACACGTAGCATCTGCCTATACGAGATCCAGACTCAGCAAACATGTACCCAATGCACGCATCCTGCACGTTACACGAGCGGCGGCACCGGAGCTCCGTGAATTCGTCAACGTAATGATAGTATGGTCTAGTGTCAAGAGCACTGCGGCAATAACCTTGACCTAGGTTTGTGTACGCGGGCTGGTCGTGCAGGCGGAAGCACTGCCCGATATCCGCGCCCGTGCTCTGCGAGATGTCAAAGTCAATGTTTGGTGACGAGGATGTGCCGTCCGCGGACCTCTGCTGCTGGTCCTCGTAGTGTCGATAGCACCGGTTTTGGTAATCACCTGCGATCGCATGCATGTACCCGGTGCACTCCGGGTCGAGTTCGCACAACCTGCGGCAGATGCTGCTATTGTATACGTTGTTATTGTAGATGAACCACACCGGGCGCTTATTTGCTGAGCGGCAGAACCCGTCGCCCACCAGCTCAAAGATGGGCGGGTGCAGCAAGTTTGCGAGCTGTGTCTGCGGGTGCGCGGCGTCCTTGCGCCAGCACGCCTGCCCCTCCCCGCCGGTGCTTCCATTGATCCCCGCGCACGCTGTTGCTGGGCCGATTGTTGTCCACCCGACCTCAGTGGCGCGCGGCTGCGCCCAGTGCAGCTCACAGACACTCGACGCGTGGGTATACGCAAAGCCGACGCACCCGCCGCGGCTCACGCACTCGAGCGCACACCCCCCTTCGGAGTCGCCGGTTTGTGCATGCGCGCACGTGCCCGTGCAGCTGCCCTCGCCCACAAACTCAAAAGCCGGGCCCGCGTCCGGCGCGTATGAGCCGGGCGCGCAGGCCGAGCACCCGCCACCGTAGCCCTCAACGCCGAGGCCGGTGCCGGGCGGGCACGTGCACTGCACGACCGAGCGCGCGCCGGGGGCACTCGTGTTCATGCTCTCTGGGCATCCAGTGCAATTGGCGCGTCCCTTGTGTGCCTGGTACGTGCCAACGGCGCACGATGCACACTGCGTCTGCCCGTAGCCGCCCTGAAACTTGCCAGCCGGACACGCTGTGCACTCCGAGTGTGCTTGTTTCACGTAGCATTCGACTCCACTGTAAAGGTTCGTGGAATCCACCTCGAATATCCGTACATGAGAGCCCCACGCAGTCCAGCTGTCATACTCCGGCACCGCGAACGAGAAATACAAGTAGCACCGGGTTGCCAAGGGAGGATCATGTTGGTCCGAGAAATACACATACGCAATACAAGCCGTGTGCTCGTAACACGCAGAACGACACAAGTCCTCACTCCCTAAACTCTTGTAGAGATTGTATGGCACTCCCGTACGGGACAAGCATGTACCTACGCCGATGCTCCTAAACACACTGTAGTTGAAGACAGGGTCAAACGCCAGACTGGTGCCCGGCGCATACAAGCCTGGGGCACAAGCCGAGCACCCGGGGTCGTCGTCTGAGCCCCCGAGGCCAGTGCCCGGCGGGCACGTGCACTGCTCCAACAGGCGCGCCCCGGGCGCGCTCGTGTTCATGCCTTCTGGACATGCCGTGCACGCGGTCTCCCCCGCGAGGGGCTGATAAAAACCGGGAGCACAGTCGCTGCATGCGGAAGCACTTGCGTCCCAGTACGCGCCAGCGGCGCATGCCTGCTGTTGTGCGCGCGTACAGTGGACCTGAGCTACCGCCAGAAGCAGCCCCAGGGCAAACGCTCGCATGCGCGCAACGGCGCGGGCAAGCGAGCGCATATATAGCAGCTTTTGCGCCTGCTTTGTTTTGCGCTTGCATTATTTTTCGCTTTCTTGTGCGTCTTGTGCAGCCTGCTCTGGCTGCTTGCGCGTGGGGACATGCACACAGACCACACGCACGGTGGAAAACACGTGTGTCGCACTAACGCGCTTTATTGCTCCACGCACCACTGCGTCGAAAGTCAACGTGCGCCTGCACACAAAATGCCACCAAATCTAAAAGTAGCCAAAGGTAACGTTGGCGCCCATGCGCGCAAACTCTGCCCATCTGCGCTCCTCGCGCGCGCACAGCGCCTTCTGCCAGTGCTCGAGGATGCGCTGCAACGGCCACGCGCTGTCAATGTCGACCGGCACCTCCTCATCTTCCGCGTCTTCTGGCTCGTCGTCCATCTCGGAGTCTGAGTCTTCCGCGTCGGCAGTTTTCGCGCCAGGTTGCGCCGGCTGCACTCGGGCGAGCACAAAGGCGAAAGGGCCAAAGGTGCCGCGCTCGCCGGTGTAGAACTCGAGCATCTCCGAGACGTGCTCGTTGCGCGCGAGCTTGGCGTTCGGACCGTCCTCGTTGCAGACGCCGAAGAGGATGTACTTCCCCGCAGACCCGGCGTTAAAAGGATACGTAAAGTCCGTGTCGATGCCAAACATGTTCCGGCTGCCGGGGTCGCACTCGGGCGCGAGTGTCTTCAGGTGCTCCGCGACGGCGCCAAAGACGTCTGTCTCTGACACGTGCATCTGGTACGGAGAGCTGCCGCACGGGCAGACCATAACCCACACGCCAGACTGCTGCATCGAAGCGCCGGGGCGTGGAGGAAACTGCATGCTGCGCGTGGGTGGGGCGTGGGTGGGGCGGTAGCGGCAAGGCGGCCAAGGCGCGTGTCTTTTATGCACTTTTAGTTCGCGGGCATAAATTTTCGCCCGATTTAACTAGGCTGGTAGTTGGCCACTGCTGAGACGCTCGTGCACTGTTTCACCCGCGCGCGTGCTTTCGCCCGCAGTTCGCGGGCATAAACTTTGGCCCGATTTGGCTACGCTGGTAGTGGGCCACTGCTGAGACGCTCGTGCACTGTTTCACCCGCGCGCGTGCGTTTGCCCGCCGTGAACGCACAAGGCCTCGGGCTGCCTCAGACCTGCACCGCCCCGTACACCGCAAAGCCCGAGCACTGCCAGTCCACCCGCTCGAGCCCCAGCAGGAAGCCGCGGTCGCACACGTACTCCGCGACGCCACTGCCGCCCCGGAAGCGCACGTGCAACCCGCGCTCCCCCGCCTTCTTCGCCATGTCGAGCTCGTCCCAGACATGCGCCTCCGCCGGCATCGACTGGTCGCCTAAGTGCCCGCACAGGTAGCCGCAGTCGCATACGGCCTCGAGCGCCCCCCCGCGCGCGGCGTGCCCGGCGAGTACGCGGTCAACCAGCCAACAGAGCGCGGCCTGCAGCGCCGCCTCGCGCGGGCACTCGGAGCGTAGGCGCGCGTGCAAGCGCGCGCTCCAAGGGGCGTCCGGTGCCGGCAGCAGCTCCTCCAGTACCGGGCGCTCTGCTACCGCATCGGGCCAGGGAGTGCCGAGAATGCGCACAGTGCGGAACAAGTCTGTGAAGGCGCGATGTGAACCGTGCACGAAGACAACGTCCGGGCTGAGGGGTGAGTCGCAGGGCGCGCGCGTGATGTAGACCGCGTCGTCGTCGGTGTGTGTGGAGGTAGCATCGGGCACCTGTGCGCTCCAGCATGTGAGGGTGTGCGCCTATGGTGTGTGCTTGCGCGCAGTCGTGCCAACAGACACTTGAGCGCGTGGTAGTGTGTATGCCTGCAAGCACGGCTCTGCCCCGCGCGGCGCGGTGTTGCTGTCGCGCAGCAGGGCGCGCAGCGGGCCACCCAGTCGCAGCATGTGCATGTGTTGGGTGCGGGCGTCGGACGCGAGCCAGTTTTTGCTTTTGGTTAAACAAGCACACACAAGTTCTATTTTGGTTAGTTTGTCTATCCCATTTATTGTACAAGTCGGACGACACGGGACGCATTTCAAGATCACGTTCCTTTATTTACTATGCTCTTGTGCTTCGGGCGCGGCTGTTGCCTGCTACCCGAGAAGTACGGGCTGGAGTCAGCTCATGCAAATTGCTCTAACACCACCATAGTGTGGATGTTCTGTATATCGTCATCTGTGAGGTCTTGCAACACCTTGGCGATTTCAACCTTGTTGCGAGTAATCGACTTAACCTCAAAGTGGGAATTAGGAGGAAATAGGACTTCCCTTTCGTGCTGGAATAACGAAATGTCTTCGATGCTCTTGGCTGTTAATGCCTTGATGACAAAATAAATTCCATCGGATTTCACGAAGCCATTTGCAACACGCATGCTTTTACTTGCGCTTGTAGGTGCTTGGAACACAAGTATGCCACCTGGTTGTATCTTTAGCTCAAACCATCCTGTGCCGCGATACACAGTTGTTTGATCCTCCGGAAGCTTCTCGAGAAGACTCAGTGCATTTGTGAGGTGCACCAGATAGTGTGCGTATTTTCGATAATCAGCTTCATTCCCGTCGGTTCGCAGAATGCTGTTCAGTTTTGCGAAATGACTGCCTGTGTAGAAAGTGAGCGCTGCTTGGTGAATCCATGGCAGTGACGTTGCAATTGCATCCTTTTTCGCCTTATCTAGCAAATCTTGCAGTTCCTGTTCGGATAAGGAAAAGGGACCAAATATCTTGTCTGGGTCCTGGCTTACGACCAAGCCTGTGTAGGCTACAGGTCTGCTGTATTCTTTCCAGGTGATTATGCTATCTAGGTTCTTATACTCATTGAAAATCGCTCGTTCTTGTTTTTGCTTCTCAGTCCTTTCGGCGTTTTTTGCTTTGGCCAGTGCCTGTTGCTTTAGCAACTTGTCGCGTATGCTCCCGTGCAAGTCCCCCTGCATTGTGGACTCTTGGTTCATCGTGGGATCCACAGACTTTGCAAACCCCAACTCCAAAAGCCTGAGAGCCTGATCCACGAGCTTCACACCCATTTTTTCCAACGACCCGTCACGCAAAAAGATCAAAAGCGTCTGCCATGCTTTTAGGGATTGGTACTCTTTCGGCAATGAAAGATTGGAATTCACACTGGGTGTGTGAGGTGGTAAAATAACTGCCTCAGAGCCCTGAGCTTCTCCCGTTTGTTCTCGTTTCTTTCGCTCCTGTTCAAATTGTGCTAGCCGCTCTTGAATGGCGCCGATTAGCTCGGCGTTAAGCATGCCGTATTTTAGCGCAGTTAAGCCAAACTTGACTTGGTTCTGTGCCATGCGTTTGAGTGCATCCGGAAACTCCTTCAACCACTCCTCGAGGTTTTCCAAGCATCTGTTATCGAGGTACTGCAAGAGCCCTGGAACTTGCTTCAATTCCCGTATCTTCTTAAGATTCATTTTGTGTCGCATCCTCGTCTTGTCTTTGTGTTCCTTCGATAGACGCTTGTCTTTTTTGACTGCTTTCTTTGGCTTCTTTGGCATATTCCTTCCGATGCGGGGGGGCATCCTGTAGACTCTTGTTTGTGCTGTCACAAAAAGCTCTCTGCAGACAACTAGGCGATACGCTCTATCTCAACGTCAACACGCTCGGTACACAACGCACTGGGAAGCACCACAAAAGTGCAAAAACAGACACACTAGTTGCGCGTGCTCCGTCCGTTTTTTGGTGCTTTGATAGTCCATGCGCTTATATACCCACGTCGCAAATCTATGATGCCACTTAAAAAGTATAGCCCTCTTTAAAGCAAACTTCATCTCCAATCGTGCCACTCCACTACCCTCGCGCACACACGGCGGTGGCTGTTCGCTTGCAGAGGTATACACGCCGCTGCCAACGCCTCACACCCACAACTTGCTTGCACGCCACGCCCTCCAGGCACACACTAGAGCGCAATTAGCGCGTGAGCCGATAAAGTTTCTTCCAAGTTGCGCCATTATTTAAATCAAACTGGCGCGAAATCGTCACCCAAGGATACGCGTACGCCACGACGGCACCCAAAAACGTGAGAGGGATATGTGACATGATATCAGAAGACAGAGCAACTTGCATATTACTGGCATCAGCGGCAACACAGAATCCCCTCTCTTGTTGACTCAAGCACACGAAACACGCGTGTCTTTGTGCCGTGCTTCAATACTACGAGGCATGCTGTGTAGCATTTGTGCAAGCCATGTAAAAGGCTTTTACTCGACAGCGTATAAACCCGAGGCACGCACCGCGCGTGGCCTATGCAGCGTGCTCCAACACCAGCAGGGTGTACTTTGCAGCGCCGGCGTGCATGGCCTGTGCCGTCGTGGCGACTGCGACAAAGTTGCCCACGGTATGCCTGAAACGCTGCTTGCTGCCGACAAAGCATGCCCACAACGGGGCAAGGTGCATCAGCGCGCGCGCCACGCGCCATCCATAACGCCAGAATGGCAGCACCTGCGCCGTCAGGTCCTGGGTCAGAACCACGCGCAGCCCCGCGTCCTTGGCGTCCGTCGCCCACTCGCGGACCGTGGCCAGGGGCCCGATGTGGAACCCGTGCTCTGCGTACACCAGTGCGCGTCGTGCGTCTGTGTGCAGGTACGCAAAGTACTCGGAGCGAAAGCCGTCCACGATCACAAGGCGGGCGCCCGGACGCAGGGCACGCGCGGCGCCCTGCAGAAACTGCCGGCGCTTGTCCGGCGCGCGCACGTGGCACAGGGCCTCGACCGCAAAAATGCCGCTCAGCGCGTGTTCGTATGCGCCCAGGTCCGTGCCGTCGCCAAGCTCAAAGCTGGCGTTCGCGTACCTCCCCTGCCGCTTCGCTGCCTCCGCCTTGGCTACATGTGCCGGCGTCGCATCTATGCCCACAAACCGCACGCGCGGGGCCAATGCCGCGAGGTACAGCGAGCAGAAGCCGCGCCCGCTGCCAAACTCGAGCACGCGTGCCGAAGCGTCTGTGACATCAAGGCGCAGCGCCGCCAGCACCATGCTCGGGACCGTGCTTGCATTCCACGCGCCAAAGGGGTACTGCAGGCTCACGCGCGAGTGCAGCCCAGGCCCGACGCACGCCTGCAGCAGCTGGTAATCCGCGTGCATTGTTGCTGTGTAGTAAGCGCACATCACGCGCATGTCGCTGCCATCCTGCTGCTCTCGTGTGTGCACCAGTGCGTCCAGGCGCGCGAGATCTTGCGCAAGGGACTCCGGTCCAAGCTTGCTCAGGCACGCGTCTGTTCCTGCCATGAGGCAAATGCATACAAAACAAGCGCATCCGGCCGCTGCCGCGCCGGCGAGTGGCAGGCCGGCTGCCCAGGCGCAGGCGCCTGCCACGGCAAGCGCCAAAACTCCGTGCATATTGTTGACGCTTCGTATTGCGGCCGTGGCTTGTTTTAGCGCTGGTTCTATTTCAGCGTATTTTGTGGCCAGTCAGTCTATTGGCATGCTATCTTTGATAACACGCATGCATTTTGACAACAATACATTGGTCGTGAATTATGCCGTCTGGAGACCTAATTCGTACGTTGTCTACTTTGGGCAAATTTCGCTGCACACGTGCATTTTGACACTAACACCTTGTTTGTTTTTATGCTTCCAAACGGTTGCATTCCAACGTGGTCTATTGCCGACAAATTAGACGTTAAAAATAGAGGCATGTGCGCTTCGGCATGCATGTCCTAGCAGCTTTGGGCACAGAGACCGGGTAGTCTCTCCCGTGCTAGTCCAGTGGCAATCGTCTTTTTGCGCCGAAAATAAACTCGAAAAAAAATGTTCGAACACGCCGAAAATAGAGCAGTATGCATAAAATGAAATTTCGAGCTTTCACCCGTATTTCCGCATGCTCCGCCACGCGTACACGCTCGCGCCCGGCGAGGGCCTCGAGGCGGCGCTCGCGCGCTTCACGCCCGCGCAGCTCGCGTACATGCGCGCGCACAACCTCATCCGCGTAATCGAGCGCCCGGCGACGGACGCCGTGCACGTGCAAAGAGCAGCCAATGCGTTCGCGGCTTGGCGGCAGCAGGCGCGGCGTCAAGTGCACGCACGCACCCGGCGTTGCAAGCTGTATACGCCCGAGGACCGCGCGCAGGCGCGGCGGCTGCTGCGGCAGTACCGCGTCGCGCGGCGCATGCACCTGCGCCTGCAGCAGCGGCGGGTGCACGTGCTGTACCGCTGCTTCTGGGCGCTGCGCGGTGGCTACCGGCTTCCGACTATTTTTCACGTCGAGGACCGCGCGCAGGCGCGGCGCGTGCACCTGCGCCTACAGCAGCGGCGGGTGCACGTGTTGTACCGCTGCTTCCGGGCGCTGCGCGCGCCGCTTGCCGTGGCGCGCCTGGTGGCAGCCCGCCGTGGCCTCCAGCGCTTCCGCCTCGCGGTCCAAGTGCACAAACGCCTTGCCAAGCACGACCTACGCGCCATGTGCGGGCCGTTCCGCGCGCTTGACGCTCTGCGGCGCATGGCGGTGTGGGTGCCGCGGCTGCTCATGCTGTGGCGCCACTGGGTGCGCGGCTGCGCGCGCCAGCGCCGCGGCAGGCTGCTCGTGGCGGCGGCGGGCAGCCCTCTGTGCCTGCGGCGCTGCGGGGGCTCCTGGACCCTGCCCAGTGGAATGGGGCGGCCGATGCCTTGTGTGGGCTGTGGGCAATGATGCCAGCACACGTGACGCATACTTAGGCGCCGACTTTAATACACATCGGCATCTAAAAACTGGGGCTCTGCGCGTAGTCTAGTCTACGCAAGCGTACACAATCAGCTCGGACGCGAGCATGCACGAGCACAACACCAGCAGCTGGGTTGTTTGCATGTCCGCGAGTGCCTCTCCCAGTTCGCGATCGTTACCTCCGATTCCGGGTTCGCGAACTTTGACACTTGTTCCCAGTTCGCGATCGTTACCGCTGATTTCCAGTTCACGAACTTTGACACTTGTTCCCAGTTCGCGATCGTTACCGCCGATTTCGGGTTCGCGAAGGCCGGGGCATAAAAGCACCGCGATATCGACGCCAGGCCACACACGCGCCGCCACGCGCGCGCCCACGCGCATGCAGGTGCGCTCGCCGCGCCCACATTGCTGCCTCGAGTACTGGTGCCTGATGCATGACTTGCGCGCGTGCGCAGACTGCGCCCACCATGCACGCCCAGCGCGAAGAGGGCTGGAAGCTCGCACATCTCGTCATCACAGAGCTCCCGCTCGACGCGAAGCTCCTCGGGCGGCTCCTCTGCAGTCTGCTGCAGGACGAGTCGAGCTTGCAGACGGCACGAGCCGGCGGCGGCATGCCAGCGTGCTTTGAATTGGCGGTGTGCGGGCTCATGGCTTTTGCCGCGCTTGGTGCCACCGAACGGCCATTCCCGGTAAACTGCACGGACATAGTGGGCACCGCCAGGGCGGGCGTGCAGTTCCTGCAGAATGCAGCGATCCAAGGCCAGCACTGGGCACGCGACCTGCTCTCGCATTTTGTGCACTACGGCGCCGGTGTCGAGGTAGCCTACTTTGGCCACCCTGCACTGGGCACTACGACACGCCCGCCGCTCGCTGCGGCACCGGGGCCCAGTGCCGGCGCGCCCGCACCGCTGCCTGTCGCGGCGCCTGCGGCCTTGCCCGGCTTCACGACGCGTCCGTCGATCCTGGAGGCACCGGGGCTTGGTGCCCGCGCACCCGCACCGCAGCCGGTCGCGGCGCCTGCGGCCATC
>Ga0209666_1001031_pt1 | contig 21421 bp, 11 predicted proteins | sample SaaInlV_125m_DNA_FD_184679 | JGI IMG/M metagenome (GOLD analysis project Ga0209666, IMG submission 184679) | Marine microbial communities from expanding oxygen minimum zones in the Saanich Inlet - Saanich Inlet SI037_S3LV_10m_DNA (SPAdes)... | ecosystem: Environmental > Aquatic > Marine >...
CTCCGACTCCGACTCCGACAGCGGCGAGAAGAAGGAGGAGGCGAACAAGGCACCCGCCAAGCCCGCCAAGTCCGACTCCTCCTCCGCCACCTCCTCCGACTCCGACTCCAGCGACAGCGACTCGGACTCCGATTCAGACTCCAAGCCCAAGGAGGAGGAGAAGAAGGACGAGCCCAAGGCTGAGGTCAAGGCTGACTCCTCATCCAGCTCCGACTCTGACTCCTCCTCTTCCGACTCCGACTCCGACTCGGACAGTGGCGAAAAGAAGGAGGAGGAGAAGGCCGAGGTCAAGAAGGCTGACTCGTCATCCTCCTCTTCCTCCTCCTCGTCTTCCTCTGACTCCGACTCCGACTCTGACGAGAAGGAGGAGGAGAAGAAGGACGAGCCCAAGGCTGAGGTCAAGGCTGATTCCGGCTCCAGCTCATCATCGTCCGACTCGGACTCCTCTTCCTCTGACTCCGACTCGGACTCCGGCGAGAAGAAGAAGGACGAGCCCAAGGCTGAGGTGAAGAAGGCGGACTCCTCCGATTCGGATTCCTCCTCCTCCGACTCTGACTCCTCCTCCTCCGACTCCGACTCTGACGAGAAGGAGGAGGAGAAGAAGGACGAGCCCAAGGCTGAGGTCAAGGCTGACTCCAGCTCCAGCTCCTCATCGTCCGACTCGGACTCGGACTCGGACTCGGACTCCGATTCCAAGCCCGCGGCCAAGGCCATCGAGGACAAGAAGGATGACTCCTCGAGCAGCTCCGACTCGGACTCCTCCTCCTCCGACTCGGAGTCCGAGGAGAAGAAGGAGGAGGCCAAGGCTGAGGTCAAGTCCGATTCGTCCTCCTCGGACTCGGACTCCTCCTCCTCGGACTCCGACTCGGACTCTGACGAGAAGAAGGAGGAGAAGAAGGACGACGACAAGATGGACGTCGAGGAGGCCAAAGCCGACTCCTCGTCCTCGTCCTCGTCGAGCTCCGACGACGACTCGGACTCGGACACGGAACCCGTCAAGATGGACGCGGACGCCGCCGTCGCCAAGCCGGACTCGAGCAGCTCCGACTCCGACTCGGGATCCAGCGACAGCGACAGCGACAGCGATAGCGACTCCAAGCCGGCGGCGATGGACGTCGACGAGAAGGCGGAGCCCGAGGCGAAGGCGGCGGCGTCCTCCGACTCGGACTCCTCGAGCTCCGACTCCGACTCTAGCGACTCCGATTCCGATTCCGGTGAGAAAAAAGAAGACGCCCCCGCCGAGAAACCGGCCGAAACCAAGGCTGATTCCTCCTCCTCCTCTTCGTCCTCCTCCTCCTCCGACTCTGGCTCGGACTCTGACTCAGACTCCGACTCCGATTCGCAGGGTAAGAAGGAGAACGCGGCTCCCAAGACGGAGGCGAAGGCGCCGGCGCCCAAGGAGGTTGAGGTTGAAGAAGCGCCCGCCACCGACGGACCCGCGGGGCGGACCCGCTCGCAGAACAAGCCCTTCCAGCGCGTCAACGTCGAGGAGTTCATGGGTAAGAAGGGTAGCTGGGACATGAGCTACGAGGCCACATTCGGGGAGGGTGGCGTCGGGTGGAAGGCGCAGGCGGTGCTCGGGCAGGTCAAGGGCGACAGGTTCAGGCACGAGAAGAACAAGCGCAAGCGGAGCACCTACAGGGGCGGGCTCATCGACGACGCCAAGGTCAACTCCATCAAGTTTGACTACTCGGACGACGAGAAATGATGACGGGAGCCGCATATTACACACGGGGGGTTCGGCATATTATAGCGCGATGTTTAAATCGACTTCAATTTTTGCTTGACTAACTCTCACGTCGCGTCTCGGTCCACCGATCGCGTCCCGATGTCCACGCGCACCCTCGCGTTTTCCGCCCGCAGCCTCGCGTTCTCCGCTCTCAACACGTCCACCTCCCGTTCGAACGATCGTACCCGTCTTCGGAGCTCCGACACCTCCCGTTGCATGCCGTCAGCCGCCGGGTTCAACGAAGAGTACGGAGCTTCGTAGACATCGTCGAAGCTGTCGTATGTGTCATCCACGGTTTCGAACCCGAGTGTCTGGTCTAGAAACGACCCGGCGCCGCTAAGCCCGGGACCGGTGGCGGGTTCCATCGACATGTCGTCGAACGATCCGCTCCTGTCGAAGCTTCCGGACATGTCCACGGATATCACCGGAGCCACTCTGTAAAAAACACGCCGTCATACTAATTGCCCATACAAAAATAAAAAGAAACTCACCCGCCGACGTTCCTCCGCACCCGCGCCCGCCGCTCCTTCCCTTTCCGTCGCCGCTGCTTCTTCTCCTTCTCCCGTTGCTTGTTCGTCGCTTGGACCAGCGTCGACAGCTGCAGCGGCACCACGACGAGCGCGGTCAAGATGAACGCGACCGTCGCCACCCGGCCCTGCGCGGTGACCGCGTCGAATGGCTGTCAAAATAAACACACCGTCAGTATAATTTCCCATACGCGAATGAAAAATAAGCTCACCTGCCCGATGCCCGTCAGCGTCAGAAACGACCAGTACAGCGCGTCACCGACGTCGCTGATGTCCGGGTTCGTCTCGTACTCCAAGTCGTAGAAGATCTCGCCCGCGATGAGGAACACGCACAGGAACTCCACGGCGACGCTGGTCACCTTGCCGAAGATCTTGTCGTCGCCGTCTTCGTCGCTTCGATCTTTCAACCTGTGATAAAACACGACGTCAAACTAATTGCCCATGTGTAAATAAAAAGAAATTGTAAATGAAAAGAAACTCACCCGCCGTTGACGTCGTCGGCTAGGCGGAGCAGGCGTAACAGACGGAATAAACGAAACGTTCGTAAGACCCCGCTGCCGCCCAACGCGCTGCCCACGAGCGTGGGTAAGACCGCCGCGAAGTCCACCAACGCGACTGGTGATCGAAGGTATTTGAAGCTGAACTCTTCGCTCCACGCGCGCAGGCAAAACTCAAAGAGGAAGATGGCCTCCACGGTACCTTCGCCGCTGGCGACCGTCGCTGGGTCGATGAACCCCGCTCTCGACGCCACCGCGTCGGGGACCCAATCGGGTAGTAACGTGGCGATCGCGATGGGGTCGGAGACGAAAAATCCTCCGTTGCCGCCGTCGAACAAGGACTCGCTCACGGAGATGCCTAGCACGAACGCGGTGGTGGCGATGGTCCAGATGCCCGCCGCGTCGACCCGCGCCAGTAGGTCCTTGACCTTCTCGCGCGGCTCCCGCGCGTGCCACTCCACCTTCTCGAACGCGCGCTGGGTCCGCGCCGCCTCGCGAAGCCCCGCGTCGAACTCGTAGTCGTCGAACGAGCCCGAGTCTCGAGAGTCGAAGAAGCACCGAGTGGGAAGCATGACGTGTTGTGCCGACGCGCGGTTTCGCCGCCGCGTTCGATGCCCACGGACCGCCAGCGCCGACCGAGTCGCCCCGAGCGCTCGGCGCGCACCCATGTCGGCCGCACGCGCCGGCGACGCCGCCGGCGCGACGCGCGATACCGTCCACATATCGCGCCCCTTCTGCGGTGCGTGGGTCACACGCTCGGATAAAGGGAGCCTGAAAACGCCGACACATTTTTCGGCCGATGGGTTAAGGTTACAATTCCTGTCTGGATACCATACGAGTTCCAGCCACATTTGCGAAAATGGGTCCAATTTTTTGGGTCCAACCTTTTTCAAACGAGCGGCGCCGACAAGTTGTTTTTTTTTCCCGATCGCGGCGGGGCCATCAGAGCTCTCTCGCGCCGTTCATCGGCCTTTAGACTCCGGATCGGACGACCACGATGGCGGTTCCAGCCGCTCAGGTCCAGGCGGTGCTGGACATGTCCAACCTCACCGCCTTCGAGCAGCTCCTCGGCGGCCTCACCAGCGTCGACAACGCGGCGCGCACCCAGTACGAGTCTCTGTTCAACGAGTGCAAGAAGCAGGGCGACGTGCTGTGCCTTCAGCTCGTCAAGGCGCTGCGAACGTCCGCGATCGTGGAGACCCGCGAGATGGCGGCCATCTTACTCCGCCGCGTGCTGACCAAGGACGAGGTGTCCCTGTGGGCCAACCTCCAGCCGCAGACGCAGGCGGGCATCAAGGGCGAGCTGCTCAAGTCCTTGCACGAGGAGCAGAACAAGCGGATCGCCGGCAAGGTGGGCGACACCGTCTCCGAGCTCGCCGCGGGCGTCTACGAAGAAGGATGGCCGGAGCTCCTCCCGTTCCTCTTCCAGTGCGTCACCGGCGGCGCCGATCCCCTCAAGGTGACCGCGCTCAACGTCTTCGGCGAGCTCGCCGCGTACATCGGCGACTCGCTCGTCCCGCACCTCGCCACCCTGCACGGCATCCTGGGCCAGTGCCTTCAGGCGGCCGACATGGAGGTCAAGCTCGCGTCCCTCCGCGCGTGCTGCGCCTTCGTCGACTCACTCGAGAACCAACACGACAGGGCCAAGTTCCAGGATCTCCTGCCCGCGATGCTCCAGACCCTCGGCGGCGCTCTACAGGGCGGCGACGAAGCTTCGGCGCAAGACGCGCTTTCCATGTTCGTGGAATTGGCGGGATCTGACCCGAGGTTCGTGCGTAAGCACCTCGCGCACGTCGTCGACGCCATGATGACGATCGCCGAGCACAACGACCTGGAGGACGGCACCAGGCACCTCGCCACCGAGTTCCTCGTCACCCTCACCGAGGCGAGGGACAGAGCGCCGGGTATGATGCGTAAACTTCCCAACTTTGTCCCGCGGCTGTTCAACTGCCTCGTCGCGTTCTTACTCGACGTCGAGGATGAGCAGGAGTGGCACACCGCGGAGAAGGAGGAGGACGGCGACGCGGGCGAGGGCGAGAGGTATGACGTCGGGCAGGAGTGCCTCGATCGCGTCGCCATCGCGCTGGGCGCCAACACCGTGCTTCCGTGCGCGGCGGCGACGATCCCGGCGCTGCTCGGCGACGGCGACTGGCGCAAGCGTCACGCGGCGCTCGTGGCGCTCGCGCAGATCGCGGAGGGATGCGTCAAGGGCATGAACAAGGACGTCGCGGGCGCGGTGGCGCCATGCCTCGGCGCGGCTACCAACGATCCCCACCCGCGCGTGCGTTGGGCGGCTGTCAACGGAATCGGCCAGCTGTGCACCGACCTCGGTCCCAAGATCCAGGAGAAGGCGCACGCGCAGATCTTACCCGTGCTGCTCAAGGCCATGGAGGATTCATCGCACAGGGTCCAGTCGCACGCGGCGGCGGCGATGGTCAACTTCTCCGAGGGATGCCCCCCCGAGCACATGCAGCCGTACCTCGACGCGCTCATGAACAAACTCCTGCAGATGCTGCAAGGCGGCCACCGCATGGTCCAGGAGTCCGCCTTGACCGCGCTCGCGTCCGTCGCGGATAACGCGCAGACCGCGTTCGCCAAGTACTACTCCACCGTGCTCCCTTTCCTGAAGCAGATCTTAGTGGGCGCCGCGGGTAAAGAGCACAGGATGCTCCGCGCCAAGGCTATGGAGTGCATCTCCCTCGTCGGCATGGCTGTCGGAAAAGAGCAATTCGCGCCCGACGCCAGGGAGGTGATGGATCTCCTCATGCAGCTGCAGGCTGGCGGGTTCGAGGACGACGATACCACCGCGTCGTACATGCAGCAGGCGTGGACGCGGCTGTGCAAGTGCCTCGGCCGCGACTTCATCCAGTACCTGCAGGTGGTCATGCCGCCGTTGCTCAAATCGGCGCAGCTCAAGCCGGATGTCCAGGTGACGGACGCGGAGGATCACGAAGAGGCGGAGGAGGAAGAGGACGTCGAGGTCATCGCCGTGGGGGACAAGCGCATCTCCATACGGACATCCGTGCTCGAGGAGAAGGCTACCGCGTGCAACATGCTGTGCTGCTACGTCGACGAGCTCAAAGACGGGTTCTTACCGTACCTCCAGCCCGTGGTGGAGACGATGGTGCCGCTGCTCGATTTCTACTTTCACGAGGATGTGCGCAAAGCCGCGGTGGCGTCGCTGCCGGATATCCTCCGCGCGGGGAAAGCCGCGATGCTGAAGCAGTGCGTCGCCCCCACCGGTCAGACGGTGGACGCCGCGTACTTCCGCCAGCTCGTCGGGTACGTCGTCCCGCCTTTGATCAAGGCGCTGAACAAAGAACCCGAGGTTGAGATTCAAGCCGCGATGCTCGAGTCCCTCGCGGATTGCGCCGGCGTCGCGGGTGAGCACATCAGCGAGCACATCGCGCCCATGATCGAGGAGTTCCAGAGCACCCTCAAGGGCTCGTTGGAGCGACGGGCGGAGCGGAACAAACGCGCCGGCACCGAGGACTTCGACGCCGAGGAGATGGAAGCGTTGACGGACGAGCAAGCCGCCGAGGACGAGGTCTTCGACCAGTTCGCCGAGTGCGTCGGCTCACTCCTACGGTCCCTTCACGCGCCAGTGTTACCCGCGCTCGAGCCACTGCTCGCGCAGTTCGTGGCGCCCATGTTGGGACCCGATCGGTCCCCCGAGGAACGGCGAATCGCCATCTGCGTCTTTGACGACGTCATGGAACACGCGAGCGACGGCGGAGCTTCGCTTCGGTACCTGGACGGATTCGCGGGGCCGTGCCTGGCGGGGTGCACCGACGCGGACGCCGACGTGCGCCAGGCGTCGGTGTACGGCGTGGGCGTCATGGCGGAGAAGCTGGGGCAGGCGTTCGCGCCGCACGTGCCCGCGAGTCTTCAGACACTCGCGCAGGTGATCCAGGCGCCGGATGCCAGGGGTGAGGAAAACGTCAACGCTACGGAAAATGCAATCTCTTCGCTTGGTAAGATTTGCGAGTTTCAGCGGGCGTGCATCCCGGGCCCGGAGAGCGTCGTGCCGCAGTGGCTGTCGATGCTGCCGCTGACGGAGGACAAGGTGGAGGCGAGGGCGGTGCACACGCAGCTGGTTCGCATGCTCGAGGCGAACGACCCGCATCTTCTCGGACCGAACAGCGAACACCTCGGGTCCGTGGTGAAGGTGTTCGCCACCGCGCTGCCCACCGCGGGTTTGTCCGAGAAGCTCCAGCTGTGCACCGTGGAGTGCGCGGGTAAGATGAAGGCGCTGCTCATGCAGATGCAGGGAAGCGTCCCGCCGGAGACGCTGACCCGCGCGTGGAGCGCCATCACCCCCGAGCAGCAGCAGGCGCTGCAGCAGGCGATGCAGGCGTGATGGATGACTAATAAGAGGCTTTGAGACTAAGAGTGCGGGGGTAAATTTCTTTTAATAACATCGTCGCGATATCCTACTGATGACACGAACTCGCGACGGGGTGGGGTGCTCGAGACGCTATTTCTTGGAGATGTGATCGTGGTGTTTGAACGGCGCTCCCGCGGTTGGCTTTTTTCTCGGTTCGTACTGCTTGAGCGCCTCTTTGACGCCGTTGGGTCCGTCCCACGTCTGCTTCCACCCGTCCGCGAGTGGGTTGGGTTCCTCTTCGGGGAAGTCCTCATTGAACCCGCCGAAGTACGTGGCGTCGAAGCGGGCGTTACCGATGAGATCGGGCCTGTAGACCGCCTCGGTGAGTCCGAAGGTCCGCGGCATGATGCCGTTCTTGGCGCCCTTGTCGAACATGTACACCTCCTGGAACGGGCCGAGTCGCATGGAGAGGCGCCACATCGGGACGCCGGTCTTCGCGGCGACCTTTCGTTTGACGTCGTTCTTCATGTCGGTGTGCTTCATGTCGATCTGGGACGGGCGGAGGGGCGGAGGATGTCAGTGGGGCGGAGGGGCGTGCTCGATGGATGGGTGTGGGAGACGAAACGGTCGAGGGTGATTGTCGAGGGTGAGATGGAGCGATGTGTCCGGGCGCGCACGTCGACCCAGTTGATGTCGTCCTGCCTGTTGTCGGGGCGAGGGACATCGAAGTAGCACGCGATTCTGGTCTTCATTTTATGTCGTCGTCACGCGCGGTGCGTTGTGTCCTTGGAAACGACTGACGGTGGGAAAACGCACGCGGGTTACGAGTGTCTTCTTCTTGGACTGACCGCTGACCGATCGGGTTTTTCCGTTCATCGATGCCAATCAGTCTTGAGTTAATTCTTGAGTTAATTCCCGAGCGCACGGATAACGGCCGAGCAATTTGGGTTCAATTTGGAAAACCTAGCTGGCACGCATGACTGGCAGACTGGCATTCCCGTGTTAACCTGGGAGAATTGCCGTATTGACGCCAATTTGAGAAGCCCAGAGGCACGCGGTTGGCGTGGGTGGCGCGCCGGGGAGGCTAAGCGCGCGCGCGTTCGGACACCGTATCGGGTCAGGGGTGCCCGACGAAGCGTGACCGGCGTCGAGGGGGAATCGGATCGATCGCCGCGGGGGCAATCCGGTGAACTGGAAGGTACGGAATCAGATTCAGTGCCCAGGTTTCTGACTGTTTACGCATACGTTTGGGGTGCAAAACCTAACGGGCGCCAGCGGCGTCGAGGCGCGACCGACGACCCAGATCTCGGCGGGTACACCACCACCCACACGGGCGGGACTCGTCGGTCGCGTCTCCGGGTCGAACACATCGTCGCGTCGCCCGGACATCCCCGTTTACCGGCGCCTAGGGTTGCGAAATCAATAGTTTCCCGCCACCTTTTCGTTGGCACCGCACCGCAGGCACGGTGCGCTGTGGGCGTTTTGGTGGTGACCCTGGGTGCCCGGCACGCGGTTCTTGACTCGTTTTCGCCTCGGTCGATCGTGCGAACGACGCGGTCGACGAACCCGTCGCGTTATCGAATCGATCGCGACGTGATCGGCGCGGTCCGGGCCGCGTGTGCGCGCCCGCCGCGCCCGCATCGCGCGCGCTTTTCAAACTTTTTCAAATTTGCCCCAACCAACAAAACCTGCAAAATGATTAATCATTCCCGCCCAGACCCCTGACCGATCCGTCATCCACGATCCAACAGGTGAACCAGAGCGCCATGGCGGGTGCCAAGGGAAACAAGGGCGCCGCCGCTAAAGCCGCCGCCGCTAAAGCTGCCAAAGCGGCCGCGGCGGCGGCAGCCGCGGCGCATGACGACGACGAGCCGTGGGTCGTCGACATGCAGACGCACGTCCCGCTCGACAAACAGGAAACAACCGAGTTCGACCCGATCCCGCTACCCGACCTGCCCTCACTCGGCGAGCACGACGACGAGACCGAGGAGGCGCGCAAGGGCCGGTACGCCGAGGACGACGGGGTCATCGCCGAAGCTCGCAAGATTCGCGAATCGAGAGCGGTGCTCGGCGCGAAGATCGCCAAGGGTCCGTACGGCGTCGATAAACGCAAATCTCACTGGGACTACGTCCTGATCGAGATGCGGTGGATGGCGGCTGACTTCGCGGCGGAGCGGGACTGGCGGTTGGAGGCTGCGAGGCAGTGCGCGGAGATGAGCGCCGCGTGCGAGGGGGCGCCGCCCGCGCGGGAGGAAACGTCGGAGGAGGCGGCTCTCGAAGAGGCGGGCCGCGCGATGTGCGCCCGCGTCGCGCACGAGGTTGGGCACTTCTGGGAGAAGGCGTGGAAGCGCGCGGTGACGAAGCCCATTCCCACCGCCGCCGAGCTGGTCCCGGAGCCGAAGGATGACGACGGCGCGAAGGATGGAGAGACGGGGCCCGACGACAAGAAGGAGGACGAGGGCAAAGAAGGGGGCCGGGCTTCGCGGCGCGCGGCGGCGGCGGCGGCGGAGACGGCGACGCCGCCCAAGGCTGAGAAAACCGAGCCCACAGTTGAAGCCACGCCCGAGAAGAAGGAGGACAAGGCGCCCAACCCGAACGGCGACGAAGCGGGCGACGGCGCGGCTCCCATGGACGTCGCCGGCGCGGAGGACGCCGCGGTGAAAGCCGAGGGTACCGGCGGCGACGGCGCCGAGGCTGGCGACGACGCGGTCGTCACCCCGACGCCGATGGCGATGGTCCGGTCGCAGAGCGTCTTCCCCAAGACCCCGCCGCCTCCGCCCGGCATGAGCGTCATCGAGCAGTGGGCGGTGTTGAAGCTCACCGGGGACATCGCGCGGCTGAAGAAGTCGATCATCAAGAAGGCGATTCAGGACAAGGAGGATGAGGAGAACGCGTCCAAGAAGGGGAAGAAAGGGGGGCGGAAACCCGCCGCCAAGGGTGGGAAGAAGACCGCCGCGGCGCCCTCGCGACGCGGCCGCCGCGGGAAAGAGGAGGAGTCCGAGGAGGAATCCGAGGATGACGAGGAGGACGAGAAGAAGGATGGCGACAATGGCGCTGCCGAGGACGGCGACGCCGCGGCCGCGATGCCGCCCCCGCCGCCCGTCTACCTCCCCGGCGGCGTCCCCGACGCCGTCCTCGACGCCGAACTCGACCTCGACTCCGTCGCGCCAGGAACCCCGCCACTCGTCGAGGAACTCTCACCGCTCCTCTACGACTGCTACCCGTCGCACACGGAGCAGTGGTGGGTGGACTCCATCAAGGCGGAGGCTTCCAAATTCGCCGATTACGAACGGAGGCTACGGGACTGGGAGGAGAGCGAGCGACGGCGCGCACGCGCCGTCGTGGAGGCTGCGCGCGCCGCCGCGGAGGCTGAAGCCCTGCGACTGGCGAACGAACGTCGCCGCGCGGCGCAAGCGGCGTTGGCGGCGCAGCGAGCGGCGGCGGCGGCTGCGGCTGGCATGGACGAATACGGGAAGAAGCGAAAGGCGCAGTACGTCATCGGGCCCGGCGGGAAGAAGATTCGCGTCTCGGAGTCGCAGCAGCCTTCCGGGATGGAGTCGGACAGCGACGAGGAGGACGACATGACCCTCGCGAACTTGCAGCGCGGCGGGAAGAAGGGGAAGAAGGATTTGGAAAAGAAAAAGTCGCACAAGAAGAAGACGCGGTCCACCGCCGGCATCGCCAGGCCGTGGACCCCGGTCGAGGACCAGCTCCTGTGCGCCATCGTCCACGAGTTTGGCAGCAACTGGGGGCTCATCACCGACGTCTTCGCGGCGTCCGCGCCGTTCAAAGGGGTGTACCGCAGAGCCGAGCAGTGCAGGTGGCGGTTCCAGCGACTTACCCAATCCGCGGAGGGCGAGGGCGACCCCAACGCGGTGGCTGCGCTCAACCTCAACAAAGGCAGCGCGCGTCAGGTCATGGCGCGCGCGTTACCCGTCGAGGACAACACCGCGAGGTTCCACTTCGACCGCGCGGCGCAGGCGCAGGCGAGGCAGCACAAGCTTCGAAGGCAGCTCGCCGCGGAGCGCGCGGGGTCGGATCCCAGCAGACGGGTGCAGGCGCACTCGTCGTGGGGAGCGCACGCGCAGCTCGGCGGCGCGGACCCGGTGGACATCGCGGATCAGGCGTTGATGGAGGCTGCCCGCGCGCAGCAGCAGCAGCAGGCGCAGGCGCAGGGTGCGATGGGCGCGGGCGATCCCGCCGCCGCCGCCGCCGCCGCTCAGCAGCAGCGGCAGCGGCAGATGCAGATGCAACAGCAGCAGGGTCAGCCCGGCATGCAGGGTGGCATGATGCCCCAGGGCGGGATGATGCCGCAGGGTGGCCAGCCCGGCATGCAGATGCAGCAGATGCAGCAGATGAACCCGCAGCAGCGCCAGCAGTACATGCAACAGCAGCAGATGCAGATGCAACAGCAACAACAGATGCAGATGCAGGCTCAGGCGCAGGCGCAGCAGCAGGCGCAGCAGCAGGCGGCGGCGGCCAAGGGCAAGGGTGCCAAGGGCAAGAAGGGTCCCGCGGGCGGCGCCTCGGGCGGGCAGATGATGGGGCAGATGAGCTACCAGCCCATGCCCGGTCAGGCGACCGAGATTCAGATGCCGCAGATGCCGGTGCCGCAATCGCCCGGGAAGAAGAAGGGCAACGTCACCCCGGTTGGCATGGCGCCCGGGTCGTACTCGTTGGGTACCGGCGGCGGGCGTGGCGCGAGCGCGAGGCAGGCGTCGACGCCGAGGGGAAGCAAGGGAAAGAAGAAGGATTAATAGGCGGTCACTTAGCAAACTGAAGTACTAACATTAGAACCATCACACACAAAGCAAGTGCACTCGTCGATCATCTATGATATTTCGCGTCGTCGTCGATGCGTCCAATTCATTCATTCATTCGTCACGTCGTCCCCGTCACCGACTCGTCAGTAAATTCGAATTCCCGCCCGTTCGTTTCCTCCGTCCAACCTCGCGCATCGGCATCGTCCCCTCACGCTCCAGCTCCTCCTCCCACAACTCGCGCGGCGGATCGAACTCCAGGCCTTGCTTCGCGAAGTAATTCCTCAAGAACGGCTCCATCTTAAACCTCCGCCGGCAAAAAGGCCGAACGTCCTCCCCGCCGGCTACCATCTCCCCGAGCTTCCGCAGCATCGGCATCAGCTGCACTCGCAGCCCGGCGTCGGACGGGTCGCCCGTGAAGCTCACGATCGGTATCCCGTTGTGCGGCTGGAGTAGAAAGGAGAACGGGTTGTTGTCGACCAACACGGTGGCGCTGAGATCTCGCCCGAGTTTCGCGATGTCCTTGACGTGATCCCTCAGCGGTGTCTTGACGCACGCGGGGCGATAGAGCCTGTGGTGGATCCTGTCGCCGCGTGGATCGAGCTCGTCCAGTAAGGGCCGCGCGTACCCTTCCATGCCGGCCGTGAACACGACAACCTCGGCGAAGGTTGCGAGCTCCGCGAGAAAGTCCCGGACGCCCGGCCTTTCAAAAACCGTGCACACCGGTTCCGTGGTCAAGCCGCCGGCGCCTTCCATCCGTTCCGCGAGGGCGTCCATGCCGTACGCCCTCGCCCAGTCACCGCTTCTGGACACATTTCCAGACGTCGAAGCGACCAGCGGGCAGGGCTCGTCCCCGTGAAATCCGCCGAAATGACTTGGATCCTTGTGAAGCGTAAATGACTTTGACTTGGCGGCGACTTCGGGCCGCAGGAGCTCATCCGGAACTCCGCCGTTCACCTCGTGGTTGTACGCGCAAATCAAGGTCTCGTCCAGGTCGAGGACCACGCACAGGTGCCGCCCGTCGACGTCGCGGACGAATTGGTTCGCATGTTTCGAACGCGTCGGCGGCAGCGGCGTCCCGTCGTCGACGGTCCGGGATCCCGTCGACTTGGAAGGTCCCGGCGCCGGCTGCGCGGATCCGAAGGTCAGCCGTCCCGCTCGCGCGGCGGCGTCTTGGGCGTCCACGGGCGCGAGCGGGCGGCGCTTGACCTCGCCGTCCCCGACGTCATCGTCGGCGACGGGTGACGGGGGTTCGTTCTCGTCAGGCCCGGCGTCGAGCGCGGGGTCCACCTCGAGGTACTCCGCGACGTCGTCCTCGTCGAAGGCGCCGTCGGGTCCGTCCGAGTCGCTGGATCCGCCGTCCGCGAACCTGCACCCGCATTCGTCAAGACGGAACTGCGAGTCGCCGTCGACGTCGCCGGGGTGGAACCCGAACGGGTTAGCGTCCTCTTTGGGCGGCGGGAGGGGCGCGCGCATCGCCGGAGTCTTCGGCGGCGTCACGGCGGTCGAGTCGACGATGAAGAGATGCGCGAGCGTTGGCGCAAGCTCTGGCGCCGACGACGGTCCGGGCCACGACGCCTGCGTGAGCATGGCGGGTGGGATGCATCGCGCGCCCGCGGAATGGATCGCGCGGCGTAACGTGGTGGGCATGGGTAGGCCGGCGATGGCTCGGTTCTGCGGAGGTCGGTGAACGGTGGGTCGGCTCTTAGTTGTCTGTGGCGTGTGTGGGGGAATATTCATCTTCGGGTCGCGGTGAGAGATCTGGCGTGGGCGTACCAGGTAGTGCAGCGTGCCGACGCCAACGCGCCATAGAAATCCCGCAGAATCGTGGGCGCCATCGCGCGATGACGAGCGTCCGGTGGTCATGAACGCCGTGGGTTACTCCACCTAGGAGACCGGGCACCCCTCAGATCCTGTGAGAGATTGTTGACCCGGGTAGTAACGCTCCTGGGCACCCTCAGAGTTCTCTTGAGTCCAAAGGCCGGCGCGTGGGGGTTCGGGAGGATTCCGGCGCGCGATACGTCGGATCTAAGCGGTCACCGGGTTACGAACGCGTCACCCGAGCGCGTTCACGTGCCGTTCGCGTCGCTATCGATGGTCCACGCGGCCGCCGTGCTTCACCGTGTGATTTAACCGAGTCTTGTCGGTACTTGTACTTGTACAGCTGTGTCAGCACCCTCGAGCCTCGTTTCCGGGATTGTCTCGTGACTGGCGGCGGCACTCGACATGGCGCAGTCGACGGGAGCTCCGTGCATGACGAGCTCCCTCGCCGCGGGGTTAGGGTTAAGGGGCGCCCGCGCGCGTTCCATCCCTCCCCGCGTCGCGTCAGTCGCCGTCACCGCGCGGGGCGGCGGAGAGACGACGGCGACGAGAACGCAACCGAGGGCTACGCATCGTGGACGAGATGTCGCCGACGCCGACCGCGCTCCGACCGCCGCCGCGCGACTCGCCGCGTCCCTCGGCGCGTCAACGTCGACGCATCGCAGCGACCTCGCACGCGCGAACACCAAGGCGGCGCGTAAAGAACGCCGCGACGCGAAGCACGCGCGCGACGTCGGCCCGCACCACGGCTCCGCCAATTCCCCGGACCAGGTGGACGCCTCGCTCTCCCGCGAGATGGCCGCCATGGCCGGCGGCATTGACGCGCTCGCCCAGCGCGCGCGCGACATCGCGCTCGCCGACGAGCGCAACCTCGAGGTCGCGCTGCACCTCGCCTCCGCCGCCGCCGCCGCCGCGGACGAAGAGCTCCAACTCGCATCCGTCGCCGCGGAAACCGGAAACCTGGACTGGCCGGAGGACGCCTCCACGGACACCGGCGCCGGGTCCTTCTTCATCGTCGACGGCGCGTCCACGAAAGAGGACGACATCGTGGCGTCGCATCGCGAGCGCGCACAGCTGTGCGCGCGATCGGCGAATACGATCGCGTCCAACCTCTCCGAGCGGCTGTTGATCGACGAATGGTCCGCGACGATTGCATCCTTCGCCGCTTCGGACTGGCTGGTGGACCGCAAGAAACCGCGCGTGCGTCCGAAGGACCGGCGGTGTAACCAGCCAAAGGCGCGGCAAGGGTGGAACAAGCGCGCGATGCGGGAGACGCGCGTGCGGGTGTGCGCGGGGTGCGACAGGATGCTGCCGACGACGGAGCTCATCCGCGTCGCTCGACTCCAACGCTCAGACGAAGAAGACAAAGCCGCATCGAAACAGAGACCATGTGAGCCCGGTGAACAACATAAACAACATAATAAGAAGGAGAAGGAGAAGGACAAGGAGAACGACAAGAAGAAGAAGAACAGGTGGACGATCGCGTTGGACGCAGGGAGCGTCGCGGATTCCGTCGAGTTGCTCCAGTCGCTCGCCGCGGGCGGATCTTCGTCCCTCGCGGTGGACTCGCACCCATCCGCTCGCGCCGCCGCCGACGGGCTCCTGCGCAAGGCGACGGCGCGAGCGCGCGCGAGTGCCGGCGACGATGACGCCATTGACGACGCGAGGATGAAGAGGAAGAGTAACGCGTTGCAGGGCCGAGCGGCGTACGTGTGCCGCCGCGGCGTCTGCGCCCGAGCGGTGACGCACCCCAAGACCAGGCGGCTGCACAGGATCCTGGGCGCCGGCGGGGCGTTCAACGACGCGTTCGTCGAGGCGTTCGTGGACGTATGCGTCGCCGCCGAGCGAGAAGACGGGGTGGATTCCACGCACTGGCGCATCGAAGGGCACAACGCTCGGCCCGGGCTGGCGCAACGACTCGCGGGGCATCCGAGGTATCTGGACTCGCGCACTGGTGAGACGGCGCATGGGTCGGACATGAGCGGGTTGGTCTGGGCGGCGGAACGGAGCGACTTTGGCACCGAGGGAGGTGGTGGGGGTTTAGCGGATGTTGAGGAGGTTTAGCGGTTTCGATGAACATCGATGGAATGGATGTTTTCGCGGTCCGCGCGCACACAAGGACGAGCGGGTTGTTGTTCGGGAAGAAACACTCGTCGGTTGATTAGTCGGGATGATGTTCAATTACAAACTTCACTGACTATTCAGTTGGGACACTTTCATCAAATGGATAATTACGTAAAAAAGTTACAGTCATCGTATTCCGTGAGCGGCTCCAACCTCTAATTACAATTCACCAAGAAACGGTCGGTCAATTTTAACCGGCCGTGTCCGGTCTATTGAACCGGGTGTTGAATGAGGTGGGATGTTACAAAATCCAATAACACCTCGGTCATCTCGTCGACACCTTCCGCGCCATCTGGTGCGGCGCAGCGCACGCAGGGTGACCCGAGACGCGGGTTCACGCACGGCACACGCTCCACGCGTCGCCGATCTAGCGATCCCATCGAGGTATCCGAGCGCGCACGGACGCGGCGGTCCCGGAGGGTCACCAGTCGAACACCGCCATCGGCCGCGGAGGGCGAAACGCCACTCGTTCTTCTCGGAGGTTTCATCAACCTCCGCGGGTACGGAAGTGACCGGAGCGCGGGGTAAGTAACCGGATCGGGCGTCATGTCGAGTGACGAGTCCAAGGGGCTGCTCAGCCAGGGGAGCGGCGCGGGTTTCGGCGCGACCGGCGACGTCGACCCGGAGAAGGGCGACGCGATCCCGCGCGTCTCCAGCGGCGAGAAGCAACACAAGTTCGCCGCGGGCAAGGAACGGAGCGTCTGGATCGACGTCTCCATCGCGGTCGCCTCCGCGGTCGTCATCGCCGTCGTCTTCTTCGTCTCCCTCGCCGTCATGAACTACGAGTACTACCCCACCGAGTTCACCCTGCACACCGCGTGCATGGAGCGCGGCACCAAGACGGCCATGATGAACGCGGGCATCGACTACAACGAAAACATCAGGTACGCGTACGTGGTGCCCAAGGGCAAGACCAAGATTCGCATGGCGCCCGTCCGGCACAAGCACGGCGGCGAGCACGGGGTGTTCAAGCTGTCGACCTGGATGCCCGACGACCAGTGGGGATTCGCGATCCAGTACGAGTCCGGCAAGATCGTACACGAGATGGGTCCCGCGACGAACGCGCCTGGTGAGCATAAAGATGCAGACGGCGCCGAGGGTCAGAGGCCGTACATGTTCACCAAGGGTCTCCTGGTCAACGACAACACGTGCGCGGTCGCGGACGAGGACGACGGCGTCTGGAGCCGCGAGCTCGCCAACGACGGCGCCGTGGAACGCGGCAGCAGCGTGTCGCGGGTGTTCGGCGGCTGCGGGTCAACGTGCCCCGGGTTCAACCTCAATCCCGCGCAGCAACGGCTGGCGGGCGAGGCGAACAGCAACGAGTGGAGGGACGTGACGGACGGCACGAACTGGCGGAGTGAGTCGCCGGACGGGTGCGGCGGATACGGCGAGCCCGACTGCCCGCCCGACGCCCCGGCCGCCGCGAGGCCGCTCGGGCAGCAGGACTTCAACGGCATCCCGGTTGCCAACGGCGACGGGTACGCGATGCTGGAGGATGGAAACGCGAGCGACGAGCAGGTGCCCGAGGCGTTCCAGCCGGAGAATGTCGAGCCCACGCCGCATCATGCCTACACCGCCGCGCGCACCGCCGCGACGTCTTGGAGGAGGAAATGATGAATGATGATTTCGATGCTTCTTCGGCGTCGTCTGGCGAAAACCGCCGTTCATTCTTTCTAAACTGGGGCGTAGCACGGGCAGTGCCGGGATGAGTGTTTTCACTCATCCCGAAACACATTTAATCAATCGTATTGCTAACACGTTTCATGAATCGATATTAAACCTCGATCGCACCCCAACACGACGATCCAACTCTCTCCGTCACATGCCGATGTCCACGAACGGCTCCAAGTCGAGCTCCAGCACCGAACACGGGTTGACGATGTCGAACTTTCCGAGCACCGTCGGGTGCACCACGCCCATGACGCCGATCCTCTTCCCGTCACGAACGATACCCGCCTGCCGCCCCGGGAAGTACGTCGCCTCGTTCATGGACGTGTCCAGGGTGTATCCCGCGTCGCCGTCCTTCGCGGCGCCGGTGATTTGCATCACGCGATCGAGCGCGCCGTGCGCCACTTCGAACCCGCTCGTCGTGTTGCTGTACAACACCAGCAACCGCCTGCTGTTCCTCGCGCCGACATCCTTGCTCTCGTCGAGAAGGACGACGTCGCCCACCTCGAAGAGCTTCGCGGGGACCGGCGCGTCCTTGTTCGCGCCCATCGCCTTCAACACGCCCTGCAACAAAGACGACCTCGCCACCTGCACGTCCAACGAACTAGGATTCGCGACGATCGCCGCGGCATTCCCGTCGTCCTCGCGGTTAACGTTGGCGAAGTTGTCGTCGTGCGAGCAGAGGATCCAGGTCAGGACCTCGCTGAACCCCTGCGACGCCATCTCCTGGCGCACGAGGTCGGAAAAGTTGTTCAGCGGCTGCTGCGCACCGACCGTCACGACGTTGGGCCCCGCCTTTTCTTTGTTGATGTTGTTGTACCCGTACGCGATGGCGACGTCCTCGGCGACGTCGCACGGGTGGAGGATGTCGGACCGTGTCGGTGGCACCTCCACGCGCAGCACGTCGCCGTCGATCTTCGTGGGAAGCTGCATGCGGCAGAGCAGCGCGGCCATGGCTTTGGTGTCGATGTCCGCCGCCGTCACGCCGATCCGCTTGCGAACGTAATCGGGATCGACGTCGACGAAACGAGTCATGAAATCCGGGTACGCCCGTTCGTCGCCGCTCGATGACACGACATCCACGGGCTCCACCGCGAACTTGTTAGCGGAGTACTCGGAGAACATCGTCACCACGGTGTTCAACACGATCTTCGCCTTGTTCAGGTCCGTGGCGGTGCACTCGATGAACACGTCTGTGGTGTCCAGCGATATCGCCGAGTGCGCTCCGTTGATGATCGGCGGCAACGAGAGCACCGTCCGTTCGGCGTCGTAGATGACGGGAAACACCACGGATCCGTCGATGATGTGCAGGAAGTGCTTGAGCTTCTGGTCGGACTTGTAGTGTTCCATCAGCTCCGCGGCGTTGAACTCGCGAGTTTGTTTCAGGGGCGTGAACTTGATGTCCTCGGGCGGGTGCGCTTCGTACGTGAACGGTCCTTTTACGGTGTTGAGATCGTGCGTGCCTATGGCCACGAGGGTTCGCCTGCGGCAGATGTTCTGGTGCAGCTTATCCTGCAGGTCGATGAACGAGTCGTAGCGGGCCTTGTCGAACTTGACGCCGCGAAGCACGGCGCACACGACGAACGGGCGGACGAGCATCGTCTCCGGTTTCTGAATCATCTTTTGCCTCGGCGCGCCGTTCGCTGGTTCGATCATGCGAAACACCGGCGAGGGCTCCACGCCGCGGAAGACGTTGAGCGCCCGGGAGATGCCCTCCATGCAGAGTAGGTCGTAGCGGTTGGCGGGGATGTCGATCTTGTAGATGGTATCGTCCTCCGCGTCGTCTCCAGCGCCGGCTGCGCCCGCGCCAGCCTCGCCCAGGAACTTGTCCTTGATCTGCTTCTCGGAAGTGACCTCGTCGAGCTCGATGCCGAACTCGAAGCAGAGCTCGTCGAACTCTGTCTCGGTGTACTCCTTGCCGAGGCGACGCATGAGCTCATCGCGGTTGAGGTTGACGGTCGGCTGTGGAGCGGTGGTGGGTAGGGGCGTGGTCGGTCAGGGAGTCATGGTCGAAGCGGAGTCGGCGCGGGGGAAAAGAAAGATACGGCGGTGAGCATCGGAGTCGGCGGGCCGATCGGCGCGCGCGGTCCCGTACGCGGGGATTAGGGTTAGGGTTTAGGGATGCGTCGAGCACACGTGCACTCACCATGGTGTCGCCGAAGGTCGCGGACTTCGCGAACGCGCGGCTCCGAAAGCCTCGGGGCGCGCACTGGGTAAGTGGCCGCAGCTCGCAAGACCTGAACCCTCAAGACCTGACAGGATGATGTGTGGAAAACCCTCGTATTTTGGTTTTTGGCCACTTCGTCGCGCTATCACTACATTAACTACTCTAAATCGTCGTCGTCGTCACCCTCCACCGCGTCGTCGTCCACCGGAGCGTCCGTGCTGTACCATCGCAGCCTGATGCGCCAGTATTTGTCCCTAACCTCACGCCTATGTAACATGAAACCGCCCCATGTGACATCAATCTCCGGCCGCTTGTGCGGCGTCAGTATCACCAAATGCTTCGCGCTGCACGCCAGCATCATGCACAGCGTCGGGAGGTAGTCCTTCGAACACAGGTGCATGGCGAACGAGCACACAATCGTTCTCCACCGTCTGTCCGCGATCTCTCCGTTCGCCACATCCTCGAACGACCACCGCTCGCACTGCGTGCCCAAGCGATTGCTGAAAGCCTCGTGGGTGTACGGGTCGCACGCGTCGATGCGTTGCGGTGGGACCCCCGCGGCGACGAGCGCGGCGGTCACCTCGCCGCTGCCGCAGCTCAGGTCCAAAATCCGGTCGCCGAACTCGTCCACATCGTCCTCCCCGTTCTTCACCTCTTCCCCGGTATCGTCGCCGACCATTGATGTTGATGTGTCAGCCACGGGCACCGTCGGGCCCCACAGCTCGGGCCAGTCGCGCGTGGCCTTGAAGAGCATCTCGCGGACGCCGCGTTCGTGCGGGTTCGTGTACCTCGCGCCCTCATCGGCGTAGTACCCCGTCGCGCCGGCCTCGTGCGCGGCGTAGGCGTTACGCACGCCTGTACATCGGATCGGGGGGCGGTGAAAAAGAGGTCAGTGCGTTGGCGTTTGTCATGCGGGCGACGGGCGGAGTGGGGTGGACGGGCGCGGGAAGGGTCAGGGTTATCGACCCGAGACATCGCGGGACGTACCGCTGACGCCGCTCCTCACGTGCGGCTGCCGGTTCATCGTCCCGACCTGGACCCTACGCGTCGGCAGAGTGGACGGCGGCCGGTCCACGTACACAAGTATAAGGTGCCTTCTCGTGACTGAGACTCGTCGGTTCCGCAGTTTTACGGAGTAGGCGATAGTGCACTCACGGTGGGCGCGATGGGGGCTGAGACGGACGTCCCGGCGGGCGACGTCACCCCATGGGAGCTCGGGCGCGGCGCCGACGGCGACGACACCCTCGGTACGACCCCACCGCGTCCATTCTAACCCCACGTCCCCGCGCCCGTGAACAAGTCGCATCGCGGTAACACCTTTCGCGCGAACTGACGACGATGCCCCCCCTCCCCATCCTCCCTCCCCTGCAGCGAGCCTGACGGACGACCTCCGGCGGCATCTCGACCTCGCGCGCGTCGTCCTTCCGAAGTGCCCGCACGCGGATATCCTCACCGGGCGGCTATCCTCGCTCCTCCGCGCGTGCGAGCGCCCCCCCGTCGTCGCGGTCGTGGACTGGCGAACAAAAGATGCGCAGATCTCGATCGAGGGCTGCGACGACGCGGGTACCTCCGTCGCCGCGGACGTCGCCGACGCGCTGTCACCCGACGGATCCGCGCACGCACCTCGCATGGTACGCGGTACGTCAACGCCCGGACACATCGAGCCGTGGTGGTTCGCCGACTCCGTCGTCGTCGTCGCCTCCGCGGCGGAGGAACGCGAGCGACGCGCAGCTGCCCAAGATTCATCATCGCCATCGCCGGACAGCCCGTCGTCACCCGCGAACAAGACGAAACGGGTGAC
>Ga0209666_1001036_pt1 | contig 21386 bp, 12 predicted proteins | sample SaaInlV_125m_DNA_FD_184679 | JGI IMG/M metagenome (GOLD analysis project Ga0209666, IMG submission 184679) | Marine microbial communities from expanding oxygen minimum zones in the Saanich Inlet - Saanich Inlet SI037_S3LV_10m_DNA (SPAdes)... | ecosystem: Environmental > Aquatic > Marine >...
GTGGCGTTGGGTGTTGCTGTGGCCCAGCCGCGCTTGTGCAGCAGGTGTGGGGCGGGGCTGTCGTCCACGAGCGTCCAGCCGTGCGGGTTGCCAGCGACGTCTCGCACCACCGGCATGTCCGTCGCGCTCGGGTAGCACACCTCCTCGCTGACGGGCCGGCAGTCGTGGTCGGGCGCGTACGCGGCATCGCGCGGCGGTTGCGCCAAGTACGCGCGCACGCGCGCCGCAATCTCGGCGTGGCCGCGGGCGTTGGGGTGCACCCGGTCGGTCGAGTAGAACTCGGGCCCGTGCGGAACCTCGAGGAGCGTGGCGCGCGCGCGCCACGCGGCACCGGACGAGTCGTTGGTCTTTACTAACCCGGGCCAGTTGATCACGGCTATCGAAGGCGCTTTGGAGAGGCAGCGCACGCGCGCGATGAGGTCCACGAGGTACTCTTCGCACGCGGCGTGATACATGTTCGCGCCGAGGTCAAACAGCACGGCGTCGTAGTGGTCGTGCTCCACGAAGCGCCCGGTGCAGTGCAAGAAGTAGGAGGGATCGATCGCGTTCTTGAAGTGCACAGTCGGCCGTGCGCTGGGGCCGAGGAAGGCGTGCCACGCGCGCGCGGGGTCGTTGCCCACGCCACCGCCGCTTGTGACGCTGCCTCCTATGATGAGCACCTCCAGCATGAGGACGAGCGCCAGCCACCACGCGCGGGCGCTCCTCTGCCGTTCCGTTGCAGAAACCACGACTGCTAGCGCGCCTTGGCGTCGAGGCGCGCGTGCGAGTTTTAAGATTATCCCCTTTCAACCGTACTGGACACGGGTTCGCTCAGGGGAAACGAGACGGGTGGCAGGTCGATCCGGTCGGCGCGTTGCGGTGGCTCCGGCAGGTCTGCGGGGGGCACGGGTCGTTGCACGCCCTGGGCGTCGCACCTCTCGACGAGGCGCCTGTACGTGCGCAGCTTGGCCAGCTGCGCGCCGCTCACCTGGTAGTTGCCGCCCGCGTCGAGCGGCACGCACGCGCTCAGGATGCGCTGCGTCTGCCTCCAGCGGCTCTCGCCCTCCACAAAGTGCGAGTAGTCCTCGTCGGCCGCCGCCTTGGTGAGCCGCTCGCGCTTGTCCTCGTGCAGGCGCAGCTTGGCGAAGGTCACCGAGCGCTTCGCCGCAAACTGGATGATCTCGACGGGCTTGGTCTGCCCGATGCGGTACACGCGCCCGAAGGCCTGGTCGACGGTCGCCGCATTCCACGGGAGCGACCCGATCGACAGCAGCACCTCGCAGCCGGGGCACAGCGTGATGCCCTTGCCGGCGCTCGAGAGCAGCAGGACGCCCTTCTCGCACGCCAGGAAGTCGCGCACCATGGCGCTGCGCTGCTTGGCGCTGCGCGTGCCGTCGAACAGGGAGAGCGATCCCACCGCGCGCTCGCCCTGCAGGTACCGCTGCAGGATCTTGAGCTGCGTGGTCGACTCCGAGAAGACGACGACGCGGGGGTGCCCGGCCGCCTGCCTTGATCGGATGACGCGCCAGATCAGCGTCATCGCCTGGCTCGGCGCCGCCGCCGCCTCGTCGTACAGCTGCGGCTCGCCCTTGAAGGCCTCGGCCCCGCGCATCCCGAGCACGGAGGAGAACTCGAAGTTTCCGAGCGCGACGATGGCCGAGAAGGCCGCGCGCTGCTCCTCGCCCCACGGCGACGTCGACGCCGCCGACTGCCACGCCGACAGCCCGGTGGCGCTGTCCACGTACTGCTGCGCGGACGCGAGCACGGCATTGTGCCGCTCGATCACCTCGAGGTCGGGCGAGCCGTCCTTGCGGAGGCCCACAAAGGGGTCGTACTCGACCAGCAGGACCTTCCGCGACGGCAGGTCGAGGAAGGTCGCATCGACGCGGTCGACCAGGTGCTTGTGAAAGGCGGCGACGGACGCGCGCCGCAGCGACTTGTCGCCCCCCTCGCGCGCCACGAAAAAGTGCCGCGGCATTTGCAACCACTCGGGCCGCGCGTCGAGCGCCTTGGCGAGGTTGGCGATCTGCGACGGCTTGCTGGTCACGGGCGTCCCCGTGAGGCCGAGCTTGTAGGTCGACTTGGTCGTGAACATCCCCACCACGTGCCCCGCCAGCGTGAGTGGGTTGGAGACGCCGTGGATCTCGTCCACGATGGCCAGGCAGAACTGGGGCAGCTCGTGCATCAGCAGCGCAAAGAGCGGGTGGACCGGCGGCGGGTTGCCGCCCAACTGCGCGAGTCGCGCGTGGTCGGTGGGCGCCACGCCGTGCCGGAACCGCTGCATCTTGGGCTTCTTGGCGTCCTCCGGCGCCTTGCTCTGGTAAACAAAGCTAAGGAACGCCGCCACGAGCGTGTCGGGCGTGGTCAGGACGACGCTGGCGCGCGCGAGCGCCTCCCGCGTGAGCTCCGACTGCTTGCTCGCCCTGAGCACGTGGTCCCCAAGGGTTGTCCACGACTGGATCGTCTCGTGCCACACGTCGAGCACGCTGAGCGGGCAGATGACGAGCGTCTTGGTCTCGCTCCGGTACGGGTTGAGCGCGCGCACCGCGGCCATCGCCAGGATGGCCGTGATCGTCTTGCCCGCGCCCACCTCGTGGATGGCGAGCAGGCTCGCCTTGCGGTTGCTCCACTGGCAGGTCGCCTGCTGGCGCACGAGGCGCTGCGTGGCGATCACCTGGTGCGTGTACAGCGCGCGCTTGCGCCCCCCGGCGTCGCGCATCTTCAGTATGCCGTGGCGCGTGGCGCCGTGCACGGAGCACACGGACCGCGTGAATTTGTCGACCGCGTCGCGCGCGCATCGCTTGTCGGCTTCGCTCAGGTCTGCAAAGCGGACCTGCTTCACCATGCGTTCCCACACGCCGCCCCTCTCCACCCTGCACAAGACGCAGATATCTCGGACCCTAGCGCGCTCGGTGCGTGTCACAATCGTCCACAATTTGTTGCAAAGTCGCCACCCCGAACGCGCCGACCCCACGGCGGGCGTCTGCGCGCGCGTGGGCGCGTTTGTAAACCCAGTTTAATCTGCAACTTGTGGAAATGGCCCCTGCGGGCAAACCATGGCCACGGATGCGCTGCGCTGGTGCACGAAGTCGTTTGCTGCCCCCATCCCCGAGGACGACATAGGGTGGCAGAGCCTGGCAGAGGTGCACGCGCTCGACGATGCCGAGATAGAGCAGCTCATGCATTGCGTCGTCGTTCGCATCGTGGAGGATTGGCAGATGGCCCTCGTGGCATCGCAACTGCGCGGCGCCGACGACGACGGCGACGCGGACCGGCTACTGCGGCTGCTGAGCATGCTGGTGCGCGCCGAGGTTCACGAAGGCGTGCCGACGACGGCGATTGAAGACACCACGCTGCGGATCGCGTTGAGGCAGGAGGAACGCGTCTCCGGCGGCATGGCGTCGTGCGTGCGACTGGCGCGCGTGCTGGCCTGTAAACTGGATGCGATGCGCGGACTGGCGCAGATATGTGAGGAGGTGCAGGTGTAAGGGTAGGCGCGTGTGCGCGGTAGTGCAGTGTCGACCTGGCTGGTTTTTTTATGGACGATTCCGACGTGGATGAACTGGAGGAGGAGCTTGAGGAGATCCGGGCGCTGACTGCCTTGGAGGAGTACCAAGCGCTGACGACGCTCTGCGAGTATCACTACCGAAACATCGCGGTCGCCGACAGCATCGGCACGCACGGCCGGGACGGGCCCGAAGGAGGGTTTGCGCGCCTGCTGACGGAGGCGGAGGGGGACTTCCTCTCGCAGGCCATCGCGCGTCTCCGCGAGTACATGCTGCTGGAGGAGGCGTACCAGCACCCGCTGCCCAAGGGGCGGTTCCCGCCCAACCAGTACACCGTCGACGAGCTGGACGCTTTGATGGAGACCGCGGAGGCGAACATGGCGACGGAGGTGAACATGGGCTCCACCATAGAGGCGATCGCTGCGAGGCAGCACGTGGCGATCGACGCGATCGAGATGGTGATGGCCGACCTCGACACGCTCGCGCAAGGGTTGCGCGCGTTTGGCGTGCGCGCCATCCACTGCGACCGCAACCTCTGGAGCAAGGAGAGGGGCGACCCTTCCCCCTCAAAGGTCGTCCACGACCACATCCACACCTACTTGGAGCGATCGATCCTGCGCGACAACGACTGGTACCCCGAGGGTGCCGACCCGCTGCGCGAGGGCGAGGACGAGCGCATGTGGGAGCACGCGGTGGCCGATCCGGACTACAGCTACGCGTTCCTCTGCCCCGATGACGCCGTCTCCGGTGCGCTGTGGTCGCACGTTGTGCGGCAGGCCACCAGCGACGTGGACGGCAACACGTACCTGTCCCGGACGCGCGCGTGGTCCATCCAACAGCTCGAGGAGCTGCGCGTCGACACGCTGGAGGGCTACTACCTGCGTACCAGGGGAACGCAGGTGAAGGCGTCGATCGCCAACGCCGAGCTCGATGCCGTGGCCGCCGATGCGGTGGACGTGCTCCGTGAACGCGCCCGGGGCGCCAACGCCGAGGACCGGCGGTTTGGCGCGCACAACGAGTGGGTGCCCTGCTACCACCACGCCGTTCTCCGGGCACTCACCAAGAGGCCCCTGCCGTTTCTCGACCAGAAGGACGACGCCACCGCGTTCTGGCGGAACCGATTCGACGAGGAGGTCGCGTCGCGCGAGGGGCCAGCCAACGACCTCTTTGCGTGGCGCCTCACGGTGCTGCACCTCCGCATGCTTCGGCGGATGAACAAGAGCGTCGACGCGGCGCTCGTGGACCGCAACGTGCCGATCACCGACGGGTTTGACATGCCGTCGCTGGTGCAGAATGTGGCACACCTGATCAAGTACCGGCGGTGCGTCAAGTGGGCCAAGAGCATCTACAAGACCAACGGGCTCGGCTCGTTGCACGACCAGTACCGAGGCAAGCTGCTCAACCGCGAGTTTGCGCACGCCCACCAGGACGAAAGCAACACCGAGCTCGGCGTTGCGCGCCGCATGATCCGGCAGGCGCACGTGCACAACTGGCACACGCACCTGTCCAAGTACTATGCGGACTCGAGCACGCACATTGCCAAGTTCAAGTGGTCGTTCAACCAGGAGACCAAGCAGATGGAAAACCAAACCGACCCCAACGACGGCAGCACCTACCGGATCTACAGGCCGGAGGCGTACTACACCAACCCGCCGATGGCGCCCATCATGTGCGCGGCGCCGCCGCGCATGGGCAAGTCGGCGCTGTCGCTCCTCGTGGCGTCCTTTGCGATCAAGATGGGCGGATACGTGTACTTTGGCGTGGCGCCCAACAAGCACCTGCCCAAAGAGGCCATGGTGGCCAAGCGGACCGCGTTGCGTTGGAGATCGCAAGGCCTGCCCGCGGAGAGCTTCCACGAGTACTCGGAGGACCTAAACAACGACATCGAGGAGACCAACGCCAAGCTCCACGAGCTCGGCAGCAGCATGGCCGCGTGGGTCCTGCACATCCGAGACGAGGCGCAGAGCGTCATCAAGCAGGAGAAGAAGATCAAGGTCCTCGTGAACGAGATGACGCCGGTGTTCTACGGCCTGAACATGTGCGTTTCGGCGACGCTGCTTCCCGTTTGCATGCACGTGGGCCTGGCGGGCAGCGCCGCCTCCGTGAACGACCTCTTGAGCACGTTTGTGATCCGCGATTGGTGCCACTCCGACCCGACCGACACGATCAGCCGCACCGCCCTGGAGAAGTGCGTCGTGAAGCAGCCCTGGAGCTTCCCCATCGGCCCGGACGTTTTGGTGCCCTCCAAGGGCTTCTTCCCAACCGCCTACCCCAAGGACATGAACGACGGGGACGACGGCTGGTACAAGGAGTTCTACACCGAGGAAGGGTCGATCGAGCGCCTGACCAACTACTACGGGACGTGGTTCCACCTGCAGGAGTACAGAAACGGCGAGGTCTACCTGCAAACCAACGACCACATGCTCATCGACGACTCGTTGGAGCACAGCATTTCGAGGCTCAACCAGGAGAAGCCCAAGCTCAAGACGAACACGGGGGCCGATTCCGACAAGTACCGGCTGGAGAAGGCGTACAGCGACTACCTGAAGGCCTTCAACGAGGCCAATCGGCAGTACTTTAACGAGAACACGGGCGCTTGGAAGTACGACGGGCCAGCGCGCGTGGTCAACGCGCCCATCGAGTCGCTCACCAGAGACGCGGTCTGGATGATCCAGCACGCCCGGGAGTGGATGGACGAGCTGCCGCAGAAGAACCTGAGCAACACGGGGCTGCTGTACCCGATGCTGATCACGGCTCCGCGCGACAGGGTGCAGTACAAGAATGGCCGGCTCGAGTGGGCCATCCTGCTCTGCAAGATCGCGTGGCTGCGCATGCACAAGGACTACGTCCGCGGAATCGTCAAGCGCGACACCAGGCCCGACGATCTGGCCAGGCGGTACGGCCTGACGGTGCTCGTCTACACCGGGTACACCAACACCGGCGACCTGCAGATCTACAACGACCTCGTGGCAAAACCGGAGGACGTCAGCATCCCGAACAACAGCCGGCTGGTCGCCATCACCTTCGACCCCCGGCTTCCGGAGAACCGGTTCCAGAACCACTACATGACCGCCAAGGAAAGCGATGGCAAGACGCTCTGCTACGAGATTGGAAAGCTGCTTCCCAACGCGCTCGTGCCGCTGCTGGACGCCCAGGCGTACGCCGACTACATACACGAGCTCAAATCGGACCCCGACCTTGCTGCAGCAGACTTCTTGCGCGGCAAGGGCAAGGGCAGTCAGATGACGGGGCAAGGCGGCACGCGGCTGCGGAACAATCTGTACCGCTTCGATGCGGCCAGGTGCTACAAGCGTGGCCTTCCCACACCGCGGGACGACCCCCAGCCGTACCCCCAAGGGGGCGACTACGGCAACGTGGAGCCGTACGACCAACCCCCCGACATCGGCGCCGATGCCGGCGGCTCCGAACCGATGGAGCTCGCGGACCAGCAATGGGACGACGCGTGGACCAATGGCCCAGAATACCCCGAGGAGCGCGGCGAGGCCTTGCCGCCCGGCGACGATTACCGGGCCACGGACGACGCGGTCATCGACTGCGTGCCTGACGCGGACGACCCGTTCGAGGACGACCCGCCGCCGCTCACCGACCTCAACGGCATCGCGCTGCGCCTGTGCCTGACGGGGTTCAGGAACGCGCAGGAGGCGATGCGGGCGTCGCTCCTCAACTGCAACATCGTCAAGGTCGCGGCGGTCGGGTACCAGATGTTCGAGGCGGGCCTGACGTTGCAGAGCACCTTCACCACGTCCAACGATGCGGGCGCGCAGCAGACGCACATGTTCGTGCCAAAGTACATGAGCGTGGCGGTGCCGTCGGAGGATTACGAGGTTGTTGACACCCAGCGAGTCAACCGAGCCCCCGAGCTGTCGTCGCTCTACCAGCTCATCGGGCGAGGGTTTGTCGACATGAAGAAGACCGCGCTTCCGAGCAATTGGAAGCTCAACCTGCTCTCGCAAAAGGGCGCGCGAAAGCTGTGCAAGCTCTACGGCGATGCCGAGCTCCTCTTCAGCCAGATTGGGAACGAGAGCGTCGAAGGCCGAAAGCTCACCCTCGGCACCGCGCTCGGCAAAATGCCTTGGCGCAACGACATCCTCGACAGGCGGATCAAGAGAGCCGAGGTGGACAAGTCGACGGCCGATACGGGCCGCCCAGACCTGGAAAGTCTCCTGTGCGTCGTTGACGACCACTCGCGCCCCTTCCGCAACCTGCGGTACAGCTTGAGCGGAAAGAAGGGGCACTGGGCGGGGCCGGACTTCCTGAGCGATCTGACGCCCGACGACCTGCTCGAGGAAGGCTCGACCGCAGCCCACGCGGACGTGGACGTGGCGATCCGGCGCATGCTCGACCCCCTCGATCCGGAGCGTTCGGTCCCGATCTGGCAATTGCTCGGCCCACGGATCTTCGACCTCGAATCGCCCCTCTTTGGCGACCTGGTGCTCGACGAGAACGTCGAGCTCAAGCGGTACGAAAAGGTGATGTCCCGCGGCATCAACGTGGGCACGCGCGAGAGTCAAATCAACGAGCAGATGGCGTACATGGAAAAGTACACCGCCGAGGAGGAGGAGAGGGAAAGGAAGGAGGAGGCGGCGAAAACAGTGCCACACCCCTGCGCAAACGGCGGCAACGGCGGCAACGGCGGCGGCGGCGACGGCGGCAATCCGCCGCCGGTGCAGGGCATACACCTTCAAGAGCTAGGGTCCGACGAATATTCGGAGTCGGAGTCGGAGTCGGACAGTTCGTAGAGCGTTTGTGGAGCGTTTGTAATGCTTAACCCGTTCGCGGTGCTACACGCGCACACACGCGCACACGCGCACACACACGCGCGCGCGCGCACGCACACACACCGAGGTGCCGTGAACGGCGCCCCCTACCGTTGTGCGTGCGCTCGACCATCGCAAGTGTCGCGCAATTGTCGCGCAATTGTCGCAACCGCTACAGGCAAGGGTTTGTCACCGCGCGTCCCCCGGGGGCGATTTCGAGATGGTGCCATCGTCGAGGCACACGTAGCGGTCGTTGGCGTTGACGTCGTTGTGCATGACGCTCTTGATGCGGAAGGGCAGCGAGGTCGCGCTGAACCCGTCGAGGCCGGCCAGGTACGGGTTCATCGCGTGCACGTTCAACACGAAGAAGCCCCACTTGATATTGTCCCTCAGGTTGGCCGTCGTGCACGTCCGTTTCAGGTTGAACCGGATGGTTGCAACGCCCCGCACCATGGAAAACTCGTACGAGCTTACGGTGCCATGGTTGTGCGTGCACGGCGGCGACTCGTGCGGCTCGAGCAGAAAACCGCCCTGCGGATACTGCTTGAACGCGTTCGCCCCAATGGGGCGCGGTGTGGAATGGAGGTGGTCCATAAACTGCAAGCTCAGGTAGAGGCCCATGTTGTCGGCAAGATCGTCGCCCACGCGCTGGGGAAGCGGGTAGGCGTTGCAGATCTTGTTGATCAGCTCCGCCTCCGAAGCGGGCACGTCCTTGCCGTCTTCCGTGTGCTTGAAGAGGCGCACGACAATCTCGATCTTGTGGGACGCGTAGCACACGTAGTGCGGCTCCTTGCCCTTGTTCCGCAACCCCATCTTCTCGGGGTTGATGGCGTGCGGAAACTTGCCGCTGCACAGCGACCCCGGCTTGCACGGGTCGACTCCCGGCTCGCCAAAGTGCACGCGGCCGCCCTCGCGCTCGTTGGGCACGTACGCGTGCCCGTGCCGATCGTGCGTGCCCTCGTCGATGCGCAAATAGTACACGCCCTCCACGGACTTGCGAACGCGATCGGGCAGCTTCTTGGTCGAGAACTTGATGGGCGCCGGGTCGCAGCTGTGGTCGTAGCCGTTGTTGCCCGCGAACGCGATCGCCAACGGCGTCGCCAACGCCGCGGACGCTTCGGAAGACCGCTCCACGACCCGAAGCTTCTTGTGCGCGCGGCGGCCCGACTCGATCAGCTTCCACAGGTGTGCCAAGGACGCATTGGGATCCTGGGGCCGCTTGTAGGTCAGCGGCTCCGCGTTGGACGGGAAAAAGGTGATCGATTGGATGCTGTTCGCGTCGTGCGCGGAGTCGACAAAGTCGCACTCGTCCATCGGGTCGCTGTCGGAAAACGCAACGCCGCCAGTCTCGGCACCCGCGGTCGTCACCAGCGCAGCCTCGGTTCGCCCACTTTCAGGCGCGGGCGCGGCCGCCGCGCCTTGGGCTTTCTGGCCGGCTTCGGCGGCTTCGGTGGCTTGGGTGGCCTCGGTGGCTTGGGCGGCTTGGGAGGCCGCTTGGGTGCGGCGGGCATGACCAACGGAAACGGCCTGACCCAACGGCATTCGTCGTTCTGCCGAACGACTTTGCCTCCGTTACAAGTCGCAAATTTTTAGGGGGTTTTGGCAAAAAAATAGGCAACATCTTTCGAGCACCTTGCCCTGCCTCGAGGGGCTCGAAAGATTTTTGAGGCAAACTGATCTCGAGCTCGAGATTGCATGCATACTTTTTTTAAGTTTGATCCCGACAATTCGAAATTGTCGGCACCCGTGCTCACTCGTCGTCGTCGTCGTCGTCGTCGTCCTCGTCGTCGCTCGCCATCATCGCGGCGCCCTCAGCGATGCCCAGCTTGGTGAGCGTGTGCGTCGAGAGACCGAGGCCCGCAAACGTGTCTCGCGTGGCGCTGTCGACGCCGCGCTCCGCGATCGCCCGCTGCTTCTGCACCTTGTCGTCGGCGACGGTGGCTTTGAGGGTTCGCTTGGATTGGACCAGCTTGCGGCTGGCGAGATCCTTGCTGATGGGATTCCTCGCCGCCTGCAGCGCCACCTGGTTGTTCTTCACCTTGGCGCGCTGCGGCTGCTGCGACGCGGCCGCCGCCTCGCTCGCGACGGTGCACACGTCCCGCAACGTGTTGTACGTGAGGATGCGCTTCAGCAGGTGCATCTCCTCCAGCTGCGTCGTGTAGGGCAGCGGCACGCCCGCCTCCCGCGCCATGCCGGTCACCATGTCGACGGGCACGTGCTCAACGTCCCGGTAGCCCTCGAGGTTGAGCAGCCGCTCGCGCGACTCCTCCGCCAGGCGCTCCGTCGGGCAGTCCGTGACCAGGTCGTAGTACCAGGCGCTCTTCTGGCTGGCCACGCGGCGCGCGGTCAGCTCGTCCTCGCTCTCGTCGTCCTCCTGGTTGATGCGACCGTTGCGAGCGGCGCGCCCCACGCGCTGGGCCGTGGCCGCGTGCCCGCCGTCGGCGTCCACGACGCACACGTAGCAGAACTTGTGGTAGTGCACGTCCATGCAGCTCTCGCCCACGGCCGTGCACACCATGCCGTCGAGCAGCCCCGCGTTGAAGCGCTCCACGATCTTGTTGTTCTTCTCGGCCGTCTTGGGCGACTCGTCGCGCCCGTGCGCGGTGCCGCCCGACAGCTCCTCCCAGCCGTCGCCGAGGACCTCCGACACCACCTGCGCCACGAGCAGGTGGTTGGCAAAGACGATGCCCACGTGGCCGCACGCCTTGTGCGCCGCGCACAGGCTCTTGAGCGCGTTCAGCTTGGTCGGATTCAGCGCCGCCAGGTAGTTGTGCTGCGCCCCCGTGGCGGTGCGGTACGCCAGCGCGTACTCGCGCGTGAAGTCGACGCGGATGCGGGCCCGCCGGATCTTGGCGATGAGCCCGGCCGCCTCGAGCTCGTTGCTCTTGCGCCGGAAGAGCACGGGGCCAAACCAACCAAAGGCCCGCTCCTCGCACTCGGCGCTGGTCGGATCGTCCGACTTGAGCTCGCTGCGGTACAGCGTGGCGGTGAACCCGAGGATGCGCTCCGCGGTCCGCTGCAGCTTCACGATCATGGGCCAGTACGTCCTCGCGCACACGTGGTGGACCTCGTCGCAGCACACCAGGTCCCACCCCGTGCTGAAGACGAAGTCGCGCGCCTCGGCGCTCGCCTCGTTGCCCTGCTTCCGCTCCGACGCGAACATGCCGTAGGTCGTGATGAAGATGCAGTGCTTGCAGTTCCGGCCCGGGAGCTTCTTGTCCCTGCCATTGTACGTGATGATCTGGCCGTCGGAGAGGTTGGTGTTCTGCCGGATCGCCTCGGCCATCTGGTACACGCCCTGCGACTCGTAGCACAGTATGAGCCCCAGCGTGCCCGCGTCCATGAGCGACTCGATGATCACGGCGCTCTTTCCGCAGCCGCAGGGCGCCACGAGGATGCCGTTCCCCTCCATGGACCGGACCGTGTCCATCATCGCCTCCTGCGGCTCGGACTTGTTGAGAAACTTGGAGCCGTGCGCGAAGCGGAACCGCGAGCCGGACATGACAATTTCCGGGCAACAATTAGTTTGCCCGACAATTCGCTGTTCCGAGCGGCCGCAAGGCCCACAAGTTGCAGATGCACAATCGATAAGCCCGTTTGCGTATTGTAACGAGTAAGGGGTGTCGGGGCAATGAACGTCCCGGGCGGCAACGAGTTTGGGCGAGAAGAGCCCGACGTTGCGCCCGGCGACGACCTGACCGGGGAGTGCAACAACGAGAAAGATGCGGGCCGCTTAGCCGGCGTAGACGGAATCAGGGCAGACAAGTTTCCGCTCTTCTTCCAATGGTTTCCTAGGAGACACGGCAAGTATTTCAGTGGCGAAGAGGGGTGGGACAAAGACAGTGGCGATTGCTATGGCGTTGTGATCGAGCTTCCGCTCTACAGCAACACCAAATCCAATAATGGGGTGCCGTTCGGCGAGATGTGGCGAACCTACATCCAACCGTTCGTGAAGCCTCAGCTCAAGCCAACCATGGACGCGCTGGTGGGTGCCGAACACACGTACTGCTCGTGGGCGTCTGCAATGGGCAAGGAGTTCCAGTCAGGCTACATGAGCAGCCCGATGATTGAGCGGCTCTTCCAGCTTGCCATGAACCACAAGAACAACCCAGGCTGGATGGTCAAGATGGTCCAGCCAACGGCCAAGGTCAAAAAGGGAGAGCCGCCAACGCCCAGACTGGGCGACGACGGGCGACCGGTTCCGAGGGAGCCCAAGAACCAGATGCGCCAGGTGCACGTGATCGATGCCCGGAACACCATGGATGCGAAGCAGCAGGGCCTCGATGGGTTCAAGGGCGTGCTGCAAAGCCACTGGGGCAAGCTCACGCACTACGGCCCCGTCGTTGTCGTCATGCCGGCACACTTCCTGGTCAACGACGTCTTTGGTTATAAGCAGAAGAACTACGAAGAGGCGGACTTTGACGAATTTGAAAGCAAGGAAAAGCGGCACGCGAGGGCCTACCCCTGCCGCTGGGGCCTAATGCGCCTTTACGACCTCTTGCGGCCGTTGCACGGCGGCCTCGGCTTTCCCGTGTTGCTGGTCGTCCTCGACCTCGTGGAGTGCAAGCACACAGTAGACGACTCCGGCGCGCAAGTGCACGAAAAGTACCCGTGCTTTGAGCTCAACAAGGGCAGAGATGGCTCCGCCTCGACGTGTCGCGTTCTGGAGAGCAACGGCGACGAGGGGGATGAGCCAATCCACGAGGTCTGCGAGTACGACGACGTCGTGTGGGCCGAGATTGTCTCCGAGTTTCGAGCGGCGCTGAACGCGACCGACGCGGTCTCGGAAATCGTCTGCGAGAAGTATCGCCCATCGACCGACGAGCGAAAGGATATGTGGGAGGACATGAAGAAGCTTGGCGGTCGCTTCCGGGCACACATCTTCCAGATGACCTACAGCAAGGAAATGTGCGTGCAGTTTGACACTTGGAAAAGTTACCGGGACGGCCGGGGGGACGTCCCGGAACCGCAGCTCTTTTCCAGAAACTGCGAAGGTGTCGACACCAACGAGTCCCAAAGTGACGCGCGCGTGCAGGGCTCCGAGCTCACGGCGTACGGCTCGGCGGGAGCGCCACACAGCTCTGCATACTTTAACGATGTCGGCATATACAAAAACGACAACGATGAGCACTACGGGACGTTCCGGGCGCGCACAATCATGCACCCCCAAGACAACCAATGCGCTTTCCGAATGTGCAACAAGTACACGGACGTCAACTTTGCTACCAACACCGACGACCCGGGTGTCGATGCATTGATCTCGACTGCGCGCATCAGGGAGCAGACTTACACCCCGAGGAGAAACTACGAAATGCAGGAAAGGGCTAAGAGGGAGTGGGCTGCCGCAGAAGCGGCGATGGCCAACGCGGCGGCGGCTACCCCCTCGCCGCCGCCGCCGCCGCGATCGCAAGGTGGGGACGCACGCTCGATGCCACCGGGACTTGAACCATTCGCTAGGGCCGCGGCGGCTCCCGCGGGGTCACAAGGTGGTAAGGGCAATGGCGCCTACCGTAGTAGTGGCAGAGCGCGCGGCGGCCGCGGCAGGAACAACTCGCGCTCCAACATCTCGAGCGGCACGCTCTGCCACAGCGTGACGGACGACGTGTTCGCGGCCCACGAGCAGCGCGCGGCGCACTAGACGCGCGTAAATTTGTAACCGCGTTTGCGCTATTTTTTTGCAACTTTGTGCGTGTCGTACACGCTCACAAACGATCGCCGCTCAGAATGAGCTCGAAGGCGGACGGCGAGTGGGTGGCGTCGCTGGCCAACAGCCGCGTCGGGCGGCAGCTCGCCACCCACCTGGCCTCGGTCGAGGTGCACACCCACGGCTGTGGCCACACGTGCGCGTGCCAGGAGGCGCTCGGGAACGAGCGCGTCTTCATGAAGGCGATGGCGCGCAGCGTCTACCTGCAGCGGCCGTACCCATGCGGCCTCTCGACGAAGCTCCCGCTCTACATTGCCATCCTGAACCTGTCGGGCGAGCGGTCGCTCGTGTACTCGGACAACCCAGCGCTGATGCGCTGCGTCTGCGCTCACTCGGAGGCCCTCAACCGCCTCGATCTCACGCGCGTCCTGCTGACGTTTGAGAAGTACGCGTCCGAGCGGACCGATGCGCAGATGAAGTTTGTGCTGCTGAACTACAGCATGCCGTGGCAGTGCGGCACGAGCGCGGCGTACTGGCACATGTCGGCCTGCTCGGTGAATGCGGGGACGCAGGAGCTGAGCCGGACCCTGGACGATCGCGTGCTGCAGTTCTCGAGCGTGGCGGCGGCGCCGTTCTCGGGCCGATCGGTGATCGATCCGCACGAGACGCAGATCCTGATCACGGGTCCCAAGCCAGCGGTGCTCGACCTGGTCGCCGACAAGCAGATCTCCGACTTTTACGAGTGCTACAGCGCCACAAACCTCGACTTTGGCAAGGCGGCCGGGGTTCCCAAGGACCGGCAGAACGCGCAGCTGCTGAGCGTGGTCCAGGACCTCCAAAAGGGGCGCAAGGAGGACCAGAAGGAGATCGATCGGCTGAACGACCTTTGCGCGACCCTCGAGCTCGACAAGCGCGCGCTCAAGAAGGATCACGCCCAGGCGGTGGACGGCCTGAGGACGACGCACAGGAACGAGCTGGAGGTGGAGGAGGAGGACAAGCGATCGCAGGAGCAGCTGGCGCGCCAGCAGTACGACGGGCTTCTGGCTGAGATGCGGGGGCACGAGGCAACGACGAAGGACATGGACGGCAAGTACAAGCGGGTGCGCCGGGAGCACGACCAGATCGTGGCCAAGCTTGCCGACTTGGAGCGGCAGGGGTCGGCCAAGGACGCGCTGCACAACGCGGCCTTGTCCAATCACGTGGCGACGATCTCCAAGCTCGAGGGCCGCCTCTCGAAGGCGCTCGAGAAGGCGGCGTCGGTCCGGGACGAGCTGGAAAAGGAGCACGCCTCCCGCTTGGAGCGGGAGGGTGCCGCGCACCAGGAGGCCCTGACCAAGCTGATAACGACGATCGAGAGCAAGGAGCGGATCATCAACCAGCTGAGCGAGAACAACGAGCGCCGGGACGTGGAGGTGGCGTCGCTCAAGACGCACGCCGACGAGCAAGGCAAGCGCATGGAGGTGTTCGCCGAGAAGCTGCGGAAGGCCGGGGAGGCGGAGGCCGCCGCGAAGGCCCTTGCAAAGTCGGCGCAGACCTCGGCCAAGGCCCCAAAAGCGCAGCGCCAGCTCCCACCCGCCGCCAAAACGCGCTCGGTGTGCGCGAGCACGCACAACGCGTCCACGTCGACGCACCAATGCGCATCCACGCAGACGGGCCCCGAGCCGACGCCGGAGCCGGCGCCGGCTCCGGCGTCGGCCGTGGAAGCAAAGGTGGCCATCGAGAGCGTCCCCACGCCCACGTGCTCCTACCAGGCGGCGATCGACGTGCTGCAGCAGCTAGTGTCGATCTCGACGAACGCGCCGCAGCCGCACATGATGGTGCCGGTGCACCCGTTGCCGCACAGCTATCCGCGACCGCTGCCGTTTCCCCACTTCACGCCCGGGCACGTGCCACCGTACGCGTTTGATCCGCATGGGCACCCACAGTACGCCCCAAATTATCAAAACGGACGGTACTAGCACGGCACTGGCACGGGCAGAGTGTGCGCTTGCTGCGCTAGTTTTGAGGACTCCAAGTACAGCTGCAGTCCGATTGCCACGAGAGAGAAGGACGCGTTGAGCTCGACCTTGGCGCGCCCAGAGATTTCCAAAAACTCCTTCCGTTGCCGGGCGCAGAGCGTGTCCGGGATCTTGCGGGGCTCCAATGGCACCGCGTCTGCGCGAGCGAGGCGGGTCGTCAGCGGAGGAGCGCAGCTGCCCGGTGTGCATGGAGCACACCAAACACGATTGGTTTAGCTTTCCGTGCGGCCATTCGATCTGCGAGGAGTGCAACGGCCAGATGCTCGCGCGTCGGTTCCTGGCGTGCCCCACCTGCCGCACGCCGCGCGAAGGCGTGAGCCATCGACAGGTGGAGATCGCCAACCAGGCACGCGTGGACGTGGACAACGACAACGACGGCGTGCAAGCGGGGCGGTACGGGCCAACGATCTTCTTCGCGGACGAGTCGGACGGGGCCGGCCCGTTTGCGCCGCTCATGCACGCCGCCGGCCCCCCCATCCCCGCGCCTCCCGTGCTCACGCTTGAGGAGGAGGACGAGGCGCTGGCGCAGGTGCTGCAGGCGGAGGAAATGGTGGGCCGGCACTTACCTTCGACGCGGGTCACGACGACGCCGCTGGCCGTGCGCGGACCGATGCGCGCGCTGATGGACGGTCTCATGACGCCCGGCACGGTGGGGGAGTTCTTAGCGCAGCGCGAGGCCGTGCTCAGGCGGAGTCGTTCACAACCTTAAAAATTCGAGAGCAGATTAGGGGACACCCGGCACGCCGTGGCGGAGACCGTGCGGGGTGGCGCTGGTTGGGTGATAAAGTTGCAGACGGTTGATTTGTAAACTAACTGTACGCCAGCGCGTACTCTCGACTAACCACCGTGAGCCCGGCCGACACCATGGCTACCAAGTGCCAGAGCGCGTGCGAGTTGAGCACGGCGCCGCACCCCGGCGACCCGTCCGAGGGGCAGGCCAGGCACGTGAGCGAGCCCTCCACCAGGTGGCCGTCCGGGAACTCGAAGAAGCGGTCGATGGCCATGCCGAATGCGACGGTCACAAAGGCAGACACCTGCAGCGCCAGCACCACGCGCGCGACGCCGTGGCCCAGCACCTCTACCGCAGCCGGAACGACCATGAAGTACGCGCCAAAGAGCAGCAGCGAGGTCGCCTGGCGCATCTGGATGTGCGCGAGGTCGCGGTGCCCAAAGGAGAAGAGCCCCCTGCCGAGCAGGCAGCCTTCCTTCGACCGGCTGGTGATCTCGTGCTTTGTCCACGTGGACTCGCCCGAAAGGCGGCTCCGCCGCCACACAAAGAAGACGATCAGTATGACCGCCGAACAGGGCAAGTCTGCGATTGTCTGCGCCGGCACGTTCACAAACCCCCGCGTGGCCACCGCAATGTCGGCGGTCGTGGTCACGGTGATGCCAACGTAGATGGCTGCGTAGTCGAGCACGCGCGTGACCATGGCAAAGTTCAGGTCGGGCGCCGTGCAATGGTAGAGGCTCGAGGTCAGGAAGACGGCCGAGATCGTCCACGCCGCCGCGCTGGTGAGCCCCCCGGCCAGGCGCGTGTCCTCGCGCACCAGGGCCTGCCGCACGATGGCGTAGATGGCAAAGAGGAACGCGCCCAGAAAGTGCGTCCAAAAGCTCAAGCGCTCGTAGTGACCCGTGGGCCCCAGCAGGTTGGAGATGCTCCCTGCGCGCTTCGAAACGTCGTTAGAGATGGCCACGCCGTGGAAAAGCTCAAAGAGCCGGACGCACCCCGTGTTGGGCCGTTGCGGGTCGCCGATCGAGTACTGGTCGCGGTACTCGCACGGCTCCGCGGGAGGGTCGGGAGCGAGCCGCTGCTGCATGCGCAAGACGGCCCGGGAAATCGGCGCGGGCGAGACCATGGCCACCCCGCCCAGGACGGCCCCGGCGCCAACCGCCCCCGCTTTGCGCAGCGTGAACGTAAACGAGGAGGGCGAAAGGGGCGTGAGCGGCGATGCCATCGCGGGCGCCTCCCTGGTCACGCTGTGCAGCATGTGCGGGAGCTCCGAAACGGCGCAGGCGGTATCTCGACAATAAGCCATCTTGCCGTCCCGTTGCATGGCTTGGCGCACCACGAGCGGTTCCAAGTTGAAGGTGATCGCTTTCATGAGACACGGACCAACACCCACACACGCGCACACACCCACACACGCCCACTCACCTATTCACACACCAATGTGCCATATCCAACCAGAACACCCGTGCGGCAGTTCAGGAGCGGGTCACCGGGCCCAGCAAGAGAATGAACTTGCCCGGCCCGGCTTGGCACACTGTGAAGCGTTGGTCCGCCTTGCAGCGCAGCTCCGCATAGCTCGTGGCAAAGTCGTTGCTCGCAAACACCTTCATGAGCGTCGGGTTGCCGCCGATGCTGACGGTGTCCTCCCCGTGCTCGGGGAGCGCACCGTCCTGGTCCGGCGGAGGCACGTCCGCCGCGGACGCCGCCGCCGCCGCCGCACCATTTGCCGGCCGCTTGCCGTCGGCCTTGGAAGGCGTCGCCTCGCTGGCCCGCTTCGTGCCCGCGCGCTTGGCCCGCTCCGCCGGGCCCAGAAAGGTGAAGTTGCCGTCGGTCTTCGCGAGCTCCTCGAGCTTCGACGGCACCTTGTACTTGTTGGACGAGTTGTTGTTGGGGTTGTACACCTGCGGCAGCGGGCACTTGTGGACGTTGTAGATGCGCTTCGCGATGTCGGGATCGAGCATGGTGCACACGTCCACGTGCTTGACCGTGCCGCCGGGCCCGGCGCCCGCCTTCAACTCGTTGGCCTTCTCCGTCAGGAACTCGATCTCCGTTTGGGCGTCGGTGAGATCGACGCTCTGGAGCATGAGCATGCTGGTCATGGCGGGGCCCGTTCCGCTTCCCGTGCCATCCGTTTGCAGTTTGGCGATCTTGACCGTGCTCATCATCTTGGTGGCGTTCTCGTCAAACATCGCGGTCTGGCGCCCCGTGCGGTCCTTCCGGCCTGGGATCGTCAGCTTGTCGAGCTGCGTCTTGATGGCCTCCGACGCCTCCGGCGCGTACAGCAGAGCGGCGGAGCTGAGGACGGACCACTTGTTGGTCTTCTCGTTCTTGAGAAAGATCGTGGTCTCCATCGCGGACGCGTGCACGGTGGGCGGCGCGTCAACGGCCCCCGATGCCGTTGCGGGCGCCGCCTGCGCCGACGCCACCCGCTGGTCTTCGTACTCCTGGATCGCGTCGGGGGGCATCGGCACCTGCTTCTTTGCGGGCAGCGTCATGTGCACCGACAACGCGTCGTCGTCCTGCTCGTCCTGCTCGTCGTCGCTGTCGCTGTGCGGCGAGTACTTATTGCCACCCCTCGCCGCCGCCTTTGCCGGCGCAGCTGGCTCGGTGACGGCTTTGGGCCCCTTGCCCTTGGCCGCCTTGCTCGCCGGCGCGGCCGTCGGCTTTGGCGGAGGCGGCGCCGGCGGTGCGACCGCGCCCTTCTTCTTCTTGTCGCCCGTGACCGCCTTGGGCTTCAAAAAGTTTTGGAGCGTGTTCTTCGTCGTCTTCGTCGGCGGCCGCGGAGGCGGCTCCGGCTCGGCGCTGTCTTCGGCGTCCTCGTCCTCGTCCTCGTCCTCCTCATCGTCCACGACTTCCTCGGGGACCATGTCGTCGTCTTCCTCCGCGTCGTCCCCTTCCTCGTCGTCGCTCTCCATGTTAACGCCGCTGCGCTGATGGGGCGACATCTCCACGTCCGACACCACCTCCTCCTCCTCCTCCTCCTCCTCCTCCTCCGACCCGGACGGCATCTCAGCGGTGGTCATGATTTTGCGCACGGTTACCGGTTGTCGTTCGGGGTGACGGGGTTGTCGGTTAGCGAAAATGGTGCACAACCAAGTTGCAAAAAAATGGGATAAAAGAAAATGCGCAATTGTCTGCGGGCCGCGTGGCGACACAACCGATCCCGGTGAACGGTCACTTTGTTGGCACGCTGGTCACCAGCAAGACGGTCGCGTTGCCAAAGAAGGCGCTCGCGGACGCCTCGTCGGTGAGCGGAAGCTCCAGCTTGCCGATGCCGTGCAGCGTGGATAGCGTCGTGAGCAGGCCGTCTTTCCAGCACTCGCCGAGGCACTCCTTGAGCAGGCGCACGTTGATCTCGATGCCCGCGTTGAGTCGTGCGGCCACGACCACCCGCGGGCGGCTGTCGGACACGCCGAGCTTCTTGCCCAAGATGGCGGACGATTGCACGACGATCTCGCCTTCAGGGCCGCGCAGGTCTTTCACGAGCCTTGTCAGAACCTTTTGCGCAACATCGAGCTCCGCGCTGGGCAGGTTGGGCGCGGACTTGGCGAGGCGCTCTCGGGCGGCGAGAACGCGGAGCGTGTCCTCGTCGAAGCCGCTCCCGCCAAAGCGCCGCCGCTTCTTGGGGGGAGGCGCGGGCCCGTCGCTGTCGTCGTCTGTGGCGCTGCGCGCCGTGGTTGAAGCCAGTTGTGCCGAGAACACGAGGTCCTTCTCGACCGTCCCGACGTACGACTCCCCCTTCTCCGCCGCCTGTGCGAGCGTCTCGAGGTTGGCGAACGACGTTGTTTCCGGGAGGGTGTGCATGGACACGTGGCTTGACGTGAGCGTCGAAACGCCACAGCCTGGCGGCTTGGCGGCGACGAGGCATGCATGAAAACGTGTAATGGTTTCAGAGTCGTCCATTACCAAAACGACCAGCCGCAACAAACGCACCATATGCACAACCCGCCTTCTCCACAACAACCCTAGCGCTCCAGGTGCACTCCCCGCCTCTACCTTTGGAGCTTCACACCATTCGCCATCTGTCGGCGAGCGAGCGTCGCAAACATGTTCTGCTCGTCCTTGGTGAGATCAAACTGGTTGCCTCTCTTGCCGTAGATCTCGTGGTGCTCGTTCATTGCCCGCCTGCCTCCGGGAGGTGGCGGCGGCGACGTCGTCATCTTGACCTTGTGGTTGTCGCCGTCGTTGAGCTGGTTTGCGATGACGCCGCCAACGACGGAGGCAGTGATGACCACCACCACAATGCCAGCCCCCAGAATCAGAGGCGTGAGCTGGCTCATGACGAATTACGCCTCTACCATCTAGAACCGGAGTCGGGCCTAATAACAGTTGCCTCATGGCGAGTCGCACCGAGCGCCACCATCAGGAAAAGAAAGTAAGCGCAACATTGCCATGTCTAAATGGAGAAACCATGCGCGCGGCGGAACGCGCGCGGCTGGACGAAAGGGCCGTGCAACTGCAGCGGGCGCCGCTTGTGCTCAGCCCAACCAATGGGCTCAACACGCATGCCAAGTACGACGACACCGACATCCGAGACACCCGGCGCCCCACAACTCGGGGCCGACTCGTGCCCGGGCTTGTCGCGCTCGTGCTGAGCGCGGTGATCAACTTTCTCATCGTGCACGCGGCCATCGAGTACGACAAGAACGTCGGCAGGCCGCCGCCCCCCCCGCCGCCCTCGCCGCCGCTGCCACCGCCACCCCTGCCACCGCCGCCCTCGCCGCCCTCGCC
>Ga0209666_1001038_pt1 | contig 21379 bp, 19 predicted proteins | sample SaaInlV_125m_DNA_FD_184679 | JGI IMG/M metagenome (GOLD analysis project Ga0209666, IMG submission 184679) | Marine microbial communities from expanding oxygen minimum zones in the Saanich Inlet - Saanich Inlet SI037_S3LV_10m_DNA (SPAdes)... | ecosystem: Environmental > Aquatic > Marine >...
CCTGCCTGTCACGCAGGAGGTCGCGGGTTCGAATCCCGTCGTCCCCGCCATACGGCCAGATAGCTCAGTCGGTAGAGCACTTGTCTGAAAAACAAGGGGTCGGCAGTTCGATTCTGCCTCTGGCCACTTATGAAAAAATTAAATTCTTTTGGTAAAAATATCTATTCTCAATTAGGCGAAGATGGAATACTAGAAATTGTGTTCCCATTTTTAAATAAAAAAATAGAAGATTTATTTGTTATAGAATTTGGGGCTTGGGATGGAGTCCACCTTTCCAATACTTTTAACTTTATTAAAAAGGGGTCAGCTGCATTATTAATTGAGTCTGATGAAGAGAGGTTTCAAGACTTATTGAAAACTGCTGAAAAGTATCCAAAAATAATTCCAAACAATGTATTTGTTGAGTCAGGGGGTGAAAATACTCTAGATAATTTAGTACACAAGCTAGATTCCCGTATTAAAAATCTTGACATACTATCAATAGATATTGATTCTGTTAACAATTTGGCTATATGGAAGTCAACTAAATTGGAACCGTCAATATTAATTATAGAATTTGATACAAGATTTTTATCTTTTGAAACCCAAGAAAGTTTAAAAAAAAGCTCAATAGAAAGGGATAACTTATTTATCGACACTTATGAATATACTCTGTCAAGGGGCTATAAATTAATTTACACCTCTTTTAATATGATTTTTGTTAAAGAGGATATATTTAATGAATTGAATAAAAATTATTTAATTCAAAAAAATCCCTACAAAATATACGATTTTAGAAATTTTATAAAAGGTAGAGTAATTTCAAGGCCTGAACTAATCAATATGTATGTAAAAAATTACAAACTTATTCCTCTTAGGTATTTTGTATTGAAATTATGTCCCAAGATTATTAAAAAAATATACTTTAAATATTTTTACTACAAGGGTTTAAATAGATAAAACTGTACAGTTCACTTTACCAAAGTGTTTTCTAAATATTCTAGTTGATTGAATTAAGCCTCTGCAAGAGAGCGTCTAATCAAATAGAATTAGTTATAATAATTAAAGGTCATAAGGTTAGCCCATATCTGAAAAACAAGGGGTCGGCAGTTCGATTCTGCCTCTGGCCACTTATGAAAAAACTAATCAAAAATTTCATTACTTCTTCACCATTTCTTTACAGAAAGTATATAAATTTAAAAAATTATTTTTCAACAAAAAATAAGTTGAAAAATTCAACTGGTCAAATCAAAGATGACCAACTTAAAAATCAACTTATTGATTTAATCTCCAAAAATGAAGTAAATAATATTGTTGAAATAGGAACTTGGAATGGACTTGGATCAACAACAATGTTATTAAACATCGTTAAAGATTCAAATAAAAATATAAATTTTTACTCAATAGAGTCGGATTTACTTTGCTTTAAGTTTGCTAAGAAAAATTTAAAAAATAATCTAGACAAAGTAAAATTAATTTTAGGAAGAGTTCATGACCTTGAAGATTTGCATTATGTCAATAAGAATGTAATTTTTGATTTCGGTTACGGTGACAAAGAATACGAGTGGTTTATTCAAGATTTAAGAAGGTACAAAAAAATAAAAAATGTATCTAATCAAATCCCAAATAAAATTGACCTTCTTCTATTGGATGGTGGTGAGTTTTCTGGATATGCAGATTTTTTATCTTTGTATTTAAGAAGCAAATTTATTGTTTTAGATGACTGTAATTCATATAAGCAACATAATGTATTAAGTTTTATACAAAAAAATAGCAATAATTTCCAATTAATTTATGATTCCAATAACAGAGTCGGTTTAAAAATCTTCCACCACCTTAGGAGTGTTTAATTAAGTCTTAAAACCACCCATTGAGTTTAAGAAAGTGTCTTCTAGATATTCTAGTTGATTGAATTAATCCTCCGAATAGAGAGCGTATAGTCAAGTTGAATTAGTTATAATAATGATAGGTCACAGGGTTTGCCCTTATCTGAAAAACAAGGGATCCGCAGTTCGACTCTGCGTCTGGCCACTATGAGAGATGCAAATTATCCACCAAATTATAAATTGAGTAATTTATCAGATAAAAATCTGATAAATTATCTTATGGAAAAACCCCATACTTATATTGGAAAAAAATATAAAGATTTTAAGGGGGATGTGATTGAATTTGGGTGTGGTGATGGAAATAATATCAAGTATTTCAATTCTTACAATTCTTACACATTTTCTGATTATGAGTTTAAATTATTTGACGAACAAAATATTCTAAACGAAAATACCCATCAAATAAAATTTGACTTAATTAAAGATTCGTATGACCAAATTTCCAATAAGTATGATTTATTCCTCTTATTCCACACTCTTGAACATATAATTAACCCACATGAGGTTTTAGAGAGCCTATTCAATGCACTAAAACCTGGTGGAATAATTGAATTAATACAGCCAAATGATCCCAGCATTGTTTGGAATACAGGAGAGTGGTTTGGTTCTTTTAAGGCGAATGTAGATAAAAAAACTTACTATTATCACCAAGCTAGGGAACACGTAAATCCAATCAAAAATTTGGATAGATTAATTAAATACTACTTTGATGATATAACAATTAGGGATATTCCATTTAGATTAAATGTTTTAAATTTAAAACTATTCAGAATTTATACAATAAGAAAGCCATAATTAAATTAATTTTTTTCAAATATTATGTACTTGTAAATTAAAAATTTAATTGGAAATAATATATTTGCAATTACAAAATTTACTGTATTAAAAAAGTAAATTGAATAATCAACATAAACTTTTTCAATCAAATACCATGCAATAATTGGAACAAAATAATTAAGTAAATTTGTTGTAATAAACTTTAAGTACATTCTTAAACTACCTTTAACATCAACTAATCTAAATACAAATCTTCTTGTTAAAAAATAACTTAAACTAATCCCAATTAAAAAAGAGATTGTTATTGAAAGATCAGTTCTGATATTTAAATCAATATTTATAAAAACTAAATATTGAAATTGATTTAACAAAAGTAAGTTGAGTAATAAATTAAAAAAACCAAGAATATAATTCCTTAATAGAGCTGAATTGTCTAGTTTATTTTTTAATAGGTTTATCAATTTATCAGCTACTTTGTATTTTCAAATATATAAAACCCAAGGTAATTTTCCTGGATTAAGTTTTCACAATTTAGTACCGATAAAGGAATATATTCTTCTGATGAAAACATTGCCCTTTTGCTTCCCGTTTCTAATATGAAATATTTAAACTCTTCACAGCTTGGTCTTGATTCAAAAAAGTAAGTTATATTTCTAATTGATTTATACCAATCAATAATTTCACTTGCTTTATAAGGATGTCCATAATAACTATGAGAAGTAGATATAAATGAAAACGGATTGTTGTTCCAATTATTTGAACTTCCAAAAATTATAAAATCATCATTAGGGTTAATTAGGTTTTGTCCATCGTATAAATTTCCATAATCCTCAAAACTTTCTCTTAATTTTGTATCGTTGATGTCTGATATTACACTCAAAGAAAAAATTACAAGAAGAATTAAAGACGAAATGAAAAAAGAGAACTTTTCGCCCTTAAATCTTTTAGTAAATTCATTAATTATATAAATTAGACCGAATAAATATACTATAGATGAAGCTCTCCATGGTACGATATTTCTAATTTGTATAGCCATATAACTATCTTGAAAAATATAAGTATAGAGAACAGTTGAGACAGTCATCAAGAAAATCAATACATTCAAATTTTTGATTAATTGATTTTTTACTAAAAAAAACAAAACCAAAGTGATAAGAATATATTCAATTTCAAAATGAAAACCTTGTTTAGAACCATTATCAAATAAATCAAATACAATCTCTTTATTAGACCTACCAAACAGTGACATATTACCAGAGAACATTCTATGCATCGGAATTCTTATATTTGTCATAATATAGTCAGCTCCCAAAAATTCTTCTCTCGAACTAGATAGTGGTTTAACATTTATTAAAAATACAACTGGAAGCGATAGTATTAATAAAAATGAATTTTTAAATTTATCAACGATTTCTTTTAGAGATTTTTTATCTGTCACAAGGTAGCTAATGTAAATTAAAAAAATTGGTAAAATATTATAAGTATGTAAAATAATACTAATAAATGAGGTTAAATTAGCAGCTACAAAGTTTTTATTTATTAAAAAAACAATTACTAACAATATTAATATATCAAATGTTGTTGGTTGAAATAAGTGGCTCATAAGATTACCTTCACCTATTCCACTCTTTATAAAACTATTTTGATAAACTCTTTTGTCCCAACCCGAGTCCTTAAAAAATGAGAAAATAGCGAGTCTTCCAGACACCAAAGTAAAAATTAAACATATATTTCTCCAATTATTACTAGCTACACTTTTTATAAAAATGAAAACAACTAATAGACCAAAAAAGTATGAAAAGTAGTTTATAAAATTTAATGATGCAAAACCAAATAAATTAATAATAAATTTAATTAACCCCTCAAATATAGGATACGGAAAAATCATATCTTTTAAATAATGATTACTAAAGTAGTTGGCATCGATATCAAAAAGAATAGAAGGAAAATAATTTAGATGGTTTCCACTCAAAGGGTAATCTATTCCTCCAAGAATCAAACCAATATGTGAGATTAAAATTAAGTATCCAATGTCATGAATATTTAGATGCAATAACTTTTGAAGAGATTTCAGAAATATAAATGCACCAAAAGATAAATAAACAACATAATCAAAATAAATATATTTTAGAAATATTATTGAGAATATAACTATGCAAAACAAATAAATCAATAAATTCATTTGTTTCAGTTTAGGGTGTCTAAATGATTCAATAATTGTTGTTACCAAGATCACACAAATTAATAGATTAATAAAGCTGATTAACGGGTTTTTAAAACTTGAAAATAAATACAATTGAATAAAAATTAAAGAAATAATCCATAATGAAACTATTAATTTTTTATCATCTTTGAAGAGCTGAAACAGCATCATAAAGAAAAGAAATATTGCACCACAAAGATATATGAACACTTTTTGATTTATACCACTCACAATATAAACAGATTCACTGTCTAGGACCACAGATACAGACTTACCTAAACAAAAAATATTATTTATTTCCGGAAGTATATATATATCTTTATGCACAACTGAAACATCATATTTACCAAGTTCATCAATTTTATTCTTCAATGTCCAATAGTGCTGGTTACAATTGATTTCTTGATTATTAATTAATTCTTCTAAAGAATCAATTTGATCTAATTTTGTATTGCCTAAAAATAGGATTACAAAACTAGAAAATATTAGAGGGACTATTAATATGTAGATATACTTATTACTATATTTTAACAAAGTATTAATCATTATAAGTAATTTTAGATAAATGAAAATTGATAAATTAAAAAACGCAATAAAAAACAAAAAAACTGTACTTGCTGTTGGTCCCATGAGTAAAAACTGTATTGATGCAACGATAGAGACAGCACAATTAAGAAATATCCCAATTCAATTTATCCCAAGTAGAAGGCAAATTGAAAGTAATGATGCTGGGTGTGGATATGTAAATAATTGGTCAACTGAAGTATTTTCTGAGTATGTTAAAGATAAAGATTCGAAACAAAACTTATTTCTTGCACGCGATCATGGTGGACCTTGGCAAAATAATTTTGAAAAAGATGAATTTAAAGATTATAAAGATGTCTTAAATTCATCTTTAGAATCTTTTAAAATTGATATATTAAGTGGCTTCGACTTTCTTCATATTGATACATCAATAGACATAAATCAAAATATAAATACTGAAGAAGCAGCTCATAGAGCATGTGAATTATTGTATCTTTGTGAAGAATTTGCAAAAAAGGAAAATAAAGCATTAAATTATGAAATCGGAACAGAGCTACAAGGTGAAGGGGTTAATGATGTTAGCGAAGTTGAAAATAATTTGAAAATTATAAATTCATTCTGTGATAATAATAAAATTCAAAAGCCTTTTTTCTATGTTATTCAGAATGGTGCAAAGGTATTAGAGATGGAGAATGTTGGTATATTTGAATCCAACACTCTTGAAGACTTTACAGAAGAGTTTAATAATATTAAAAAAATTAATAAACTTTGTAATGATTATGGAATATTTTCAAAAGCACATAATTCTGATTACTTAAGTAAAAAATACGCAACTCTTTATCCTAAAATAGGTATTAATGGGGCAAACATAGCTCCTGAATTTGGTGTTATAGAAACTAGAACTTATATAGAAATTTTTGACGAGTACGATCTAAAATCTGAAAAAGACATATTTTTAAAAATTGCTTATGATTCAAAAAAATGGGAAAAATGGCTAAAACCTAATTCCTCTATTTCTGATTATGAAAAAGCACTTATCGCTGGGCATTATATTTTTTCAGATCCTGAATTTCTTGAATTAAAGAGTAAAGTAGAAAGAAAAGTTTCAAACAATATAGACATAGATGAAAAAGTTAGGGAGAATATTAAATACAAAATAAATTATTACTTAGAAAGTTTTGGGTGGAATGATTAGCCAAGTAGTAATTCCTTCTGCAGGAATTGGTTCGAGATTAGGAAACCTTACTGAGCATGTAAATAAAGCAATGATTCAAATAGATGGCAAAGCTATTATTTCACACATACTTTCATTATATCCACCAGAAACTGAATTTATTATTTGCCTAGGTCACAAAGGTAACTTTTTAAAACAGTATTTAGAAATTTCTCACCCAGAACTAAATTTTCAATTTGTTGAAATTGATAATTATAAAGGACCTGAATCAGGACTAGGGCACACACTAAAACAAACTAAAAACTTAATAAAAGGACCTTTCTATTTTCACACAAACGATGCTATTTTTTTGAAAAAAATACCCAAATTCGATAAAGATACAATAGTTTTATCTACAAACAATATAGACAGTAGAGATTTTAGAACAGTTAGTTTATATGAAAAAAATATGATAGTTAATAAATTTTTTGATAAGACAAATGAAAAGTTAGAAAATGTTTTCACTTACACAGGAGTTGCATTTATAAAAAACTATCTAGCATTTAAACAGTTTTTAGATGATATATCAGTTGAAATTGGTGAATCAGATTATTTTATAAAAAAAATAGGAGGAGAAACTAGTTATTATTTGGCAGATGATTGGATTGATATCGGCTCAATAAATGGGATTAATAATGCAAAAGAAAATCTAGGTGGATTTAAAAATCTCAGCAAAACAACTGAAGAAATATATTTTATCAATGACAATGTAATAAAGTTTGACAAGAGTTCTGAAAATTTGTTAAAAAAAGTAACTAGAAATAATTTACTTAAAAAAATAGTTCCTCAAATAGAAAGCCATACTGAAAACTTTTTCTCTTACAAATACAAAGAAGGAGAGTTGATGGCCGACTTGTTAAGTCCCCATGAAGAATTTAATAATTTATTAAATTGGTGTGAGCATAATTTATGGTTAAAGCCGACTCTAAATAAAAGTGAATTAAGCAACTTTAAAAATAACACAAAAAAGTTTTATTACGAAAAGACTTATGACAGGATTAATTTATTTCAGGAAGAATTTGAATATTTTGATAACAGTTCTCAAATAAACGGGAAAGCATATCCAAAGTTAGACTCTATATTGAAAAATTTAAATTGGGACATTATTTATGATTCGATACCTTGCACATTTCATGGAGATCTACATTTTGAAAATATTTTGAAGACAAAAGATGGTTTTACTCTTATTGACTGGAGGTCATCATACGGTGATTTAGTAGAATTTGGTGATTTATATTATGATTTAGGAAAGCTGCTTCATGGTCTTTGGATTAATCATAAAATAATTAGAGATAACCATTTTGAAATTTCAATTACTGGAACAAATATAATGTTTGATATATATCAAAAAAAATCTTTAGTAGAGTGTGAAGCAATATTAAGAGAACATGCAGAAAAAATGAATTATTCTTGGAATAAAATTCAAACTATAGCCGCATTGATTTTATTAAATATTGCACCTCTTCATCATGATCCTTATGCAAAATTACTGTATTTCTATGGTAAAGAAAAACTGTTAGGATTAGTCGAGAACCAATAATGAATGTGATTAAAAAGCCCTGGGGACAAGAAGAACTTTTAGAGATTAATAATAATTATGTTGTTAAACGTTTAACTATGAACAAAGGTCATCAATGTTCCTTACAGTACCATGAAGAAAAACATGAAACAGTATATGTTGTAGAGGGCGAGCTACACGTAAGGATTGGTGATGATTGGAAGGTTTTTTCCCCCGGTGAGTTCGTAGCATTACCTCCCAAAACAATACACAGAATGAAAGCTGTAGATATGGATGCTATATACTTAGAATCTTCAACGCCGGAACTGGATGATGTTATTAGATTAGAGGACGACTACAGAAAAATAGATTAAATTTTCCAAATTTCTTTTAAATAATAGTTACACATTTTAATTTTTGATAAAAATCCAGTATTCCATGAGCTTTTGCCTTTTGCTCTATCACCAAAGTTGACATTGAATCTTATAATTTTAGCCTTTTCTCTTTTTGCTTTAATATATGTATAAACATCAAAAGCAAACCCATTTGGGGAATCTAATAAAACTTTACTTATTAACTTATTATTGATTAACACAGGCAAACCAGTGATATCGTAATACAATCCTTTTTTTAAAATTGATGTATAGCAAGCCATTAAAAATGTTAAGATAACATCAAAATTTTTCCTGTTTATCCTTTTACCCCTAATATAAATTTTTTTTGAATTAAATTGTTCAATTTCCATGATTTTTAAAGCTTCAATAAGTGATTCTTGTGGAATTTGTAAGTCCGCATGGGTCCAGCCAAAATTTTTATAATTTTGTGACTTAATTGCAAATTCAAGACCTTTTTTCACTCCATTTCCCATTCCAATATTTTCATCTATATTTACAAAGTGAATTTGAGAGCTTGTATTATGCTTAATTTTATTTGCAGTCGAGTCTTTTGAACCATTGTTAACTAAAATAAACTCAACAACCCCCTCAGATTTATAAATTATTTCTTTACAGCTACGAACTAAATCTTCTATGTTTTGTTCTTCGTTGTAGCAAGGAATAATAAATGCAGTTTTATAAGTCATCAAAAAATTTGTCTTTTATATGCATGCATGCTTCAAACACGGCACCTTCTCCTGCCTTTAAGCTTGTGACAAAGTTAGCTTTATTAATTGCATACGAGATAGCATTTTTTGGAGCTATGGAGTAATTTATTTTATCAAAAACAAGAGAATCTGTATAACTATCGCCCATGAAAATTACATTATCATTTTTCAATTTCTCAAAATAGTATTCTCTTTCATCTTCACTAACTAAACTTATTTCAAAACCCATGTCTATAACTCTTCTTTCTGATATTCCAAAGCCTCTTTGGTCCGCTGAAATAAATTCTACTTTTAAATAGTTTGAAATTATTTTCAATCCTTCATTATCGTGCGGCCCAAAAATCTTATATTGTTTTCCACTAGAGTCGTAAAGGTGTTGACCAGTCGACAAAACACCATCTACATCAAGAATAAATAGATTTGGTCTAATAACTTCTGCTGTCATTTTTTTTGGCCTTAAATACAATTATTTTTTAATAATAGTCATTTAGTAAAAAAAATTTCCATATTTATTATTAAAAAAACATTTATTCTTAAATGTTTTGAGTATCTTGAATAAGTTAAAATACCGAACACTTTCCGAACTGCTCATTGTTAAATCTGTTTTATTTACCGCTCACTGCGACCTAGAGCCTGTTAGCAACGAGCGTATAATCTAATCAAATAAGTTATACTTAGCTAAGGTCAAATGGTTAGTACTTATCTAAAAACAAGGGATCGGCAGTTCGATTCTGCCTCTGGCCGCTTATGATACATAAATTTTTTATGTTAATAGTTAAAACTATTTTAAATTTTTATAATAGAAAAAACATCAATGCTGATCTCTTGTTTGTAAAAGAAGTAAATAGATATTCAAATTCTATTCTTGGTAAAGGTTATCGGTCAATAGGTCCTGAGGGTGAAGTAAAAAAAATTATTCTTTAATAAAACCTATCAAGATTCTCTTACTAGTTGGTAGAATTATTGAGTACAATGGATAAAAAAAAATTCTCAATTATTATTCCGGCTTATGCTGAAGAAGAAAACATACTTCAGCTATTGAATCAAATTGACGATGCTTTTATTGACAAAAAAAATATAGAAATAGTGTTGGTAGATGACGGAAGCCCAATTTCTCTTAATGGAATAATAGAATGTGAAAAATATAGATTTGAAATTAAAGTTATATCCAATAAATATAACTTGGGTCAATCAAAAAGTATAGAAGTAGGATTAAAAAATTCCACAGGTGAAATTGTTGGTCTTATTGATGCAGACTGTCAAAATCCCCCTTCAGAGCTTAAAAAGCTTTATGATTTTTATATTTTAAATAATTTTGATGCTGTGATCTCTTTCAGGAAGGATAGAAAAGATGAGTCTTTAAGAAAGATTATCTCCAAACTTGCAAATGTAATTTTAAAAATTTTTACTAAATCAAAATTTAAAGATCTTGGTTCTAGTTTGAAAATTATTAAACGAGATTGTCTAGAAAGCTTAACTTTTAAGGGTGACATGCATAGGTTTATATCACCAATGCTTCAAGCTCGAGGGTATTCTATTGCAGAGTTAGAGGTTGAACATGCAGAAAGAACCAAGGGAGTATCAAAGTATGGATTTGGACGAATAGTACCCGTAATTGTTGATGGAATGCTCTTTTATCTAACAGAAGGATTCACAAGGCCTGCTAGGTATGCAATTGGAAGACTGTCTTTAATTTTGTTTTCATTTTCATTATTTTTTAATGCTATAGTTTTATATCAAAAAATTGTTTACTCAGTATTTGTTCACCGTAATCCCGTGTTTATCCTTTCTATGGTTTTCTTGTTACTAAGTATTCAAGTCTTTTCCCAAATAGTAAAAGTTGATCAATAACAAACACGTTATTAAAACTTTACTAAACTTGCATTTATGTTTACAAAGGAGCTGAAAATTTGTCATCTTTAAATAGGGATAGCCTAGGATCCCCAAATAGATTTGGGTCTAATTGGAAAAAATATAATAAATTAGACCAAATTTATGAGGATCAGTTTTTCCAATGGATTTCACCTCTTAATAGAGATGATTTAAACAATAAGGTTATATTAGATGCCGGGTGTGGAATTGGAAGGAATTCGTATTACTGTCTTGAAAATGGAGCAAAAGAAGTGCATTTATTTGATGTTGAGGAAAGTACAGTTAAGATTGCTAAAGATAATTTAAAAGATTTTGACAACACATTTATTTTTAAAGACTCAATATATAATCAAGAATCAGTCAAAAATAATACATATGACCTAGTTATGTCAATTGGCGTAATCCATCACTTATCTGATCCAAAAATAGCTATTTCAAAATTATTTGAAAAGGTTAAACAGGGTGGACACCTTTTAATTTGGGTTTATGGATATGAAGGGAACGAATCTTTAATAAAGTTGTTAAAATTATTAAGAATTTTGACGACCAAGCTTCCCTACAGCATTGTTGCCTTTTTAGGTAAAGTTCTGGCTTTACTCCTCTACCTAATTTTGAAAATCTATCCCACAAAATCTAAATATTGGTCAAGAGCAAAAAAAATGAAAGTATATGTACTTGAACAAATCATTATTGATCAGCTAATTCCAAAAATAGCAAATTATTATAGTAAAAATGAAATACCCTTACTCTATGATCATATAAATTTTGAAGATGTTCAAATCAATCATACTAACGGAAACAGTTGGTCAATCTTAATTAAAAAATGAAAAACCTAAAGACCACATTACTTACAAATAGTAATGTTTACCTGTCAATTTTGGTAATTGTTACAACTTGGCAAATATTTGGAATTGGAAAAGTTGATTTAAGAGTCTCACAAAGTATTGATCAACAAATTATGCTCCTTACCTCTGCTAAGATGCATTACTTTGATATTCCTTCCTATGAAGCAGCATGGAATCACCATTCACCGATACTATTTTTTATAACTAAATTCTCATATTATTTTTTTGATTTTAATAATGCTACTTTAGGATTTTATGCACTTTATTCAATACTTTTAATTTCAATTTCAATCTTGCTTTATCGCATACTTAATGAGTTCTTTAAAAATAAAGTTATTTCAATATCAGGTTCATTAATTTTTATTTTTGATATTTCTAGCTCTACTGTCGGGGGAAAGGTAATATTTGACAACAGAACATTGGGTATCTTATTTCAAGCAATAATTTTGTTAAACTGTCTAAATTATTTAAAAAGCAATAAAATTATTTATCTTTATTTAATATCCATATTTTCTATATTACAAATATATAACCTAGAATCATATGGAATTACCATCTTAGGTGTTTACCTTTATCTAATTTATATTGAAAAAAACTATATAAAATTCTTTACTCATTCAACAATTGCAAGTATATTAACAATTTTTTTTGTATTGATAATCAATACTTTAAATGGAGAATTAGATGAATTCTTTAATCTCAACATTTTATTTCATTTAGACAGCATTGGGTTAACAAATAAATTTGAAAGTATAAATACATCTACTTTCCTAAAAAATCTATTTATCGGTGGGAATACTAATTTAAGTTTATTTACCTCATTATTCATTGTACTGTTTGTTTTTATAAGTTTTTTAATGAGGTATAAGGCTAAATCTATAAAAGAAAATGAAAACCTTATATATGTAGTACTTTTTGGAGAATTTTTACACTTATTTTTGACAGGACCAAGATTTACTTCATACTCACAAATACTGCTGTTGCCTATCTACATACTTTTTTTTATTAATGTTTTGGGTTTTCTTGAAAAAATGAAAATATCCAAAATTTTTGGTTATCTTGTTTTTTTTCTAATTTTCTTCATTATGCAATTTGGGGACGTAGTGCTTAATAGAACATCTTTAATTGATGGTACTTTAGAACAAGTAGTCGATTCTTCTAAATTACAAAAAAACGACCCAGAATTAATTCTTGCATGGGTAGATATAGACAAATATGAAAATGTATTTTTTGAAAACAACTCTCTCCCTTCCACACGATTATGGTGGTGGCACCAAATGAAGTATATTGATGAATTTTACGACAAAGACTACAAAATGTTTGACGATGAATTACTTGAGGAAATCTTTCTTCAAGATGTGATACTTGAGAGACCCAAAAGATTAGTAATCGACAGAAGTATTATTGAACCTCCCATTTATTTCGATAAGTACATAAAAGAAAACTATCAACTCACAGAAACTGAAGGAGATTTAGATTATTATCGACTCAGTAATTAAATTAGAACAAACAATACTATAAGATGAAATTATTAAAGACAGCTTTACGACAAGCAAAAAAAATTCAACAAAACACATTCTATTTAAACGCGTTAATGCTCTTAATTGTTGTTTTTTGGCAATTAAATGGGTTCGGAAAAGTTAACTTCAGACTTTTAGGAAGTACTGACCAACAAATTCAAATGCTAACTTCTGCAAAGATGCATTATTTCGATTACTCATCATACGAAGCTGCATGGAACCACCACTCTCCTTTGATTCACTCAGTTTATAAAATAATTTACTATACACATGATTTTAATCTAGCTACCTATGGAGAGTACCTACTTTATACTTGTTTTTTAATATTTTTATCTATATCACTTTTTACTATATTAAAAATTTTAACCAGTAATACTTCAATGTCATTTATTGCATCTCTAGCTTTTGTATTTGATATTTCAAGTTCAACAATCGGAGGCAAGATTTTTTTTGACAATAGAACTTTGGGGATCGCGTTTCAGTCGCTAATTTTTATCATTTGTTTCCTATATATTAAAAATAAAAAAAGTAATTATTTAATAATATTAAGTTTCGTCTCTACTCTCTTGACTTACAGTTTGGAATCTTACTTAGCATCAATCGGGATATTGTTTTTATATCTATTTTTCAACTCTCAAAATAGATATAATTTTATTTCCTATGCTTCAATAGGATCAATTTTTGCTGGATTATGGATAATTGTATACAACTATTTAAATTCAGATTTAATTAATTTATTAGACCTAAACATAATTTTTCACATAAAGAGCATAGGAATTACCAATAATTATGATGACATACCAATATCAAAAATTTTAGACAGCTTTTTTATTAATGGTCCGGAGCTACCTTTCGGTGGTTATCTTGTAAGTTTAAGTGTATTGATTTTGATAGCTATTTATGTACTCTATATAAAAAAATTCGTAAATCTGAACCAAAGCGAAAAAATACTGGTTATATTTTCGTTAGGAGAGGTTCTACATTTATTCGTAACAGGTCCAAGGTTTATACAATATTCTCAGACACTTCTACTTCCAATTTATATTCTATTTATCATATCAATCTTAAATATAGGCGAATTAATATTCAGATCTAAAAACATTTCAAATCTTTTTGTCTCTCTTGTATTATTTATAATTTTCTTTATTTTTCAATTTGGTGATGTTGTTAACTACAGAACCTCTTTAGTCGATGGAACATTTCAAGAAACAATAAAAAGCTACAATATAAAAGAAGAAGATCCCAAGCTAATTCTTACATGGGTAGATATAGATAAATATGAAAAAGTATTTTTTGAAAACAACTCTCTCCCTTCCACAAGACTATGGTGGTGGCATCAAATGAAGTATATTGATGAATTTTATGATAAAGACTACAAGATGTTTGACGATGAATTGCTTGAAGCTGTGTTTACTGAAGATGTTAACTCAGAAAAACCAAATCTTGCAATTATCGATACAAGTATTGTAAATCCGCCTCATTATTTTTTAGAGTACATAAAGAAAAACTTTAAAATTTTGAAAATAGATGGTGATTTAGAAATTTATGAACTAAACAATTAAAAATTTTATATCACTCTGGAAAAAAGTTTAAAAATATGAAATATTATTTTCAAAATCTTCCCTGTCAGGCCAACTTGAAGTATCTATTTTTAGAATAAATTTTGAATTCCTATCCAATTTTTATCAAAGTTTAAATTTTTATTTTTATTCTTGTACCAAGGTTCAGCGAATAAAATTTTTGAACTAGCAGTTTCTGACAGAATTGCAGCAAGTAACGAGAATGTACTGTTACCAATAATAAAGTTTTCTTTATCTAACATGAGGGAGAAGTCTTTTAATGTACTTTTATTACTCCCGTCACTTTTATGAATTTTAGAAGCAGTAGCAAAAACTTTACTTTTTGATACAAACTCATAGTCATCAGTAAACACCTCATAGGAAAAATCAGTTATATTATTTTCACAATAAGAAATAGAGTCAAGATAAAACCTTTCCGAAAGTTGCTCATTAATATTTAAATAATCCCCTCTTCTTACATGAAGAGCAGTTTTGCCAGGAACAACTAACTGCCTGTTAAATGCATTAGCTAGAACTTCGTCATTCTTCATTGATGAAATAATGAAGTCTTTATATTTTCTTAAAAGCTCGACATCTTGCCAGTACCCTATAGCCTTATTAATGAGCAAGAATTTTGATTCCAATTGACTGTAATCATTAATTTCATTGACAATATTTAAAGGTCCAGGCAGTAAGTGGTATTTACCTAATGTTGTAAATAAGCTATATAAATTTTTTTCTAGAAAACTTGTTTCATTAAAACCAAAATAACTAATTGGAAAAACTTGTTTTCTATGTATAAAAAGTTGATTTTTATTTTTTTCGAACTCTTTAAAATTTGAAGTATCAATCGATACTTCATAACCCAACTCCTTAAGTTGTTGGGCTTTGACAAGTTGAAAAATTTGATTTCCTAAACCTCCCATAAGCAGAATCGAAATTCTTTTCTTATTGTTCATATTTTTTTGCTAAAAAATAGATAATACGAATTTATAAGACAAATATACGCACGCTCAAAATTACCTTTACGTATATTTTTCCAAAAATGATTCGGTCTTGTATTTGAGTAATAAGGCAATGAAAAAAAGTCATAGTTTTCTAATATATCCTGATTTATACAATTTTCATCAGACCACTTCAACTCTCTTATTTTGATTTTATCCTGAAATTCTCTAGAAACATAATGTAAATAGGTTTCATACTCTGAACAAGGACTTTTTTCTTCAGAATTTATTGCTTCAAGATAGACCTCATAAAAAGGTTTATTATGAAGTTTTTCGACTGCCTCGAACATAGAAGTTAATTTTTTTTTGTTAAAAAGCATATGGTGAGATATCCCACTATTATTGTGTTCACGTTTAAATTCTGGATGAACTCTGAGCATATGTTCAAAATATGGTGGATGAAATTCACCTGAAACAGTAAAAATTTCTTTATTGCCATCAAAAAAGTTAGTTTCCCTTAGAAAAAAGACATCGCTATCAACAACTAATACATTTTCACTTTCAGATTGCAACAATGGAAAATAAAGTTTAATGAGCTGTTGAAATATCCAGCCAGACCGACTTTTATTTGCTACTTTATTTTGAACGTATTCAAAGGTAAAAGGAAAAAAAGAAGGATTTATATTAGTTGTATTTTTAATATTGAAAGTTTTATTTTCGTTAAATAGGTAAATATTTGAATAACCAAGAATATTTTTCTTATTAACTTTTAAGCTATGTTTCAAAATTGAGAAATCATTTGGGCCAACTGTTAAAAATAGATCAAATTTTTTCATTCTTACTATTATATTCTTTCTGGATTGATATTGTTCATTCGGAGCAGATATGAAATTAGTTTTTATATTGTTAAAAAAATTCTAGTTAACTTTGAATTATTTTCTTTATCTTATTTTTATGCAAGTACATAAATGAAAATCGGACTATTCCTAATATGAAGGTATTTAAAGATTGATTAATTTTTATTAGAGATATTTATAACGAATTTTTAAAAACATAATCAATGAATCTAAAGCATTATTATCATTATAGTTGTGAAAAAAATTCGTGATATATTAAAAGATGTTCTGTACGTTTCTCGTCTTACAAAGATAAAAAGAAAAAAGATAAGGATACTTTTTTCAGCTGTTATTTCTAATGCAATAAGTTTTGCCGATATATTAATAATTTTATCTTTTTCTAGGGTGCTTACCGGTACCGTTGTGGTGGATAACTATTATCTTGATAAAGTTTTAGATTTTTCATACTCAATTCCGATAATTGTAGTGATTAGGTACATTATTAATTTTATTGGAAAATACAATATTTATTCGCTCACCAAAGATATAGAGAGAAGTTTAAAGACGTATCTTTTAGAAGAGGTGTATAAAAAAGGTAATTATTCTTTAGCTGATGCAACATATTATATCGAAAACTTAAGTACACACATATCTTACTTCTTTAATGCATTTTCCAATATTACATCAAGCCTGATACAGATATTAGTTTTCACTGTTTACTTATCATATGACAATTATCAGATTTTATTGCTTTTGTTTTTGTCGATAGTAATTCTATATTATCCAACGAAACTTCTTCTTATTCAGGGAAGAAAGGCAATGGATGACTCATTTAATTTTTCTAAATTTGCTGCAAGGAATATACAAAGAATTATTGATAATTTATATCTTGTGAAAATCTTAAATACACAAAAAGTGGAGTTGCTTAGTTTTGATAACAATTTAGCAAATTTATATAATTCTGAAAAAAAGAAATTTATATTTTCAGATATAAATGCTACAGTTCCAAATTTTGTTGCTGTTTTCGCTTTTTCAATTCTTGCAGTTTTACCCACTGTAGCTACGACTTTGACTCTGGAATTTATTGGCATAACACTTAGGCTTGTCCAAACTCTTGGTGCAATTAATGCTTCTTTGTCAATGCTTGTAGGGTCACATGTACACTTAGAAAAGTTATTTTTAGTTGAGGGTAACAAGGAAGATACTTCTAGTTTTTCAACTACTATATCTGAGAACAGCCAATCTGCAATAAGTGTTGAAGATTTAAATTTTAGATTTTTTAATAGTTCTGAAATGTTTTTTGAAAATATCAATCTCAATATTGAAAAACATAAACATTACATAGTGACAGGAGTTAACGGCAGTGGAAAGAGTACCCTTCTAGGTATCTTGGCTGGAGCACTCAATCCATTATCGGGAAGTATTATCAAAAATTCAAATAATATTGGATATATTGGAGCATCTCCTCTAATACTTGAAGACACCTTAAAATCTAACCTCACTTATGGAAAAAATATAGAATTTACAGACAAAGTCTTAATAGAACTTATTAAAGAATTTAATGTTTTTAGCGAGTTTGATGATGATGTTCTATTAAAACAAATCTCGAATAAAACTTTATCCTCAGGACAAATGCAAAAAATTTCTTTTATTAGGGCCTTTTCTAGCGGTTGCGATATTTTATTTCTTGATGAATCAACTGCAAATTTGGATACTTCAACTAAGTTACAGATTTCAAAAATTCTTGATTCAAAAAATATTACTATCATTAACTCAACACACAACCCTGAAGATTTTAACTATGACCATCATTATGCAATTAAAGTTAATGAGTCTGACGTAAGATCTATAAGTCAAATCAATTAATTTGAACAAATGAAAGATATAACTTACATCTTTACAGGGGGGAGGAACCTCAAGCTTGAATCAAATGAAATAATGGCATCAGATTTTTTTTATGGATTTATCGAATTTCAGCAAAAATTAGACAATGCAAATTTTTTTGAACTAGGAGAAGAAAATACAAAACTTATTGATAAATTAATTATTAAGATAACAAAATTGCCCATATATTTTTTTAAAGCACTAAACACAACTAATTATAAAGATATTATCAAAACTAAGAACATTATTTTTGTCAACGAAAGCTCATTATTTTCATTCTTTCCTATTTTTTTTCTTTTACGTAAAAATTTCAGAGGTAAATTACATTTTATTCCCATGGGTTTGGTCGATACATTTATCAGTGGAAATTTTATAACTAGAAAAATTATTAAGTTCTGCCTTTCTTACATTGATAACATATTATTCATTGGAAAGGGAGAGTTAGAAAATTATCATAAACATATAGGTATTAACTCGAATAATTGCCAATATATTCCTTTTTCTATTGATGTAGATTTTTGGAAAGACGAAGAAACAAAAATAAGAAATATAAAGAACTTATTGTTCATCGGTAATGATAGGAATAGAGATTATCAACTTATCAATGAATTATCAGAAAGTATTCAAAAATACAACTTAACAGTTATCACAACAAATGAAATGTATATATCTAAAGAACAGGAAAACATTAAGCATATTAAGGGAAGTTGGCGTTCTGGTATCCTTACAGATGTACAGATTTTAGATGAATATAAAAAAGCTGATTTGGTAATTATTCCATTATCGGAGACTACTCAACCAAGTGGTCAGAGTGTTGCCCTCCAGTCAATGTCTTCTGGAACACCAGTTTTGATTACTAGAACTAAAGGGTTTTGGGATGAAATAAACTTTATAAATAAAAAAAATATATTTTTTATTGAGAATAATAATCCTGATACGTGGATTAAATTTATTGATAGTATTGCTTCTGATTTGCCTTTGCTAAAAAGCGTATCAGAAGATGGAAAAAATGTCATCAATGAAATTCACAATATAAAAAAATTCACTCAAAAATTAGATATTTTTCTCGCTTGATATATTTTTATAGTCATTTATAAAAATTGTTAAAGTTAATAACTTTAAAATTCTGATTGAATTGATTCTTGATTTTTTTCTAAAAAGTTTTTTTATAGTCTTTCTTTTCAAAATCTCTGAGGTCTTTAAGATATCCTTTATTAAATCACCATTACTATAAACCCAGCTTTCTAAATCAAAAACAAAACCCATTTTTTGACGATTAAGAAAACTTTCATCAAAATCACCACTTAAAAACTCCTTTAATAATGATTTAGGGTTCTTGATTTCAAAAAAATCCATATTTGTTGAGATGACATATTCAATAAGTTTATGATCTAGAAAAGGTGACCTGATTTCTAAAGAATTATCCATTGAAGTCCTATCTACTTTATGCAGCATAAGTTCGCTTAAATAGAATTTATAATCAGAAAGAATAAAACTTTTAAGTTTAGTTGATTTTTTGTTCAAGTAGCTTTTCCTAAATGTATTTTGAGTCTTTAAATGTAGAAGGTTTAACAATTTCCTATCAGTAGTTAATAGCTCAAAACTTAGTTCCGGTGAGTAGGTGTATTTAAAAAGCCCTGCACCGGTTCCTAGATAGGCGGGAAAAAATCTATAAATAAATGATATCAACCTAGTTGGTAATGGACCCCTTGTCATAGAAGTGTGAATCTTTTCATAACCTCCTAATAATTCATCTCCACCATCACCAGAAATAGCAACTTTAAAGTTTTTAGAAATATGGCTATATATTAAATGTGAGGGAAAAATTGATGGATCCGCATAAGGCTCATCAAAAGATTTTATGACTTTAATCGGATCATACTTCAAATCATTTCCATCTATCGTGACAGATTTATGGTTAGTATGATACTTCTCAACAACCTGATTTGACCACTCAGATTCGTCATATTTCTTATTTTTATTTATGACACTAAATGTATCGATAATATTCTCAGAAGTATGATGTAAAGATTTAATAATAGACGTTGAATCTAGTCCTCCAGAAACAAGAGCTGCGACAGGTACATCTGAAATCAATCTTTTTTTTACTGAATTATTAAAGAGTTCAAAAAATATACTCTTATCAAAATCATTATCTCCTACAAAATTTTCTAAATTCCAATATTTCTCTTTATTTATTATTGAGATATGATTTAAATCAATTTCAATAATCTCACCAGGCTCCAATTTTGAGATATTTTTATCCAGAGTAAAAGGTGAGGGTACAATACCTAGTTCTAAAAAGTTTATAACTTGCTTATCATCCAACTCAAAATTTTTTTTATATGAGAGTATTGATTTAAAATTTGAAGAGTAGACGAGTTCGTCCTTATTAATTGAGTAGTATAAAGGTTTTTGTCCAAGGCGATCTCTAATTAGCAGTAAAGTATTTGTCTGGTTATCAGTAAATGCTATTGAAAACTGTCCATCAATCTTATTAACAAAATCTTTACCATAAAAGGAGAAACCCAATAACAAAGTTTCAGTATCAGAATTAGAAGTTGAAAACTCCAAACCTTCATTCTCTAAATCATTTCTTAATTGAGAAAAATTATAAATTTCTCCGTTAAACATTATTGACGAGTCATATTTAATAGAAGTCATTGGTTGAGAAGCTTTTTCAGATAAATCTAATATAGAGAGTCTATGAAATGACGAAATTGAGTTTGTTGAGTC
>Ga0209666_1001047_pt1 | contig 21282 bp, 14 predicted proteins | sample SaaInlV_125m_DNA_FD_184679 | JGI IMG/M metagenome (GOLD analysis project Ga0209666, IMG submission 184679) | Marine microbial communities from expanding oxygen minimum zones in the Saanich Inlet - Saanich Inlet SI037_S3LV_10m_DNA (SPAdes)... | ecosystem: Environmental > Aquatic > Marine >...
TTTCATACTTTCCCTCTTTAGTCGGATTTATTTGATTTATAAAATTAGGTATAGAGCCATTTGTTGCATGTTGAGAACCATTTATTGTATAAATGCCACTATCAAATGTAAAATTAGCAAATTCGTCATTTACTTCTCCTAAAAATGGAGAAATAGCACCAGATATTTCAATATTGTCATAATCGAAGGTTGTACTAGAAAATTTATCTTCTAAAACATATAGCGAACTCCTATCTAACAATAAGGCAGTTGCCCCCGTTGCTCCTGAGTTATCATAGTTTAAAAAATAATCTTGTAGTTTGGCTTCTATAATCATAGTTATAGTTTTGTACTTCTTATTTTCTATTACAGAATAGTTTAATGCGTTATCTGTATTGTTAGTTAAGATAGCACTAAATTTATATCCGTTGAATTCGTTACTTTTATAAACTCCTATGTTTTCTATATTAGAATTTAATTTTGTATCACGTTCAATTCTTCTTTTGAATTTTATTTTTGATCCCCTAAAAAATGTTTCGGCAAAGGAATCTTCATTACCTCCACTTATTATAGAATATTTTCTTTTTGCTGGAAAATAGTAATTACCTACCTTATATTCAGTAAAGTATTCTAAAAACTTATCTTCTGTTATGTCTTTTATTCCTAAATCATTAGTAGCACCAATTGCATAACTACCTTTTTCTATCATATTTTCAAAATACGAAAAGGATTCTATTTTTTCTTTTGTTGTTAAGTAATATGGATATTTTTGTAGGTAATACCATTCGTGCGTAAAGAATCTAAAATCAGGTAAAATGTTTTTAGATGAAGGAGAAAAATTATCATAACTAAACGCGCTGTTGCTAGTCATTCTGTAATTATTTTCCCTAACATCTCTACCATCGTCATCATAAACCCATTTGTTAATGTAAGGAATAATTCTACCTTTTATTGACAATTCTGGTAATTTATTTTCAGAAAGTCTATCGTATTCATTAGTAATAGTCGGAATATCATTTGATGTTTCATCTATTTTCCCTGTTAATCTCTTAAATCCAGTATCTTTGAAGTTTTGTATTTGAAATGAAATATTGAATTTATTTCCGCAATTACTTAAAGTAGAACCACTAGAATAGCAAGTACCTCCTTTTTCAGTATAAAGACCATTCAATTTGTTTATATTCCCATCTCCGTCTTTTCCATACTCACTTCTAAACTGGTCAACATCAAATTGTTTAATTGGATACATTGACATTAATCCAACCTTATTAGTTTCTATTTCATATAATTCAGAATGAGCACCTTGCGATACCCAAACATCATCAGAACAATTTATAGTTTTATAGCCATCGAAATTAGTAAAATCTACGATTCTGCCTCCCTGAAAAACCGGTTCATCTAAATATGCATCAACAGAAACAATTCTGGAATACCAAGTTTGTGTTTTTAAAAATAATGAAGTATTAAAATAACTACTAAATTCAATAGGAATTCTTATTTTATTTTTACTTTCATTGTTTCCATTTGTAAAATTACTTTCTAAGATACTAAAGTTTGGATTACTCGGTCCTATGGATGAAGGCGGGGTAGATACCTTATTATCGTAATCTAAAAATGCAGGTGCAGTTGCACCTTGTGCTCCTGGTGTAGCTCTTTTTGTATTGAAATCTGTAAGATTACCAAAAGTTTTATAAGGAACTTCAATTGTATTAGGAAAATTGGCATCTTCACTATAAATTAAGTATTTGTACTTATTCCAATATTCATTAATTCCTCTAGTAAAAACAATTACTTTATTAAATTTAGTAATTGCATTCATATTGAAATCTTCGTCTATATTGGAATATGAATTTATTGCAGAAACTATTGCATTTGCAATTTCGTCTGGATTTCCTTTTAAAGAAAACTTGTTTTGAGTAAATGTTCCTTCAGCCATTCCGGTATCACCGATAAAAACTTGTCTTAGATTGAAATCTGTTTTGTGTTCATCAACATCTTTTATTCTTAATTCAAACGAATTAGTAGTTCCGGTAATTTTAAATTCAAAATAAGACCTACCTGACTTGTTTGTTTTTGTAGAAGGAATTATACCTACACTATCTTTAGTAAACCCCTTAAAATCTCTTGTATTTATAGTTGTGTCCTTTAAAACTAATTCATTATTTTGCCAGTCAACATTGTTTTCTAAATCATAGAAATTTCGATCTGTTGAATAAACGTAAGGTAAAAAGTTACTACCTTTTATATCGGAACTAAGTACATCATATTCTGTTCCATAATCTACAAATAGTTTTATTCCTTCTTTGTTTTCTAATACAATATTAGAATCAGAAAGAACATCTACTGAAGATACTGAATCAATTTCTTTATTTTGTTGTATGTTATCATATTTTTTATCATAAAATGCTTTACTGTCTAAATTAAATTTGGATATATCATTTTTATTGAAATATATACCAAAATATCTATTGATAGTAAAATCAACATCAGTTTCATCGTCAAATAAAAATTCTAAGTTTACTATATTTGGGTGTACAATCCCTTTATTTTCAAATTGATTTGTAATAAAATTGTCAAATTCCGTAACTGTTCTATCTATCGGAAATGCTTCACTAAATACATCTAATGCTTCTTTTGCAAAACCACTTTTTTCTAACGATATACCATTGACAGTACTATTAGAATTTATATTCCAATCAATAGTCAACGAACTTTCGGGCATTTCTATGTCATTTATGTGATTTCTTAGATACTTACCTAAAGTAGAATCCGGACCCATATCAAATACTTTGTGTAGTTTTGACTTAGAAAGTACCGTTTTAAAAAAGTAATCACTAGCTGTTGCGCCAGCAATTCCTGAATCCGAAAAAGTATCGAAATAGTTTGTATTATAAATCTGTTTTTCTATATCTTCATCGAAAGGTTTATTTTCACCTAAGTTTTTCGTAGAAACTGAAACCGGTTCCGGTATTTTGAAAATTGCAAAATGTTCAGGTATATCGTTAGGTTCTAACCATATTGGTGCAAAGTAAGAAATTTGTTCATCGTACAATTTAGAAATTTTCGGTTTAATTCCTTGTTGATAATCAGTATAATATTGTTTACTAAAATCTGTCTTTATAGAATAGAAATCTTCATTGTCTTTTAGTGCATATAAAATTGATTTAGGAATTGATCCCTTATTGAAAAAATTGTAAATTGAACTAGACCAATTATTTTCTAAGTCTAATTTAACTTTTTTATATTTGTTTCTTGTAAGTTCTGGACTAGCATCAATAGTTTCAATAAAAATATCTCCTTTACTATCAACTACCATTTTGATATTTCCTGTAAGTTTAGGATTCGTTTTTAATAAAGAATATGATGTTTTATTTGTGAATACTTTTGCCATTCCTATATATCTATTTTCAATATTTAATCAAACAAAAAAACCTACTAAAATAGTAGGTTTTGTAATCATCTTTATATAGACTTATTATTAGTAAGCCAGGTTTGAATCCTATATCCTTCCTGTTCGTTCCAATTACTATAATGAACATGTGTCCAATATGGTGGAAAGAAAAGAATAGTTCCTTGTTTTAGTGGAACAGTTATGTCTAAATGCGGAAATACTATTTCATCTCCAGTGTCTTTAAGTGAAATAATAAGTGTTCCTACTCTGTATTTATACGCATCTTTAAAAACCCTTATTTCTACACCATCAGCATGTTCTAATGTAGGGCCGATTATCTTTCTTAATTGATAACCAGTATCTTCAAGATTATTCATTAAATTATGCGCGTTAGGAATATTTTTTACTATAAATTTCTTTATAGCTTCACCTACCCTTTTAAATATAATATCGTCAATTTCCTTTGCTTTGGGTAAATCTAATTTTGCTGAAAGTTCTATTTCTTTAGAATTTGTATTTCTATTTTTTTCTGAATAATCTCTTAGTACACTATGTTCTTCTTCGTAAGTATCTATAAATTTAATTATATCTTTGCAATCTTTTTTTGATACTAATTCAGCACTTAGTATAAAGTTGCCATGGTCAGTTACGGTTTTTTTCATCAATAAATTGAGTTAATGTATGTATATTAAAGTAAAAAATAAATTTATTTATTTTAAATTACACCTACTAAATTGTAGGTGTAATTTGACTTACGTTGTTCGTAGTTTGATTTATAGTATTTTGAAATGTTGAACTTGGTACATCTGAAATTCCAATTGAATTAGACTTATATCTTGATGCAATTTCTATATCAAATGAAAATTTACTTTCATCGTAATAAATATCTAATCCTAAAATTTTTCTATATTCTAATTGAGTAACTCCGTCTTTTCCTGATATTTTACCAATACCTAACTTTCCAGGACCAAAATAATCTGTCATTCGATATTGATATACAACTTGTAGAACAATTGCATTTGCAGAACCGGAATCTAATTCTTTTTTACTGGTTAAGTCGTTTCCGCTAACCCTAACATCGTCATAGCTTATAGGACTTAGATATAAATAACTTCCACAAGAATATTCTCCCAATAAATATTTATCATTTTCTTGAAATGATATTTTATTACTCATATCTATTGAATTTTGTACACCAGCTAAATATCCTGTTTGATTATAGTAATCCGTTGGATAATCTGTAAAATTTTTATTACTATTCTTAGTAATAGAAGTGTTTTTAATTCTCCAATCTAAGGAATTAGTTGAATTAACCGTATTGTTATATAAATCCGGGTGTTGACAATGTACATAAATGTTATTAACTGAAAAAGTTCCCGGTTCTGTGCCATTAACAGTAGTTGTTGTATCTGACCCATCCCATACGAAAAACTTATTATCTTGTTTGTAGTCTGCTGTTGCTGTTCCTAAACCAACTCCATCAAAAACATACGTATCGTTTGCTAAACCCGTGGCGTTATCGTATATTGTTTTAACTGTTGTTATATCATTTTTCCTTATATATACAAATTGTCCTTTTACTTGTGAACTTTGATATGGTAAATTAAATGTCGTTCTACTACTCGTACTTGTATCTATATTTGCCAATTCTTCTACTGTTGGATTTGATATTGCTAAAGGTGCCACAACATAATCTCCACCAACTTGTGTAAATTTACTACCGTTTTCATTAATTGTGATTGCTGAATTGTTATCTTTTAATGCAGCCGATAATTGAATAGGGGTTGCAGCATCATTTTCTATTCTAATAAAATAGTTTTTAGTTATTATAGTTCCTTTAGGTTCATCTAAAGAAGAAACCTCATCTTTATAGTTTCCGGCAAAAATAGGAACGGTTGTATTGTTTTGTACTATTTTCTGATTTCCATTTTCGTCTTCTACTTTTACAAGTAAAACACCAACGGTTTTATTTATTTGAGCTTCTAAAGATGCAATCTTATCTTCTAAACTTTTTAGATAATCTAACAAGCTAATTATGTTTCTTTCTTCAGAAAGAAATCCAGAAGCAATGTTTGCTGATTGATGTTTCCAAGTTATGCTATTTTGAACAAATTGGTCATCAATGTGTGTATAAACTCCTCTTTCTGTTAAATCTTCATTTAACCTAACCTTTACCTTTTCGTTATTAGTTTCATCAATAATTGATAAAATATCCTTTGAAATACCTAAATCATCTGGAAATTCAACAGTAACAATATTACACCATTCTGATTCAATAGGATTTGCTGGATAACCAGCTTCCGAAAGTGATTTTATTCTTACTTCTACCGTTTCGTTAGGTCTAATTGCAATATCGAGTTGATTTATATTAACTTGTTCTCCATTTTCAGTATCTTGGTCTTTCCAATAATACCTACCAGTATTTGAATCGAAGGCTCTTTCTCTTAAAGAAGACTTCATAGATACCCAATTAGAATAAACACCTTTTTGTGTGTTTCCATCGGCATTAACAAAATCAAATTCTTGTAAGTTATTTGCAGCACCCCCTTTAGTAAGATATCTGTATTCAATCTTAAATTGAATTACACTTTGTTCAGAACCATCCGTTGCAACCTTATTAGTAGGTAAAGGCCAAAAACCTCTAACTCTATATTTTGCATTGGCCGTTGATGTTGTTTTATCTTCTGCCTTTGTTAGGATATCTGAAACAACTGAATTGTAAAGAGATTCTGTTGCTGCTCTTTTTTCTATCAATGTTGATAGTTGATTTGAATCAGAATCTCTTTCGATATCTGATTTATAATTCTTAGTAGAAATTTGTTGTCTTTTAGTAGATATTGCTTTATCTATATCCCCTAATTCACTTTTTAATGATATTTTTTCTTTGTTAAGTGATTTAATGTCTTCGTTAGATTGACCATCTGTTGCGTGTTTATTAATTTGTACAACTTTAAAATCAGTTGAAACCACTTCTGGAACATTTGGTATTACTGCTTTTGAAACCGGTGGTATATTTTCTTGTGTCATAGAAAATAAAACAGCACCAAAATCAACAACCTTTTCTTGATAGTAAGTATCTAGTGTTTTAACGACACTATCTGTATCTTTTATTGTCAATTCGTTAGAATAGAAACTAATTCCAGGAGAATAGTTATCTGCTGGTCTATTTGAATCTGGATTTATAGGTTTTAAAAATACAGAAAGATACTCATTGAATCCAATACCAACTCTAATTTCTGGTGATATTGCCTCAACAGGATAAAAAGATAAATTATTTGCTCCTATATTTACAGAATCATACCCTTCTGCTAAAATAACAGAAACAGTAAATGTTTCAAAATCAATTCCAGTAACTTTATATCTTGTACTTTTATCGTTCTTGTTAACTAATAAAGAATCACCAACTTTTATTTGTTGAGTTTCTAATGTACTAGAATTTTTATCGTTATATGTTAATTTGTCTAATTGAAACTTTTGTGATTTCTTTGTTGCACTTACACCATCAACTATAATATCTTCTGTTGATTCGAATACTCTTAATACAGAAAAGTTACCATAAAATCTAGGTTCTACTGGTGGTAAATCTAATATATCGTCATCTATTGTATATAAAATAGCATTTGAATTTATAATGTCTAAAAAGTCTGCATATGACAAATCAGGATTATTTTTGATTTGCGAATTGAAAATGTTTAATTTAGCGTCTGAATCTAGGTTCAAAATAAACTTTTGCATTTTAACCTTTGTCGTATCCGGATTCAATTGTGCCGGAAAATTTAATCCAACATATAATAAAGGATTCAAGAAAGATTCAAAAAACCAATTACTTTTAGATTTAAACCCAATAGGTGTTTGAACACTTGTGATATCATCCGCACTTTTCTTTAGTGTAGATTTTACAATAGTTCTAAAAGTACCATCCGGTAATTGAATACTAGCATCTTTATTGTTCAATGCTGATATTTGAGTTATATTTTCATCAAGTCTTTCGATGTCTTTTTTAAGGGCACCGAAACTTGGAATAGTTACCGTTTTAATATTGTCATTTGCAATATCTTCTAAAGTTAATGTTACTACATCTGCATCACTATTAACAACAGCCGAAAGTTTTGTTAAAATTTCGGTATTATTTCTTTGTAGTTTTATAAGATTGTCGATTACACTCGATAAACTATTCTTTACATCTGACATATTAGTTATTGTTTTTTCTTTATGTATTTAATATTATCTTAAAACATCAATCGTAAATGAATACGTATTGGCGTTTGTACAAATTATTTCAATTATTGGTCTTGTTCCTGATAAATCAACATTGTTTAATTTAGCTACTAACCATTTATATGCACCAAGTTGTTTTTTATTTGTTGCATCTGTATATATGTAAAGATTTCTAGCAGTTGCCAGCGAAAATCCTTTATCAAAAACAATTCTAAAAACCTGTCCGGTCTTAAACTTTTCAACCGTATCATCTATATTTATAATGACATCGTTATTTATGTTTAAAGTTTCGACAGTTTCATTTTTAAAATAATTAGTAAATTGACCTAAACTAAGTATGTTGTTATCATCTGGATTACTTACTATATTAGCAACTGTTCCGTTTCCTGATGAATAATTTATAGTTCTTAGTGTGTTATAACATACAGGAAAATAATTATATCCTTCAATTATATTACTAATTATCACTTTCCCTGGAACCGACTTATCCAATTTCAACCCCGCTCCTTGTACGAAAGGACTTAAATCATAAGATAAAACACTTGTTAATTCCCCTGCAGCTAATTTGCTTAATCTTGTGCTATTATTTCTAATTAATTCTATTATAGTACTAGGACTTTCTAAGGCAATCAATGCATTTTGTACAGAGGTTGATAATGTAGAAATTTTAGCATTTAATTCATCAATAGTTGCTTGATTGAAATAAAACTTTTCTAAATTATCTACTTTAGTATTTAAACCTAATATTGAAAGTTCTTGTGTAACAAAATTTTCTGTTGCATCTTGCAATTGAACCATTGCATCTGAAAACAAGTCCATTGAAAATGTTGAGTACTCATTTATACTTCTTTCTACACCTACATTATCTGCACTTGTATCAAATTTTATATTTGTTTTTAATGAATATGCATTACCATTTAATTTAGTTATTGGATTAGGTTTAAATTTAGAAAATGATTTCAATTCTGAACCAGCCGTTAAACTTTGTTTAAAGTCATCAATAAATAAAACACCATATAAGTTTCTTTTTACTAATGATCCATCCGACACATTAAAAATATCATAATAAAGTAATACTGTATTGAAAGCAAAGTTTTCAGCCTCTGCGGTTGAATTCAATTCTGAAATAGAACTTACATTTGCATTATTAGTTACTTTAGTGTACTTTGAACTATCCCAATCAATGATTGCACCATCCATATTGGATAAATTTACATTGAATTTATTGGTAAAATTTATATCAGATGCAACCTCGATAGTTGTATTTGCTGTTGCACCAAAGGCATTTTCTGTTGAATATTCATTTAAAGCGTCATCAGCAAAATATGCTTTTTTTGACATTCTTGGGTCTGCAACGGAAGTTCTACCTTCAATATCTTCACCATTTGTACCACTCCATTGTATATTAGTATTGTAATTGGCATCGGAAAGAGTATTAAACAAAACCGTTGGTGTATTTCCGTGTTCGGATGGCATATGTAAGTAAACTTGTGTATATGCTTCTCCCCCTCTATTGACATTATTGATTAAATCAATATCACCTAAATATTTTACTACTCTATTGTAAGTATCTTTACTAGAATCGGTAGTATTTTGTGCTTCTTCCACAAACATATTAGTAACGTTAGAATCTACATTAAGAGTAGCATTATCATATCGTATTGCACCTAAATCAGCTAGCCATTTCCAAAATATTCTTTCGGTTACGCTTTGATTTGATGTTGTATCGTATAAATTTCCATTTGAATTTTGTGTGTTAAGAACAAGGTTTTCCCAGTTCAATACATAATTTTGAAAACTATTTGCTATATATGTGTTTTGTTGTTGATTAGTACCGAGTAAATCTGTAATAACAGTATCACTACTCCAAGTTGTTGGATTTGATGCTGCAGTATTTGATCTGTTTCCTAATGCTTGCCAAACTATATTATTAGAATTACTACTTGGTTGATTAACTTCAGGTAAATCTAAAGCTGCAAATTTACTAAATGTAAATCTAACATTGTCATCACTAAAAGTTTTTGCAATATCATTTGCTGCACTGTTAAAAACATAAATTGTTCCACCTTGTGTGCGTAAAGGTCTTAATAGTGGTGTAGCCATATTATTTTATATTAGTTTTATTTATTTAATCAAAGAAAAAAACCCACTAATTGTAGTAGGTTTTTAAATTTAAAATTAGTTGTTTTTGTAAACTATATTTTACAAAAAGTATCATTAATGTAAAAATAACTTTACTTAAATACTATTAAGATATTTGATTGAATCTTTTAATCCTTTTATTCTTACATCTAAGTAATCATTCTCTTCTCCACTTGGAGCTGATTGTTTCCAATCCATATATTCATCTACTATATCTTCGAATGCAAGAATTGCCTTACCTAATTCAGTTCCTTTTAGTGCTCTCATCGCTTTAGGAGATAATTTTTCTGAATATTCTCTACCAGAATCATCATAAAATGGATTTGTTATATCAACACCAGTGTTTCTATTAGCTGAAAATCTACCGTCTGACATACTTTCGTTGGTTTCATTCTTTTCAAAATGTTCTAAGTTTTTCATAATTATTTTTTTATTTTCTATATTTAATTATCCTAATTCTACCCAAGCAGTTCCGTTCCAACCTTTGAATTTATTAACACCAGAGGTAGAATCGAAAGCTATCATATTCTTTGTACCTAAAGATGCACCAAAAGCAGTAAGTTCAGCAGTTGTCATTCTTGGAACCTCTATTCCACTAAATCCAGTTGTACCTATAAAGTGTTTAGTTACAGAGGCAACAGTAAATGAAGTGTCAACAATCTTAGAACCATCAGCACCTAATTCTAAAAAAGAACCATTTGTTGTTGCTCTAAAATCTCCATCTGTAATATTTATACTTCCGGTTTGAACTTCAATACCATTATTGGCCGAACCTGAAGTAGTAAGACCTTCAGTTTTAATAACATTGTTTGTACTTACTCCTGTATTGTCAATTAATCCAGTAGTTGTATCAACAATTGATAAAATATTATTGATAGCATCGGTATTTATCTTGAAGTTATCGTTGAGAGTTATTCTATCTGCCGATAATGAATTCGTTCCCTGTAATGTTGTAATAGTTATAGCCATCTTTTTTGTTTTTAATTTTTATTCGTATGATTTTACTCTAATCAATCCGTTTTTAGTTATTGTTTTTATATTGCCATTTGTATCTTCTAATTCTAAAGAAACGTTATATTCTCCTTCGTCTGTAAATAGATATACCATATATTTATTCAACCAAGTAAATACTTCTTCTCCTGTTCCAACTTTCGTTATTTTCCATTTAGGATTTTTAAATCCAGGCATCCACGAAATGTCGTAATTAAAATAAATTTGAGTAAACGGCTTTACATCTCTTTGATAGTAAAGAATATCTAAACTATTCCAAGTTGCATTAGTTGTAATACTTCTTGCATATTTAGTTCCATAAACCTTATTATATTTAATAATATTAATTTCATCACTTGAATGTGTTTTCTTAAATGCTAATATTTTTTCATCATTATAAGTTGATGGTGCTGTTGCGCCTTGATAAGATTGTACTATATTGAATCCCCATTCTTCAAATGGTGAATTAGTATTCAAATCGGTAGCCAATGCCGATAGTGTTTGAATACTTGATGGAATAGTATAAGACATATCATCAATAGTTATAGATTGGTCTGTTGCTCCTGTTCCACCTATTGCATAAAAATTATTGAATCCGTAAATATCAAAACTTGAACCAGAATCACCAACAGCACCGAATCCATTTAATGGTGTGTTGTATTTTGAAATGTCGTTAATAGAAGCACTAGTAAAGAAATATTTTTTTGGTTTTTCTAATTTTTTAGATACTGCAATTATTTGATGGATAGTTGGTACTCCGTATTTTATTATTGGTCTATATTCATAAATAAAACTTGATAAAATAGGATATCTAGTTTCATCCAAAGAACTTAATTGAAAAACAAGGTCTATGTATTGATTTCCTGTTATATTCAATTTATTTCCATCGGACCAGAATCCAGGTTTAGCAAATTGTTCTAATGTATTTCCTACAGCATCTTTTATCGTAATATCATTTCCAGCAGCCGCTAAGAATAAATCTTTAATATAGAATTTCGTATAAGTGCTACTTAAATCATCCCAATATAAGTGGTCAACATCATCCCAAGTAACGTTATCTCCTATGTTTTTCCAAGTCTTTGAATTTATATCTCCTTTACTTCGCAAAACAGCATTTTGTTTTACAAGATTTTGATAAAATTCTACTCTATCTGTTCCGTGCCATGTTATTAAGGCATCATCGGTATTTGTATTAGGTAAGAAAGGTAAATCCCAAGAACTTCCCATTTCATCCCAAGTTAAATCTTCTAAATCATCCCATTTAACATCACTTAAATCTTTTATTTTCCAAGCCGTAAAGTTAGGATTCTTTTGTTCAACCGTAATATGGTTTATTTCAGTATTTTTACTGTAAGAACCGTACATATCGAATAAAGTCAATTCAACAGTATAATCACCCGGATGAGGTAAGTTAACAGCCCATTCTTTAAAATCAGCTAGTGAACCTTTTACCGTACTTGACCAAAAAGGAGAAACAGAATTTGCTTTTTTGTAAATGTACCATTGTATTTCGTAGAAATTAGCATTACCAAAATCATCCCAAGAAACGCCACTAAATGGATCAATTCCATTGTTATATGCAGCTGTCGGAAATCCTGATGTACTTGAAAAATTAAAATCATTATAATTTCTTTTTTCATCTAAACTATTCCAAGTAAGATTTGCGTCTGACCAAGTAATATCAAAACTTGTATTTTTTAAAATTATAGGATATCCAACTGGGATATTTTCATTATTGTCTAGTTCTGATAATTTAAAATCTCTATCAAAAAAGAATTGTAAATATGCTTTTGCATAAGTACTTATCGGTTGAACTCCGTTTAGATAATCTTGGAAACCGAGCACAGGAACCGATGAAGCATATGCCCCTTGTTCTACGTAAGATTCTAAAACTGCCCCTGTATTTTCTTTTTCAACAAAAAGTATTTTATTGTCATCTACATTTATATAAAACTCATTGAAAGGCGCTCCTAATTTAATAAGACCTTCGTATAATTTCAATGCATTTGTTTTGTTTGTACTTTTATAGTCAGCTATTATTTCGAAACCCACACCAGAAACACTATCAAATATTTTTAGTTTATTTCGAAAAAATGAATCAGTAAGAGTAAATTCTCGTACTTTTAAATTCGCTGAACCATCTAATAATAAATCAGGACTTATTTTAACCCCAAGCCATTGTAGTGGTCTCAAATCTTCTATAAATCCGTGTTTGCGTGGATAAACATCAAATGTTGGATTTATGTTTATATCTATATCATCAACTCTATTGACTGAATTCCAATAATTCAATTCTATTTTTGTATAATATAAAGCTTCTCCTATAATATCAACTATTCTACTGTTTAAAGGTAAGAAATATTTTTTTAGTTTATCTTTAAGAGCATACAATTTAACTAATATTTCGTCAATTGTAAATTCAAAAGATTCTTTAGTTATAGGTAAACCGTCCACATCGTATTCTCCAGTTTCTTCTGTAATTTGATAGTACATACCAAATTTATTAGTCTTTGAATATACTTTTGATGGAAACAAGTCAGAAAGTTCTTTTGTATTGTTAGAATTTAATAATACACTTTCTATATCAACCGGTCTTAGTTTTCCAAAATTTTCTGAATCAGCTTTTACATTTTTCCAATATTCTTTTATAGTAACCGATTCATAACCGAAATACTTAATTATATTAATAAGTGCTTTATATGAACCAAGATACGGAAAAATATTGTGAAATTCTAATAAAAGTTCTTTTCTTTTTTTGTTAACAACTGCAAAATCAATATCTTCTTCATTTACATTCGTAGAATCAAATATCAAGAAATCTTTATTATTCAAAGTATGTCCTAATGTTTCTAACATTAAAGGCAATCTTGTATCTTCTGCTACCGTATCCGCAAATAAAAATACTTCTCCTATTTGAACTTTAGTTGCACCAGTTTTAAAGTACATGTTTACTTTACCTACAAATGAATTTGCATCTTTCGATGAAAACCCTATATTTGCCGTTGAATAGTTCTCCTGTAATTTGTTTATGTCAAAAGAATTCGGTATATTTGTATAGGAAACTCCTGCTATAGAAACATCGGTAAATGAGGTATCATAGGTTGCACCTACGGACTGATTAGTACCTTTGTTGATATAGTACGTCTTATCATCTAAAGTGATGTCAAACGTAAAGAATTCGGTTGTTGAAGTCTTATCAATTTCAAATAATATTTCTTGTGCATCATTATTTACATTTGTAGGTTTTACATACATAAATTTTTGATATTCTGCACTATAAACTTTTTCTAATATAATTATTTGTTCCGATTCAATTAAATCTACCGAAATGGCATTTTCACTAAGAACATAGTTTCCTCTGTATAATCCAGAAACAGAATCGTAAAATAAGTTTAAGTTGTTTCCTTTTTTATTAAAGAAATGTAAGTTTTCTTTTTTAATTGACATTTGATATTATTTATTTGGATTCTCTTCTGTGTAGTTGTATAAATTTTCAATAAGTTTAACTGAATTATAATTATTCATTTTAATCATTTCTAATCTTTTTAAAAATCCTTGCATAATTTCATTAGAGGTTCCTGTCAAATATGGCGACATTGTTTTTTTAAATATATCTAATTCTTCCTGAACTTCAGGTTCGTATGCTTGTTTTATTTGGGATTTTTTAATTGACATATTTATATATTATTTTCTCGGTATAGATTCTCTAATTACAATATTTAGTGCTGATAAATTAGTTCCATTTATTCCATCTGCATATTCAACACCATTCCGGTCAATAAATCCACCTCTAATAAGAGGTAATTCTTTGTTTCCTATTGTAATATCTCCGAATTCGTCTAAACCTAAGTTTGGATTTTCTCCGACTTTAAGTGTGATTTTTTCAGTTGTTTCTATTGAATTACTAATGTTCAAATTAGGAACATCATTGTTTTCCCTAACTGCTGTTAATAAAGCTTTGGATGCTTCTACGTTGTTATAATCAATTTTCTTGAAATAATACCCATTGAAAATTGCTTCTTCATTAGATTTAGAAATAAAATCAACATAAACTGAATCAATTCCATCAATACTTTCTATCATTTTGATAATATCTGAACGAGGTATTTTATCTCTTCTTTGTAAAGATAAGAAATATTCTCCCAATGCATTTGTTATTTCTGCTTTAATTGCATCTTCACTAATAATGTCATCATAAATTCTAACAAAAACATTTAGTGCGTATTTAGTAACCACTGGATCAATTATTTCTAATTCGGTTGAAATTAATTGCCTACCACTTTTGTTGATTACATCATAAACGGCATCTTTATCTTCTTTTGTTAAATAAAAATTTGTAATATCGGTATTAAAGTAATCTGAATTACTTTGAACCTTTCTAGTAATGTCTGGTAACAAGAAAAGATATACTATATTGTCATCGTCTAAATATTCATCTCCGAATGTATTGAATGCATCAATATAACTAAATTGATTATATTTAGATAAGAATGCTGTATAATTTGTAGGATTTGCAAGTACTAATCCTCTACTATTTTTGTTAAGTAAGAATCTTGTAAGTTCTTTGTCTTCGGCATCTGCACCCATTGTGATTTTTTTAGACACGCTAATGTCAAAAACCTCATTTAAATCCAACTCACCACCAAATCCATCAGAAACTTCATCGACAAATTCAAGCAAAATAGAAGATGATGCTTCTCCAATATTACCTCCCGAACCATTTGAAGCAATCCACTCCACTTGGATTTTTTCTCCAAAATCTGGTATGTAACCATAATCTTTATTGCCAAAATATATATCAACCCCACCATTAATTCCCGTTTTTATTAAGACCCCCTTTTCGTTCTTTTTAATATCATAAAGAGATTCGAAACTTTTAAATTCTTGTCCGTTTACTAAAACTGTAATTATGTCATTTTCTATTTGTGCAAATCTAGTGGGAATATTGAATGATTGTAAATCCGTACCATCACCTACAAAATCAGAAGAGTTCAATTCTCCCTCAACAACTTGAAATTTAAATAATTTCGAACTAGTTTTGGGTATATAAACAGAATCTGAATCTAAAATAATTAGATAATTTCTTTGATTGTTTTTACACAATATTTTACTGTAATTTTGAATTTGAATATTAGCACCTGGAATTTCGTTAGCCATTCCTGGTTTTATTTTTAATGACATTTCGCCTTTTGCACTAACTGGTCTACTGGGGTTGTGTCCTGTTAATCTTGCCAATCCTAAAATAGAATTTTCTTTAAAGGCAGTTAAAAGATTTCTTTCGTTCAAGGAATCTTCTAAATAAAAGTATTGTAATTTGTTTAATTCATTAAGCACATCAACTATTTGACCATACGGACTTGAAGGGGAAAAGTTTAATCCTCTTTTTTCGTATTCTTTGATTAAGTATAGTTCTATTTGTTCTTTTAATTGACCATCGAACAGTCTACTTTTGTCTATAATCTTATTAACTTGGTCTTTTGCTTTCTTTGACATGTACGAACAATTCTTTTTTTATTTAATTGACAACTATTCTAACTAAATTGTCATCTTCTACTGTTATTTCAATAATTGCAGAATCGCTGTTGCCAACCTCGTAGAATTTTACATCTATCGAGTATCTAAATTCTCCTGATAGTGAGCAATTTAGAGTTATTTGTTCATTTATTGCTTGTTTCAATTCACTTTCACCTACATTAAAATCCCATAGATAAGAACGCAAACCAACACCGAAATCTGCTCTGCCCAATACTGTTGAAGGAGGTGTTCCTAAAACCATTTCTATTTCTTGTAAAAACATAGATAACATATCGTTAGTTTCTATATCATTTTCACTATATAAAGAACGTTGCGGTCTTCTTATGTATATATCAGTTGCGCCCATTTATTCCTTTATTTTTATAGTCCATTTGTATGAAAGATAAAGTCACTCCCACCTCTCATACTTTTAACCTCTTCTTTTACTTCATCTACGGATTCTTTTCCCTGGTCATAAAATCTATCGTAATTAATAGTTGCACCGCCAGGTAAGTCCATAGAAAATGTACCTAATATATTTGCAAGTTGCATTTTAGTTTGACCTAAACAATAATTAAAAAATAAATCTAAATTGTAAAGTGATTCTAATGGTGCTCTTACCTCACAGTCTAATAAAAAATCAGGGGTATGTTCTAAAGAACCTTTTAAAAATAATTTATTTGATTGTCTACTATATGAATATGATATAGGATAATTTAAAATAAGGTCAGTTAAATCTCCCCAACTAGATGCAATTACATATCCGAGAACTGCATCTGTTTGCATAGTATCTTGTGTTCCATCGAAACCGCCACTTATTCCCCAATTTGCACTCATATAACCACTAAAAGAAAAATCAGCACTACCTCCAGCCATTCTATTCTTTGATGACTTGTCTTTTGCAACAGCATTAACTGAATATATGCAATTAGGCAAAGTTAATTTTCTAGTCTGTTTAAATTCTTCATTTGTGCTCCAAGTAGATGCAGGAATTGATAGGTAAATATTTTCTACGCCATCATCCCAATTTCTGTGAAACCATTGAGCTGCATATTTTACTATATTGTCTATTGCTTTTTCTGGAACAGAAAATGGCAAACTACAACCAACGGTTATTGCTGTATTAAGTTCATCGTAAAATTCTTGCTTAGTCATATTTTATTTAATTTCTTTTAATCTTCCTTTTCGTCCAAGTTTTCAACATCTTTATCAACTACGATAGTGTTTTCAGTAATTTCAGTATTTGAATACGAACCTTTTCTAAAAATACCACCATCTATATAAGAATCTATTGCAACTACACCGTCTAAATAGCAGTTTTTGAATTCTGCATATGTATTTTCTTCATTTTTTATTCTACTATCTTTGAATTTAGAATTGATAGTATTGCACCTATCTAAATCCGAACCTGATATTACACAATCGTGTATAGGTGTTTGAATCATAACTACATTTAATAACCTACAATTATAAAAAAGAATTCTTGGATTTTCTATTAGGGTTTTTCTAAGTATAAATCCTGCAAATTCTATACAAGAATTGTCAGTATCGTAATTTATTATACCCCTCATATTATACTTAACCTCTTTCATTCTAATAAGAATAGGAAATAAATCTCTCCACATAAGAGGAAAAAACAATTTTAGTGTTTCTTCGTCTTCTTTGGTATCTACTTTGAATTCTATATTTTTGAAAATATTATTGAAATTAAAATAATTTTGACCGGCCAAAAAGATATTTTTCTTTGGTTCTAGTAATTTAATTAATTTTTCTTTTATTTCACTATCATCTTTTTCGTAAGATTCTTTAATGCTCATTAAAAAATAATCTAAAAGATATAAGATGTCGGATTGTTGTTCTTCGTATTTCCTACCGCCTAAATATCTAAATTCTAAATAATTACTTTTTAGTTTTTCAAAATTTATACCGTAGTACTTACTATTAGGATAGACAAAACTAGTTCTATTAGTACTTATTGTTTTAAAATCAAAATTGTTATGTAAAGGTATTATTTCTTTTATAGATTTTGTATATAAATTGTCCCTTCTTTTAGGAAATCTACTATAAACTTCTTCTTCATCGAAATTTAAAATAAATTTAAGAATATCAATTTGTTGTATGTAATCCGTGTCTGGAAAATTCAAATTCAAATGTAAACCACATCTATCGGTAGTTTTTACCCCAGAAGTATCTCTAATCCAACCTAGTACTTTCATTAATACTATTTTACCATGATTGTAATCGAGTGGCCCTGTTACTAACTCAACAGAATGGTCTCCTGCAGAAAAATCTGGTTCTAACTTGTAATGAATATCAGTAGGAACAAATGCAGAATGGTGTTCCTTTTCTATATTAATTTTTACCTTTAAAAGTTTTGATAGTTGTTTTTTGATTTCTCCTAAGTTAAAATCAGGTTTTCTTACAAATTCAACTTCCAAACCAAGTTTAGTTTTGTGTAATTCCATATCTCTTTCTTGGTTCATAAAATGCGTTAGTTTTCTTATTTAATCAAAAAAAGGGAACCATTTCTGATTCCCTTTTTTATTTAAACTAGTTCTAAAACGTATTTGTTATCTTTATTGTCAAGTATCTTGACATTGTGCCTATCTCCCTTTTTTAATTCCACTCCGTCTTTTAGTTTACTTATGTGAATTAAACCGGTTGCGTTCCTACCTAAAGAAATAAAACTACCATATTTTACTGTCTTTACAACTCTACCTTCAACAACATCTCCTTTGTCAAATTTAGGTTTTGCAATTTCGTTTGGATCAACCACTAACCTAGATAAAATTATTTTTCTGTTAGTAACTATTTCCTTTAAATAAAAATCAATTTCTTTTCCAGGAACAACTTCACCTTTGTTTATGTGTTCAAGTAGAACCTCATCGTAATCGTCTTTGTGTATCATTCCTGTTAATACATCATTGAACTCTATAAATATACCAAACGGTTTAGTTCCCGTTATAGTTCCTGTATAAACAGCACCTATTTCTAATTTCTCAATTTCTGTTGGAATTAAAGTTTCTAAATATGCTCTATGTGAAACAATTAATTGGTCTTTGAATTTAGAATATGCATTTTCATTTTTAATTGGCATAACTTTTATTGTTTTACCTATTAAAGTTTGAAAATCTAATAATTTGTTTATTCCACCTAAACTACCTGGCATAAATACCTGAACACCTTCTATACTAAGAACATATCCATTTTCTGTTAAACTTAGAACTTCTGCATCATAAACCGTTTCGTTTTCAGAATATTTCATTTCGTTGTAAAGATTCGTTTTTATGAATTCTACAATACTAGCTTTTAAATATTCTTTAGTATCAATGATAGATGCTTCAATTTCTTCTCCGATTTTATATGATTCAGGATTTAATTTATCCTTTTCTAATGAAATGTAAGCAAAGTCTTTTGAACCAATGTCTAATAATATATCAGTTTCTGAAATTTGTGAAATTTTACCTACAATAGTTTGTCCAATTTCGTATTTAAGATTTTTAGGTAGTTTATTAAAGGAATCGCTATATTGTTTTAGCATGTCTTCGGCATATGGTTCGTTTGAAAGTAGTTTGCCGTTTTCTAAAATTAAAGGTTTTTTTGATGTTTCTTCAAATACAGAAATATTTGATGGGTCACCATAGGTTACTTTTTGCTCATTCATTTTTTATTTGTTTTAAAGTTATACGTTATTTAATCACTATAAAAGGATTACTTTAGAGTTAATCCACCCAAAACAGGAAATGTCGGAATCGGTACTGGAACCCCTGCTGGTGTAGGTGGTCCAAAACCAATGAGATTGAATGTTAATGTTTTTGCGTGGTTTTCAAACATTGTTAAAAATGCATTAACTATTTCGTCAATAGTTGGGTCATCTGGGTCTGGGTCTGGAATTGGTGGTACAGGAAGTGGAAATCCAGGAACAAGTGTCAACCCGGTTGTTACACTAGTCATCGAAGGTGGTGGTTTTGCCGGCATTTTAATTGTGGCTAACGGCCAAACAGCAACTAATGATGCCGAAACAAGATTAAGGTCTAAAGGTACTGGTGTTCCGGCTTTTCCTAAAGCAAAACATAAATCAAATGCAGCTATTATTGCAGTTTCTAGTGGCAAAAACGTAATTGGACTATATGTATTATTGTTTATATCTTTCGCTTTTTTTGCACTTTTTTCATATGCAGCCGTTATTGCCTTAGCAAGGTCATTACTTTCTAATTTATTGTCTAGTGTATCTTGAAATGCACTTTCTAAGTCTTCTTTGAGTCCCATTATTCTTTTTCTTTATCTAAGGTTACTAACAAGGATTTAAAATCTACCCATTTTTGATTAATTGCTTCTACATTTGCCCATGTTGGTGCGCTACTTACGGGCGCTGGTCCTGCTGGTGTAGGTATTACTAAAAGTCCTATTTCAGTTATCAATTCAGTAAGTAAAGTTTCTAAAGTAGTTCCTAGAACTGCTGGTTCTAAACTTATTCCTACTGTACCTAAACTAATTCCATCATTTGAAATATGAACAACTTTTCCTGTTGAACCATTAGTAAGTAAAATACTTTCGTCTTCATTTTTGAATTGAATAAAGGATTGGTTTTTTCTAATAATCAATCCTTGCGTTTCTGTGTAGAATATTTCAAGTGTTCTTTCATCGGATACTTCTCCTAATGCATCCTCCCCAGCTCTTTTGTCATAAACTATTGACCAAACTTTTGGATAGTCTTCGGCATATTCACCTAAAAGGTCATTATTTGTTTTAGAAATTCCCATAAAGAAAGGAATGTTTTCATCTCCGTTTTCGAAAAAAACATTACAAATTTCTCCTACTTTTGGTATATAAACTGTTCCTGATGAAAGTTGATTATATGGAATTGCCCACGGAATAACACCCTCTTCAAGTTCATCGTATTTACCGAATACTTTTATCTTAACTCTTCCAAGTTGTAAAGGGTCACCTGTATTTATGACTTCTCCAACCCATATAGTTCCTAATGTTATATCTTTAAACATAATTAATTTTTACCTTTACCGAATGTGTTACCTAAATCTTTTACT
>Ga0209666_1001065_pt1 | contig 21120 bp, 17 predicted proteins | sample SaaInlV_125m_DNA_FD_184679 | JGI IMG/M metagenome (GOLD analysis project Ga0209666, IMG submission 184679) | Marine microbial communities from expanding oxygen minimum zones in the Saanich Inlet - Saanich Inlet SI037_S3LV_10m_DNA (SPAdes)... | ecosystem: Environmental > Aquatic > Marine >...
TGGGGTGGGTAATCAGCCAACGTTGGCAGTTTGCCTCCCCCGCCTCCGATCGGCGCGGCGCTGGCCCCCACGGCCGCCCTCGGTCCGAATCGGGCCTCTCGGGCGGTCGGCGCGGCTTGCGGCGTGCGGGACGGCATCCGAGTGCGTTTCAGATTGCAACTTGTGCCGACGCACGCGAGTGCTGCGCGATCACCACTGCGCTAAAACGCACCCGATGTCGGGCGCATCCGCCTCAGCATCCTCAGCACCAACGTCGATGCAGGGCCTCGTGGCCAACGAGGCCCTCGGCACCGACGACCACCCGGCAGTCGTCAACCCGAACAAGGTCAAGGCCAAGGGCAAGCAGCCTGCGCGGACGCAGAAGCCGATTCTTAAGCAGGACAGGCGCAACAAGGATGAGATACGCGCGTCGATCAAGCTCGGTCCCAACCTCGAGACGCGCAAGGACCTCTTTGAAGCGGCCATCAAGGACAAGGACTATGCGTCGACCAGGATCACGTTTGGTGAGCTCGAGCCAAAGGGTCACGACATGGACGCGTTCATGCAGCAGGCCGACGCTGGCAAGGAGAAGTCAATGGATGAGAAGGCGCGCGACAAGGAGTATCACGAGCGCAAGGTCGTGATGCCTCACATCGCGACGGTGCTCAACCGGATCGACTGTCAGGGGTGCGTCGTGTGCTCGGCATCGGGGGCTCGCGTCGTTTTCAAGGGGTGCAACCGGTCTGCTGACCAGTGCTGCTGTCAGACAGACAAGACGACGTGCCAGATCATCAAGGATAACGACTTAAACAAGGATGACGTACTTGGGGCTATCTGCAGCGCGAACATGCTCAAGGCCAATCTGGACAAGGAGGAGCGGCGTGTGTACAGGGTGTGGGGATGGACGACCTCGGAGTACGATCCGGAGATCGAAGTGTGTGACGGCGACCGTGTCGAGCGCGGCCTGCAGCCCAAGGACGCCGAGGCGGTGACGGCGCCGCAGCTGCGCTTGCCGGACCTCTCCAGCACGTCGGCGTGGGACCCCAAGCTGCCGTGCGTCTACAACGCGCCCGGCTGCAAGGGCAAGGGCTTCCAGGTGCAGATGCTGTCGCAGGTGCACGATGTGCACTTCAAGCAGACGGCCGACCGCGAGGCGGCTGACCGGGTCGTGATCAAGATGGTCGTTGACATGTGCCAGCCCTGCGGCACGAAGGCCTACGAGGCGCTGCAGAAACGCGTGGGCACGAGCATCTCGTGCACCAATGGCGAGTGCAAGCTCCGCGCTGGCATCATCGACGAGGATTGGATGAACGAGTTCTGCGCGCGCAAGAATCAGAACGCCAACGAGATCAACGGCAACATCCGCTACTCGTCGGACAAGTTTTTCGCAAACGATCTCAAGCTGGCCCGTCGCCTCTTTGAAGATCCGAAGTACTCGACGTTTGGCGAGGCCCAGGCGCGCCGCATGGTCGCTGACGCGGCGTCGTTTAGCTACTACGCGGAGAGCCGTGAGCGAGAGGCCATCGGCACGACGTTTGCCTTTGTCGAGGCATGCGAGGCTCTTGAGGTCCCCTGGGACCACTCCACCAAGCAGGAGTTTCTCGACCGCGCCAAGCTGGTGCCGCGTAACCACATAGTCACCACCGTCGCCGACCATGTCGTCACCCATCAAAAGGGTCGGTTTGGGGTTTCTGGGAAGCGCGACTGGGAGGCGTACCTGACTGCGATCACGGGCAAGTTGATGTTCCCGGAGCCACTCACTGGCATCTGCCTCTTGCTCCGTCTCAAGAACTGGGAGGCCAACGGCAGGCCCGTTCTCGACGGTCGTCTCGTCGATCGTATCAGCAGCACGCATCCCGCGAGCAGCCTGTTTGACTCCGCGCTGGAGTTTCACAACGTTCTCGACAAGTACATCCACGCGGCTGGCAAGGCACCGTACCGCCTCAACTACACCGGCACTGACGCCTCGCTCTGCTCTGGCACGAACACCGGCAGCTACTGGACGACGATGCAGAACATCACAAAGGCCGCGGGCAAGAGCTCTGCGCTTCTGGTGTCGTTGGTGGCCAGGTTCATGAAGGAGCACGGCACCTCGGCGGCGCACCAGACCCAGCCGAGCCAGGTCCACATCAACGGCGACTACTATGCGCCACCGTGCGCCGACCTCTATGGCAACAACAACGTCACCGCGTGGGAGCGGTTCACCTTCTACGCCCGCGCCTACGGACTTGCTGCCGACCACAAGGTGGGGTACCAGCAGACGGGCTTGGCGGCGCCGTTTGGCATCGGAGCAGAGGTCAAGCTCGACAACTTCATCACGGAGTACATGCCGACGCTCTTTCTCGAAAAGTGCAAGGACAAGTACGGCAGCGCCGCCGGCTTTCGGGTTGTGCCCTCGCAGATTATCGAGAGTGACGGCGCTTGCTTGCCCAAGTACATTGAGCCATCGGGCAGTTCGACCTCGGCCTTTGGCGCGGGCAAGCGGACAAAGGCGGCATCGGCGGCGGTCGACGCGGCGCAGTATGCGCACTGGCACAGGTGCGAGCCACTCGGCTCCCCGACGCGTGGCGTGGCGATGTTTGTGGCCCTTCAACCGTTTGCGGGCCTGCCCTCGGGCGTGGGCATGTCCTGTGGCGGCGTCGGCACCGAGCGCATGGTCAACCTCGTGCCCATCTACGAGATGCCCGATGGGGGAGTGGGCGCGTTTCCAAGGCTCTTGGCGTCCACAGACAAGGCCATGGAGTGCGTCATCAAAGAGTACAGCGCCCTTGTCTACGAGGAGCAGGTGCTTGACAAGGACATCACGGACCTTAACGCCTACTGTACCAAGGACGTCGACAACAGGCTCATGCTCTGGGCGATTGGGCGCGAGCGGTACAAGAAGCTCTGGTACGAGTGGCTCAAGTTTGACCGCCCCGAGCAGTTTGCTAAGCTCGTGGGCGCCTCCGTCGAGAAGCGCACCGAGATGATCTGTGAAGATCTGGACGCCACGCTTCGCCACTATGGGCTCACCTTCGAGACGGCTCCTCAGGAGCAGTTCGAGGCCATCAGTCTGCGCATCCTTGCGCAGATGGAGGCCGACGAGGACGATACCGAGCGCTGGGAGCAGATGAAGAGCGAGCTCAAGGGCCGCGTGTGGGCAAACTGGATGTGCAGCATGCACGAGGACCCCGGCGGCACGGCCGGTGGCCGCTTCAAGGTCAAGGACGACTACGACGCTTACGTCAAGGAGGAGCGACACAAGGCGCACCGCGCCTTTGTCCTTGAGGAGGAGTGGTTCAAGGCGCACCCGCTGGTGCCCGAGCCCACGCACTTTGGCTACTTTTGCTCGATGCACAAGATCGACCCCGACGAGCGGTGGCCCACGATGCGCTCTCTGCGCCTTCAGTACGCCGAGAAGCAGATGCTCTACCACGAGTCGGAGCTGCTCAAGCTGCGCGACGGCGTGCCCGGCGACAAGCGCGGCTCGCTCGCCGATACCATCGACAAGGAGCGCAAGTCGGTGCTGCGTTGCCTCAAGCCCAAGGCCTCGCAGGCGGAAAAGGACAGGGCGCTCGAGGCGCCGCGCGAGATGTCGGCGCTTCACGAGGAGCGCCTCCGCGTGTTCAACCGCAAGTCTAAGCGGCTGGACCTGGTCATCAAGTCGCGCTACGGCCGCTGGCAGTTTCAGCGCGACAACCTCCAGTTGGACGCAGAGCGAGAGCAGATCGAAGCGATCGACGGCGCCTTCGAGAATCACCTCGACGACCGCTTCGATGGCGGGCTCGCTCACGAGTTCGAGCGCCGGTGTGCGGACCTGACCAAGCACGCCTTCAAGCGCGACGACAGGGCCCTCGCCAGGGCCGAGCTCGAGCTGACGCGTCAGGAGGAGACGAGCAAGCTGAACGAGTCCGAGAAGAACCACAAGCACGAGCGGCCCGAGGCGATGGCCATCGAGCGGGCGACGGAGCGCTTCTTTGCGGCGGAGAACGACGATGACGACGGTGACAAGGGCATCGATCCCGTCATCAATAACCGGATTGAGGACATGCAGCTATCCAACCTCACCAACGCGCGCAAGCATGTGCGCAAGGCCGTTGAGGTTACGACTAAGCCCGACGAGATTGCCAAGGAGTCGCTCGAGTTCCCGGCCAACGGCAACTACGCTTACCTCGAACCCGAGGAGCTCAACAAGCCCTACTACAACCCGCGCCTGCGGGGCCTCGACTGGATCGACGAGAACGGCAACGACAAGTACGCGGCCGCCGCCAAGCGCGCCAAGCACTAGAGACACACACACACACGAGCACGAGCACGAGATGGAGCTCAATTGTCACGATTACTCTTAATGTTGGATAGTCATTGTAGCAACCGTAGGTTTCCAGTGGCGTGCGTGTCCTGTGAGAGCGCGCGCCTCATGGCCGCGCACAGGGCAGCAGACTGTTGCATGAGTGTACAAAGAACCCAGCGATTCTTGGACGCGTCCGGCACGAGTCCCCACTCCGCTGCCAGCTCGGCGTAGGCCACCGCCCACGTGTAGCGGCAGCGCAGGCGCGCGTCGGGCAGGCCGCGATTGCGCCACGGCTCGCGCCAGCGCAGCTCGCTGCAGCAGCCGCCGCACAGGCTGACGATGGCGTGCGTGACGAGGTCTCCCAGCACCAAACGGCGTGTATCCCGGGCAGCGGCCGCTTTCGCGTCACTGGGCGCCGCGTCCGGCACGAGCACCTGGGAGCACACGGCCGCGAGGGCCGCATGGCACGCCTCTGGCACCTCGGTGAACGGCCGCACCCAATCCTCAAACCGGTCGCGGAGCGCCTCAGCCGGACGCTCGTGCGTCTGCTGCAGTACGTGCAGAAGCCAGTGCTTAAGCACCGTGGCGACGCCCTGCTGCAGCTTGGTAAACCCAAGCAGCCCGTGCTCGGGCACCCAGGTGTTGCAGCTGTTCGTGTGCGACGCAAACGCGTACGACTCGGGAAGCTCGACAATCTCAGACGGCCCGACGCGCTGCACGAGCGTCGTCGATGCCGACTCTAGTCCCTCGAGGAGCAACGGTGCCGAGGACGTGTGCACGCCGGTCAAGTGGTACGACAGCCGCAGCAGGTGCTTGCAGAGCGAGTCGGTGCGGCTCCAGCGGCCCGGATCGAGGTCGGTGCGCAGAAAAAACCCGCCGCCCACGAGCTCATTGCTCGCGGTAACGTAGCCTGCCATCGACCGCGCGATCCAGCCGCGGCCCGTGGCAGGGACGTAGGTGTCGAGGTCGGATGGCAGAAACAGGTACGACTCCTCCTCCTCTGGCGCTTGGTACCCCCACTCGGCGAGGAGCGTTTCGGTATGCGCCAGCTCCCCGAGCAGCCAGTTTGTCTTTTCGGCATCGCCTGGTCCCACGATGCGTTCGCGCAACAGCCGCTCCTCGCTGCGCAGTTCCACGGCGTCCATCACGTAGTCGATAAGTCGCGCGTCCATGTACAGGGCCGCATACAGCAAATCCTCCAGATCAAAGATGCCGGGGTTCCACGCGTGGTGCTGCAGCGCCGTGCCTTGGTTTTCGCACATCCGTTGCGCCATGGCGCGCAGCCAGCCACGGTCCTCGTAGCACCGCCGCACCACCCACTCGACGACGACCCCGCGTCGCGGCTTCAACAGAAGCGTGAGCAGCACGGCCCAGGCCACGGCGGCACGCATGGTCGTCTCTTGGAGCGCCTGCGGGCTGCGATAGTCCAATGAGGCGCCGGAGACGATTTGGGACCACAACCGGTCCAGTACGTCGATTGCGGCACCAGCCCCCGCCTCGCCGATGAGTAGCCGAAGCGCGCGCCAATTGTACGAGCCTTGTCCAAGCAGGCCTTGCAATCGGTTGGCAATGACGGCATCGGGACCGTAGACGCGCGTGCCATCGGCCGCGACGCCCGAGGCGCGAATCGAGAGCACCAGTCCGCCAACGTTTAGTGTCGAGAGAAGCGGCGAGCGCTGGACGGGCCGAGTGCACATGCCGGCGGCGCGCCGACGCAGCGCACGCTGCGTGGCACTGAGCCAATCGAGGACGGCAACCCGGTTGTGCAGCGCCGCCGGGCGCGCGATCAGGAGCTGGATGTCGGAACTGCGGTCGGGAAGCATGGGATCGGGCATGCAGTGCCTCGGCGTCAGGGTCACATCCTCGGCGTGCCACAGCAGTGCCAACAGTCCCGCGTCGTAGTCGTAGGCCATCGCGCGGTTTGGGTCGCGGTGCACCAGCCAGTCGAGGACGTCGACACGCCCGTGTGCCGCGGCAAAGAAGACGAGGCATCGGTGATGACGCATGGAGAGGTCGAGCGCGCAGTGCACCCCACCGCCCATGACCTCGAAAAAGGCCGAGCGCAGCGTGTGCATCGGCGCGAGGTGCACCATGTGGTAGAGCGCACGGGTCGTCAGGCGGTAGGCGGCCAGTGCCTCGGCGCGCACGCGTCGCGCACGCGCGCGCTCGAGCGGCTGTGGTGGCAGCTTTGCGAGGTGGTGATCGAGCACGAGCAAAAACTGCTCGCGCGCCCGGCGGTGCTGCGCGAGGCTCGGGTCAAACATGCCGCCCGGAACCTGAGACTCTTGAATGTGCAGGTGCTGCTTGGAGTAGACTATGCGCATCGGCGTGCACATGATGCCCGCAATGGAGGTGGCGAAGCGGTGGTGCGTTGGCATGACCACAGTGACGGGGGCATTGTTTCGGCCGCTCGGCAGCCCTTTGGCACGCTGCTCCTCGCAGGTGTCGATGACCGCCGCGCGGTGCACAGCCCCGCGCAGCGCGCGGCAGACGAGCGCCACAAAGATCCACTCGCGTCGCCGAGGCGCCGGCAGACCCAATAGCACTTGGACCAATGCGTCCTCGTCCAGGTCCAAGAGTGCGGACGCGGTCGCCGGCGTGGCCATGGACCAAGTACGGCGCTAAGGGTGGCCGCGCCCGCGAGGCGCTGTGCCTTAGCGCGCACGCGCAGAGGGGGTGCAAGCATGCGAACACAGCGGTTTGTCGAGGTGCCGGCGCCCCTGGAGGAGCGGGTGAGCGACTCGGTGCTCTCTCGGCTGCGCGACGCGCTCTTATTTGGAGCCGAGGCGCGCGACCGGCTCAACCAAACGGTGCACGATGAACACTTCAAGGAGCGCGCGGCCGTGTCGGTGGTCGACGCCCTGCGGCTCGGAGGCGCAACGTCGGTGCTGCTGCTGCTCCTTGGAGTGGTCGTGCTCGCGCGGTGGTGGGCCGTGCGCCGCGAGACGAGGCGCATTCTGTGCGAGCACGGGGTGGCGTGCGAGCGGCCAAAGGGGGAGTAATGTTTAAAACCGTTGGCTTGCGGCGTGTTTGTTTCAAGATGATAACAGCCGTTTGAAACGCTTTGGGTAGTCAACGGTTGGCATGTTGCTTCCCAACCTGGCGCGGCTCGACCTGCGCCACCGCGAGGCGGCCACGTCGGCCGACGACCTGCCCAACGACCTCACGGCGAACGAGACGCTCGATGATGATGGGACGCCACCGGGCAAGCAGCCAAAACTTGCGCCAGCCGCCCCCGGGCGCACAATGGAGGTGTCGTTCATGGGCATGGGCAAGCGTCCAAGACGTGCGCCGCCGTCCATTGCTCCACCACCACCGCCACCCCGGGAGGCCATCCCGATTATTCCCGTCATCGACGAGGAGGACGACGAGGCCATTGACGAGGGGTTGCGCAAGGTGTTGAAGGATCGTGCGGAAATAGATGAACTGACAACTTTCGTGGATCAGGAGGTGAACAGCGAGTTTCCCCTCGGAAAGGTGAACGAGGTGCTTGAGGGAAATGTGAACATTCTCTTTGATACCGTCCTCATGTACGACGAGCCTCCAAATCGCTACTTTTTTTCCTCGACGGGGCCACCGGCAGCAATCCGCTTCATGCGTGTGAGCAAGGACACCTTGATGGAGTTTGTGGACCCGGTGCAGAAGCTCGGGGATTGGCGGTCGGACGTGCGGGTTGGCGTTAGGCCATTTGAGGTTTTGAAGGCACTGCGCAGACAGTTTGGCAATCAACCCAAGATCAAGCATCGGGAGGCACCGCGTTGCGGCGCGAGCAACTGCTTCTTTCCTGGCCTGCCGATTGACGGCATGGAAGGCTGGCAGACGTCGATTCGGGCAATCATGCTCTCGCTCGACGCGAACAAGTGGACGGAAGGTCTGCCCAAGACGGTCGCCGTCCGTGCGCCCATGGCGGCTCAGTACAAGGGCGGGATCTTTGCGTGGAATTTCACGCAAAACAATCGCGACGAGCTAAAGTTTACGCTGCGCGCCGCACAGATGGGCATCGCCCCGCCCGTGTACGCCGCATTTCCCGTCAAGATTGTTAATCAAGAGCACGGGACCCTTTCCGAGCGCAGCCATGCGTACGTTTTCGAGGACGGCTGGACCGAACTGGTGGACATGCTCTACATATTGCTGCCCGGGGTGCACACAACCCCCAAGGAATTGCAGGCGGCAAAGGCCTCCATTGCCAAGGGCGTTCACGAGCTGATTCGAGCGGTCTCAAGGGAGGCCAACTGGCTGCAGTTTGACATCAAATCCGCAAACATGGTCACTCGGCGCGTGAGTGAGACGACCAACTACCAAGTGCGCATGATCGACTTTGGTGCCACGTATACGGCGGTGGCCAACAAGTACAATGGCAAGACGAGACCCGACTGCGTCTTTTTCGTCAATGGGTTGTTGTTCTTAAACACGGTCGACGCCGTTGAGCAATACGACAATGCAATGCATCGCGACTTGGCAGTGGACGTGATCAACACCTGGGAACAGATGTCGCGCGAGGACAGCGGCGGCCTTTGCAATCTGTTGGAAGGGGACACGCAACGTGTGCCTGAGGAGACGGCTTCGCGACACAAGACAAGTCTGGACCGGGTCAAGGAGGAGCGCTACGAGTCCATGTTGCGGTTTGCATTTTACAGCATGCTGGGCTTGTATGGCGTCCGAGGCAACCTGCTAACGCCGGTCGACCGGATGACGATGAGCACGCCCAAATTCATCGACCGTCTTGTGAACAGGATTCGGACGCGATTTGTGGAGCCGTAGTAGCGCCGCCTTCTTGTGTGTGTGTGTGTGTGTGTGTGTGTGTGTGTGTGTGTGTGTGTGTGTGTGTGTGTGTGTGTTTGCGCGCGCGTGCGCGCGTGTGTGCGCGTGTTCAACAAATGCAACTTGCCGCGCGCGCGGTCGGGTTTGGCCAGTGCGCTAGGCGTTTTCGCCCTTCCTGCGCGCGCTCACGCGCACGCGCGCAAATGGTGGCGTCGCACGAGCCATGCTGGGGTGCCCAGCTGCAGGGATTCGAGGCGTCCGTGTGTGGGCGCGTGCGCGACTTGAACAGTCGACACTTTAAGACCAAATTCTGTGCCGACTGCAAGTACGCCATGACGGTACCGGCTTCGCGCGTGCGTATTTTGACCAATGAGCTAGCCTACGCCTTGGAGAACCGCCGCTCGAGTGGCGTGTGGACGATTGCGTCCCCGAACATGTACGGCTTTCGATACCGCATTGTCAACAATACGCACGACTGCTTTGGCGACCGGCTGATCATTTTTGAAACTGATCCACCGTCCAACATTGACTGGACACCCATCGACGAGGAGTTGGTGGACGCCAGTGGCAAAGTACAAATGTGCGTCTGCAAGGGCACAGTGGTCCCCCTCAAGTATATCCAGCTTCGAGCCAAGCGTGCCAAGAAGCCACCACCTCCGGATGTGGATTCTGAGACGCCCACGCTGTGTGAGGTGCTCGTTCCCTCGGCGATCATGCGAGTCGACTTGGACGAGCCCTTTTTCAAGAAGGAGCCACCAAGCCCACAGAGCCCACCGAGCCCACCGAGCCCACCGAGCCCACAGAGCCCACCGAGCCCACCGAGCCCACCGAGCCCACCAAGCTCGCCGTCGCCGTTTGACTACACCCCCGAGAAGCGCAAGCAGCGCAACCGCGAGTCGGCGGCCAAGAGCCGCATTCAAAAGCGCAAGTATGTTGAAAGTCTCGAGCAGCAGGTGCAGACGCTCTCGCACGCGGTGCGTGTGCTAACAGCGGAGAATCAGTTTTGGAAAAGTCTGGGAATCGTGCGCGGGGACTGTACGTGTCCGTTGGCGGCGTGCGAGGCGTTTTTGCCCGATTAATTCGTATTCTACACAGCACACAAAGTTGTCCCATCTAATGCTTCTTCGCCTGCCGGTTGCGTCGCTTTTGGTTGATCATTTTGTCAATATTCTTCATGGCGCGCGTGCGCCTAGGTTTGGCGGTTGCAGCGGCGCGCTGCTCGGCCAGCCCATCATTGTCGCCACCGTCCTTGTTTGCCCCAATCATGGGCCGCGCCTTGGCGCAAATGTGCGCAAAGATGACGCTCGTCTGCATGCTCTGGTGGGCCGTGGGCAGCCAGGAACGCCAATGCGCGGGGCAGTACCACGCCGTGCGCAGCGGCGGTGGCACGGTGGCATTCGGCCCGCCCGTGTCGGCGGGGGCGGCGACCTGCTTCCACTTGGACGTTCCGTTTTCCGTTTGCGCCTTGTCGCAGTAGCGGCAGACGGGGGGCGGCGGTTTGGGCTCTTGAGCCAAGGCCTCGGCGGCGGCGGCCTTGCCGTGCAGCATGCCAAAGTCGCAGCGCATGCAGCAGAGCTCGCCGCCGACGCGCGTGTCTGGTGAAATCTTGGCCAGACAGCCGCACCACGCGCAGAGCGCGTGCCACTCGCCAAAGATGCGCATGGCGCGGCCGAGAATGGGCACCTTGACCAGCGGCACGTCGCCGCACGCCACGGCGCGCTCGCGCTGGACCTCGCAGTTTTTAATGTCGCGACGCAGCTTGGCCACCTCGGAGGCGGGCGCCTCGCGCTTCTCGGTGGGACGCGCCTCGGCGGCCGCCTGCGCGATGCTGGCGGGCCGCAAGTCGATGGGCACAGTGTGCTCAAAAGGCAAAGTCTCGACTGCGAGTGTGTCGGCCGCCTCCTCCAGGGAGACGGCCGTTCGCAGCGCAGCCGAAGAGCGTTTGGCGCACTTCATCGTGCCCTGCTTTACGTCACCGTCAATGTGAAGCATCGACGCCGATAGCCCCACCTCGTTGAAGGCCAGGTCTTTGCCTTCTCCGGTTTGGCACGCATTGGCCACGCGCCGGCACTCGGTGCACACAAAGACGTGCGTGCAGTGCGTCGGCAGCTTGTTGAGGGCGGCGTCCTCGGCCGACTCGCCCTCGTCCAGCGGCAGCAGCAGCCGGCGGCAGATGGCCGTCGCCTGCGCCGCGCGCGTGCGCGGGCCCAAGTCGTAGGTGAGCAGCTGCGCGCGGAGCGCCGCTGCGCGCGCAAAGGTGATCAGCTTGGCCGCGTCGGCCGCTTCGAGCGAGAGCACGAGCGTCTCGGCCTCCTGCACGACGCGACTCGACGTACCGCACGCGGCACCGTCCTCATCCTCGTCGTCTTCGTCCTCCTGAGACGGTTCCGCGGCGGCCGCATTGATCTTAGGGGGCTCGATGTCGAGCAGCATCAACGCATCATGCACCGTGAGCAGCGAGGCGCTCGACACGCGGAGCGCCAACCGCTGAGCGCGCAGGCGGTCCTCCTCGGGAAGCAGCGCGCAGAGCTGGTGCGCCGGGCTTTGCGTGTGCAGCGCGCGGTACTGCACGGCGTCGAGGCGCGAGGCGCGCGTGCCGTGCGCCTGCGAGTGCAGCCAAAAGGGCACAAACTCTGCACGAAAGCTCGCCGAGAGCAGCCCCGCCACGACGGTGACCGCCGAGCAGCTCGCGGCGCTCGCCATTGTGCTCGGGCTGACGGCGCTCGAGGACAGGCGCGCAAAGAGGAGCGGCGAGGTGCCCTGCGGCGGGTAGCCGGTCGATGCGAGCGCCGCTGCAACCACCGCCTCGCTACCGCCACGGCGCTTGCTCGCGGCCGTCGCCGCCTGCCCGATGAGCAGCAGCTGCGTCAGCGGCCGCGCGGCGGGGTCGGGCTGCTGCGGCGGCGGTGCTGGTCGCGGCAACTTTTTGCGCGAGCGCGGCTCGGTGGCGAGGAGCGACGCCACAATCTCGGCCACGGGTCGTGTCTCCTTGGGCAAAAGCACGAGCTCGCCAACGGCCGCAAAGGCGTGCATGGCACTCTGCAGCGAGGTGGGCGCGGTGCAGCGCGGCGGGATGGCCAGCTGCCCCGCGGTCTGGTGCGCGGCGGCGAGCGCCTCGAGCGTGGCCGCGTCCTCGTTGAGCAGCATGGCCAGGTGCAACCGCATGGCCTCCTTGATGGCATTGGGACACCGCTTGGCAATCTCCTTGAAGGCGGTAGTGCTCTGGCTGCGCCAGTAGCGTCCAAGGGCAAAGCGGAGCCGCCACGGTCGGCGCGCCGCCGGGTGCAGGCACGGGTGCAACCCCGTCAGCGCGACGCCGACGGCGTGTGTGCACACCCGCACCGCGCCATCCGACTCCTTGAGCGCCGACTTGAGCGTCGACTCCCATCCGCGACTGCCGGCATTGGTGACGCGCGAAAAGATCGCCAAAAGGCCCTTGGACGCCTTGGAGCACGCGCGAGGGCAGGCGACGCGCTCGTAGAGCGCGCAAAAATCAACGACGTTGGACGCGCAGGCCACCGAGTGCAGCTCGGGCGTTGGCACAGCGAGGCTGTCGATGAGCGCCGCCGTGCGCCCGGGTGGCGAGTCCAGGGGGTCGCGGATGTGGTGCGCCTCGTGCGAAGCAATGTATTGATCCGCGTAAAGCTCGTCCACCATGGTCAGGTACTCGACGTGCGCCGACGTCCACACCGACGCCAGGTAGGCGTCATGGCCGAGCTGCGCAAACTCGGCCTGGACGCGTGCCGAGGCCGTTGGCGCTGGCAGCGTGGTGGCGTCGCACACGAGCAGCGCGCGGTGCGCCGCGTAGGCCTCGAGCATCTCGCCAAAGCACAAGCGCACCGTCGCCGCGAGACTCTGCGGGTCCTGCTCCTCGGGCAAGCGCACCGGCTGTCTCGGCTCGGGCGGCAGCGCGTCCTTGGACGCACCCGTTGCGAGCAGGAGCAGCAGCTGGGTCACCCGCCGCTGCGCGCGCACGAGCTCCATGGCCTCGACGATGCACGTGGTGCCCCAGAGGTCGGAGTTGCACCGCGCGACGGCGGCGTCAAAGTCAACGCCTTGCACCCACGCGGGCAGCGGCGGCAGCTGCTCAAACGTGTGCGCAAAGTCAATGCGCAGCCGGCCATGCAGCCTCCGCAGCGCGCCCACGACGCCCGCGTCCTCAAACGTGCCATGTAGCGTGTGCATCTCCGACTCGAGACGCGCGCATGGAGGCGGTGGTGCTCGAGCCTCGAGCACACGCGGGCCTATTCCTGGTAGTCCTCCTCCTCCTCCAGATCCGACAGATCCTGAAGATTGTCCTGGTCCTCGTTGTCCGAGAGCATCATCTGAACATCGTCGCTGTCCTCCTCCTCCTCCTCCTCCACCACCGCGGTCGTTGTGATCGCCAGTCCCGGAGCCGCGGGGCGCTCCGAGACTGGCGGCCGAAAATGCGTCACCGACTCCGGGTCGGAGCCCACGCCGCGTTGCAATAGCCGCGGCAGGCCCGTGGTGGGGTCCTTGACGTACTTGTAGTGCGTGGACAAGAACTTGACGCATGGCCGCCACAGAAAGCTGCTCATTGCGCCACGCGCGGCCGCGGTGTCGGCCCACGCCTCGTCCACAAAGAGCAGCGCCTCCTTGCGGTAGCCGTCGGCGCCGCACACGACGCTCGTGTGCGTCGGCAATGCTTCGCCTTTGGCCACGCCCAACGGGTTGCCGTAGGCCTGCAGCGGCACGCTCACCGTGGGGCAAAACGCCGGGTCGGAGCGCGCCTGGCGATAGACGTACGTGTGCAGGTAGCGCGAGCACACGAGGCACTTGCCCGGTGTGGCGGGCAGCGCGCTGGCGCCGTCGCGGTCAAAGGCCGCGCGCTCCGGAGGCAGCAAGAACTCGGTTCCGATGAAGGCCATGTCGGTGTCGTCGCCGTAGCGCCAGCGCGCCATCCACACGCAGATGCAGCGCTCATTGAGGCTGCAGGGCCGCTCGCCAATCGACGTGTCCGGCGGACGGAGCGAGGCATCGTCGTAGCTCTTTGGCACCACCTCGAGCTCGCGCGTGGGAATGTTCGCCGTTTCCACGAGGTCGCCCATGAGCTGGAGCGTCTTGTGTGACGTGGACTCGCTGCGCTAACCACACAACCGGCGCGCGTGAGCGTGGTGCAAACCGGGCGGGACAGGGTGGCGCTCATGGGCGGCGTGTGCGAGCAGTCGCCACTGCCACGCAAGGCCATAGACCTAAAAACCATTGGCTACCTCGTGCTGCTGGTGGGGTTTTACGCGTGGCTGCACGCCAATGGCGAGCTGCTCCCCGTGCTGCAGCTGGGCGCCAAGCTGCTCTACTACTTCGGAATGACTTGGGCGGGGCTGCATGTGCTCAACCTCCTCCTTAAGGCGCTTCTTCTGCGGGCGCGCTAGAAAGGCGCGTGTGTGGATCTTTGTAGTGCGTGTGCGTGTACCAATCTCGAGCATGGGCATGGACCCCTGGTGGGAGTGCGATCTGTGCGACGCGTGGCTGGATCTGATCGGCCCGCGGCTGGTGGAGCCGGCTGAGTGGGAGCGCCGAAGGCAGATCCAGCACGAGCGCAAGGCGTTGCTGGTGCTGACGGGGCTCTGGCTGGGACTGATCTTTGCCGCGGGGCTGATTGTGGTGCCGCAATTGCTCTGGGCGTTGGGGGGTTTTGTGCTGAGCGTGCTGCACTGGGCCGTGTACCTACTGCTGTTTCTGTACGCGCCGATGATACTGATGGCGATTGCAATGGGAACCATGATCAGCTAAGGGCGGCGCACAGCGAGAGCATCGGGTGCAGTTTCAGAAACTCGCTGAGCGCCTTCTCCTGTTCCCCGTATGCCTCATCGGCATCAATCTCGCCGATTGGGTGCAGAAGCGCTCCGATGTGGCGAGCGTCGCCCGAGGGCCTCCGCAGCGGCGGCTTGATGCCGCGGCTCCGAGGACCATCGTCGCCGTCCTTGCGCTTGCGAGTGCTCTTCGCATTGATTGGTACCACGGCGTGAGCCTCGGCGGCGGATGCCGCCGAGGCGCGGCGCGACGTGTACTGCGAGGCCTCGGCCATCGGCGGCGGCGGCGGGACTGCGCGGCACGCAGGGCGCGCCCCACGCGTCGCGGGGATAGCGAGAGAAGGTATAACTGTTCCGCCGTACACAATCGTAACGTGCTTAAGCGGCTCTTATACTACAGACGGGAACACGTTGCGCATCTCGCTCTTCACGGCTACAGGAGCTCGCGCTCGAGCGCGTCGAGCGTTTCGGTGTGGTCCGCAAGCGGCACCGTTGGAAGCCTTGGCTTCTTGTTCTTGGCCTCGGCCTGCTTGCGGTTGTACTCCTCCATCCGGCGCTTGAGCTCCTCCGCCGAGACCTTGCGATTCGCCGCCTCGCGCTCCTCAAAGGACACGGGCACATTGTATCCCTTTGTGAACTGCGAGTATTTGCCATGGACCCTGGGGTTGAACTGAAAGTGGCCCCGGTTGCCGCCCATCGGTTTGGGCGAATCCAGCTTGACGGTAAAGACTTCGGAGTTGTGCGACGCAAAGAACGCCCTAATGTTGTAATTGCAGATCTTGAAGGTGAACATCACCTTCAGATTTTCGTCCACGAGCTCGCACCTGCCCCAACCCGATTCGCTGACGTAGGAGTTTAGCCGGAGCGTGCCCGTGAGGTACTTGTCGCGCTCCGCCAACTGGGGCGTGGTGCGGTACGGCGCCTCGCGCTCGCGCATGCGCTCCTGCTCCTTGGCCAGTTCCGCCTCCTTGCGCTCCTGCTCCTTGGCCTTTTCCTCCTCCTCGCGCTGGTGCTTTGCGAGGCGCGCCAGTGCGAGGACCATCTCAGCACGAAACTTGTTGATGCAGGGGCCGCAGCGGTGGTGAATGCGCGCATTCAAGGGGTGGTGCCGAATGACCACGTCGTCTTGGGCCTCGTTGTGGTCCCAGTCGCGATCCGCGCAGAGCCTGGCCATCTCCCTCGAGCAAATATGCGCGTGCTTCACCCCAGCCTTTTCAAACCAAATGCGCTTCTTGGCGCTGTTGGCGTGGCTGTGCTGCACCTCGATCGCAATCGACAGCCGGCCATTCACCAAGAGAGCCACGTCGAGCACAAACGGCCTGCCCTCGTGCCCCAATGGCGTCCACGGCCACTCGACCTCGACCGTGACGCCGTCGCCCATGCCGTCCACGGGAAAAGCGTCCAGCAGCCCAGGGCGTCCCAGCGCCCATGGGCAGTCGTCAAACTGCAGATTCAACGGCGAGTGCGTCGAGTGCGCGCAGAGCACGACCACCTTGAACTTGTTGGCCATGATCAGGAGCTGCGCATTCCACTTGGCGTCGATGTGGCATTTAGACTCTCCGGACATCTTCTTTGGCAAGTCGGGATCTTCTCCCTTGAGCAGCGCAAAGTGCATCCGCCTGCAGATTTGGCCCGTCTCCGTGCTGATGCCCTCGTTCCTCCACGTGTAGCCTCGCCCGTACTTGTCGAGCATGATCTTGACCTCTGGGTCCTTGCTCCGAAGCTTATTCTGCAGGTCGCGTATCTCTATGCAGGCGTCCTTTTCGTGCGCCGAAAGCAGGATCTTGTGCGTCGACATCTTCTGGGCACCCTTGGCCTTGGCGAGAATCGCGTCGATTTGCGACAGCGTGCGCACCTCGACGCCCCGTCTGGCCACGTAGGCAAGGTCGACAATCATGAACTTTTCATCCGACTCTTCCTGCATGGTGCGCGCGTGCCGCGCGCTCGCGCACTACCACCCCTTCGAGATGCACACACCGCAAGCCAATTTTTTTTAAGACGGGAAAGACCAAGCGCGTTGCTCCGATGGTCTACAAGCGCTGGTACTGAGGCGCGCAACGAGCGGTGGCGCCTACCACACTCTACCAGTCCGAATCCTCTTGAATGCCGTGCGTGCTCATGTCGCGTGCATCCACGCTGTGCACGTCGCGCAGGTGATCGATGAAGCTCTGCGCCGACTGGAAGGACCGGTGATCCTTTCCAGTCGGTGAAGTGCAGGAGAAGCAGTACCACACATGTCCATGGTTGTCCTCACACCCGACCGAGTCGGGTCGGCGAATGTCGACGCCCGTGTTGCCGCAGCGGCGCAGGTTTTCGATGACTTGGTCGTCGTTCAAGAGCTGCCTGAATTCGAACGCGTCGGCGCACGCTTTCGGGCGCTTTCCCATTATTACACGCGTGCGCGGTGGGGAAGGTTTGTTGTTACAATGAACCACCAGCACACACACACACACACACACACACACCGCAAGCGGCAAGCGGCTACGCGTCCACCGGCGGGCGCATGGAGCCACACATGTCTATGAAATTCACGACGCTCTCCTCATCGTCGTAGCACGTGCCTGGCTGGTTGACGAGATCGAGGTCCAGCTGTCCAAAGCGCAGGGGCACCTGCGCTTTCTCATGCGGCTTCCCGCCCGCGAGCAGGTAGCGGTCCTTTGCGAGAAACAGCAAGAACCGCGCCGCGTGCTGCGCCGTGGCAAAGTTGCACATCTTCTTGGGAGACCACTCGTTTGCAAACTCTTCCTCCTCAAAGCCAAAGTAGTGTTGGGAGCGCTGGACTTCCAGATTGTAGCTGCTCACGCCATTCTTTACAATTGGCACCACCACGTAGTCCTCTCGCTTTGGCGGCGCCGCGCGCATGCTTTTAAAAGTGGCAATGACCACAAAGGGCTTCGCGCCGTCGTCGGCCCGCAGCTTCTCCATGACCGTTTGCGCCAAATCCTCCATTTTTATATTCGCAACCAACACACTCTCTCACACACACACACACACCGCAAGCGGCAAGCTCTACCGCCGCTGCCGAAGCTCGCACAACAAGGATTGCGGGCATTCCGATTGCAAATGATCCTTGGCGTACTCTTCCATTCCCTTGAGAGCGCCGTTGCGCCGCATCTTTGTGCGGAAGAGCGCGTCGTCTTCGGCCAGGCACTCGAACAGCTGCACAATCTCGCAGCACAGGATCGAGTACAGCCAATGCTCGTCGTGGTTCTCGTTGTGAAACCCCCGGATGTCGATCTTCTCCAGGATCTCCGCGCACACCCGTATCGCGCGTTCCGCGACCAGCTCCTCCTTCCACTGGAGGATCTTCTCGGCGTCCGCCGGGTCGTCCGGCTTGGAGCCCACGAGGGCCCGATTGAGCACGCGGACCGCCGCGCACACGCGCCTGGGATCATCGTCCTCCACAATTTCGAGGATCAGCCCATCGAGGGGCATCACGGCATTCGGGTGGCCAGAGTTAAAGTGCCACCCCCACAGATCCGACAGCTCGTTGAGATCCATGTCGTCCTCGGTCCGCTCCCCGGACTCCGAGCCCGACTCTTCATCCTCGTCCTCGTCCTCGTCCTCTTCCGACATGTCGAGGTGCTCCTCCTCTTCCTCGTCCTCATTGGGCGACTCGCCCGTTTTTATCGAGTTTGCACAATTGTACACCCGCTGCATGGCGTTGCACAGGCGCAGGTACTCGCCATTGTTCAGGTTTTCCTTTTCGTCCTCTACGAGGCCCTGCACCCCCTTGATCGCATCCAGAATTCGGTCCATTGACAGTTTGTTTACGGGAATTGTAAGTCGCTTGTTTAAAAGAAACGCGGCACGCACACCGCAAGCAACGCAACCCTACACCTCCACCGTCGGGCGCATGTGCGCCAGCATCTCAATCATGTGCGTGAGGCCTTCCACGGCCTCAAAGTGCGTGCGCCTCTTGTTGCAGAGCTCCCAGGTCAAGGGGCCGATGGACAAGGGCACGTGCGGCAGATCGAGCGAGTTGGGACGGTGGTGGCTCTTGGCGGTGGCCATCAGAAACTGCGCCGCCTGCTCGACGGTGGCAAAGTTGCAGAGCTTCTCGAGCTTCCACTCCCGGTCGAATTGGTCCCCGTCCACCATGCCGTAGACGACCCACTGCATCATCGCTACGTTGTGGCTAGTAGTCCCGTTTTTCGTGACGGGGATGACCACTGCGTGGTACCACGTATCGCTTCGGTAGTCGTTCCACGTGGCGAGGGCCACAAACGGCGACGCGCCGTCGCTCACCCGCAGTTGCTCCATGACCGTTTGCGCCAGATCCTCCATTTTTAGATTCGCAACCGACACACACACACACACACCCCGCAAGCGGAGCGGCGCTTAAAACGGTGGCTAAAACGCACGCTAGGGTACGACGCAAGCTAGGGTCGACGTCTCGATGAGCGTCTACTTGGAGAGGAAGTTGTATTCCACCTTGAAAAATTAGGGGGCGGGGTCAGGACCATGGTATGACAGGGCATGGTTCGAATGGGACGCACGTCGAGCGCCGCCGAGAACTGGTGGACCTGCACAGTAGAAAATAGACATGTAGCATCAAGACGGGGCAAGGAGAGTATACACGTGTTAGTAGACTATGTGCACCTGGTGGTCGATGGAATGCTCGAGCGCGCGCTCCTCGGCCGAGAAGCGGTCGCGCAACGCTTTGAGCTCGTCGTCGTTCTCCGCGGCGGCCAGCTCGGCCTCGACGCGCGCCTTGAGGCCGGCCTTTGCTTCCGACATGAGCTCCGTGCTATGAACAGCATCAACAGGGCGGTAAGGCATGTGGCCAAGGACAGGAGTTAGAGTGCAAACAAGTCTCACCGCACGTCGTGCCAGCTGGCGAAATCGGCGGGGGCGATGGAGACGGCGACGTTTGAGAGGTCGCGGACCTCTTTAAGCGTAAAGGGAGGCGCGTGAGAGGCAAGCAACTACCTTCTACCTATAGATGTTTGAGGGTTGCGACTTGACTGATCTGCGACTCGACCTGCGTCTTGACCTGTGAGCACAAGGGGGATGCGTCAGCACACAACCTTGCTTGCGGGATGCATGCGGGGTTTGAGTGAAGCCGGTTGCGCCATTGGCAGGATCGTCTCGCTGCGCACGCACAAAGCAGGCACACGCGTGAGTACAGAGTTTGGTGACTGGCCGCTAGCTTGCTACTCGGTTCTGAGCGCGGCACTCACTAGAGCGAGCTCGAGATCTTGACAAGCTGCGTAATGATAGGGGTGGTGTATCAGTTGCAATTTCCTAATGGCAAGCTGTACATTGGGATCACAACGCGGTTCAGGATGCGCATGGGCGAGCATAGAAATTGTGGAAAGTCAGAGGCTGGCCATGTTGTGAAGCGTGCGATTATGAAGTACGGCTGGGCAAATGTGAAGATATCTATTCTGGAGCGTGGCATTGATTCCAAGGAAGTGCTCAAGGAACGGGAGAGGTATTGGATTCGAGAGAAGGGGTCTATGGTGCATGAGTGGGGATACAATTTGACAGAGGGTGGTGATGCACAGCCTATGGATCATCCAGTAGTCAAGGATTGGCACAAGAAGCGCATCACTGAGGCAATGAACAGGGACGATGTGCGGGAAAAGAAGCGTGCGCTTTGGCAAAATGATGAGCACAAGGAAATGATGCAGGGTGCACGGCTAAACTTTGAGAGTGCAGAGAAGCGCAGGCTTGGGTTTGCGCGCAAGCGGGAGGAAAAGGTGCGGGGCATGAGTGTGGCTGATGGGAAGAGGCTGATGCTAAAGGTGCGAGAGAAGCTGAGGAATAATGCAACGAGCTCTAGGAAGAAGGCAACGCCTGGGCAACTGGAAGACGCCTACGCGTTCTGGGATCGTGAGTGGGCAAGGTATTCGCGACTGTACTGGGAACAGCCAAGTGGTGGGTTTGACTTTGCAGAGCCAAGTTCACCCCCTCGGGCATCATCTGTGAGCACGACGAGAAAACGAGTAAGCAACGGAGGTGGGACAAGCAGGGACGTGCAAGGAGCGGACCGAGATCCCGTCCATCTGAAGCCGCTCGGCGTTCTCACTGATCTGAATCCGATGACAAACGGAGAGGTGTCAGAGGACGACGGGTGGGATTTGGGACCAGGCCCTTCTACTAGCAGCGTTGTCGCACCGCCGACACGAGCGGGTGATCTGCGCAGCGAGGAGGAAAGCGAGAGTGAGGGTTGGGACGTGTAGCGCAATTAAAAGCTTGACAAGTCAGTGGATGAGCGCACCGGCGGCGACGAGGCAGAAGCGGCGAGCGGTGACCTGCCAGACGACAAAGCATGGTCAGTGGCATGGTTGGAATTTGGGATGACAATACACGACCATGCGCGCCTCGTGG
>Ga0209666_1001067_pt1 | contig 21102 bp, 10 predicted proteins | sample SaaInlV_125m_DNA_FD_184679 | JGI IMG/M metagenome (GOLD analysis project Ga0209666, IMG submission 184679) | Marine microbial communities from expanding oxygen minimum zones in the Saanich Inlet - Saanich Inlet SI037_S3LV_10m_DNA (SPAdes)... | ecosystem: Environmental > Aquatic > Marine >...
CGACAGCGGGACGCGCGCCATGACGACCGCGCGACGCGTTTTCGCGCGTCGACCGACGCGCGACAGGCCCCTTGGCGCGACGCGATTTTCGATCGCGATTTTCGATCGATCGAGCGCGACGTCGAAACGAACCTCGATCGACGGTCGCGTCGCGGCCGACGATCGACGCGGTGAGGTTCGCGCGATCGACGCGGCGGGCGTCGATCGAAGCCGGCGTCGCCCGACGGCGGCGGCGGCGCGCGCGCGGCGACACTGCGCGCGCGCGAATCCCGATCGCGATGTCGACGACGACGTCGACGACGCGCGCGAGGGAGGGAAAGGCGCGGAAGCGCGACGCGGCGCGGGAGACGGAGACGGACGAGGAGCGCGCGCGACGTCGCGCGGCGAAGAAGGCGAAGAAGGCGAAGAAGGCGACGTCGGCGGCGACCGACGCGAGGGCGAAGACGGGGTCGGAGAGCGCGTCGATCGAGGCGCCGAAGACGCCGACGCTGAAACGAATCGCGTCCAAGGAAGACTTTCGAAGGGAACACGCGATCGAGATTCGGAACGCGTGCGAGAGGACGCGGGATTTGGAACCGTTTACGACGTTCGACGAGGCGGCGTTTCCGAAACCGCTGCGAGCGGCGCTGAAAGCGCAGGGATACGACGCGCCGACGCCGATTCAGGCGGAAGCGTGGCCGATATTGCTGAAGGGGAAGGATGTGGTGGCGATCGCGAAGACGGGGTCGGGGAAGACGTGTGGGTTTTTGTTGCCGGCGCTGGCGAGCATCGTGGCGAGAGGATCGCAAAAGGCGCCGGAGATGCAGTTGCTCGATGGACGATGGCGTCCGGGGGCGGTGACGCCGACGGTCATCGTGTTAGCGCCAACGCGGGAGTTGGCGATTCAAATCCACGACGAGTGCGCGAAGTTTTGCCCCGCCGCGGGGTGCCGCTCGGCGGTGCTCTACGGCGGCGCCGCCAAGGGCGATCAGTTGCGCGCGTTGCGTTCGGGCGCCGACGTCGTCGTCGCCACGCCCGGGCGATTGAACGATTTTCTTGAACCACCCCCGGGATTCACCGCGCCCGTGAGCGCGGTGAAGGCGTCGTACGTCGTCCTCGACGAGGCGGATCGAATGTTGGACATGGGATTTGAGCCGCAGATTAAAAAGATTTTCAAGCTCTGCCCGTCGGCGCGTCAGACGGTGATGTTCACCGCGACGTGGCCGAAAGCGGTGCAAAAGATTGCAGACTCTTTCACGACGAAGCCGATTCACATTCAAATCGGTAGCGGCGGCGATAAACTCACGGCGAATAAGTCGATTACGCAAACCGTCGAAGTACTCGAGGAGGAGGAAAAGTTTGACCGTTGCGTCGCCATCCTGAAGAAGGAGCTCGGTAAGGACGACACGTGCATTATGTTTGCCGGCACAAAGCGTCGATGCGATTTTTTGGACCGCAGATTGAAGCAGTCTGGGTTTTCCTCCGCCGGCGCTATTCACGGCGACAAGGACCAATACGAGCGCGAGATGGTCCTCGACAACTTTCGTCGCGGTCGTGGCAATATTCTCGTCGCCACTGACGTCGCTGCGCGTGGTTTAGACATTCCTGGCGTCGCAGCGGTTCTCGTGTACGATTTTCCGCTCCAAGTGGAGGATTACGTGCACAGAATCGGTCGCACCGGACGCGCCGGGAAGGAGGGCAAGGCGTTCACCTTCTTCACTAAAGATAACCGTGGCGCCGCAAACGAGCTCATCGATATCCTCCAAGGAGCCGGACAAACCGTACCTTTGGCGCTCCAAGCGATGCAGCGCAAGGGCGGCGGCGGCGGAGGCGGCCGCGGTTGGTCGGGCGGCCGAGGCCGAGGCGGCGGCCGAGGCCGAGGCGGCGGTCGAGGAGGCGGCGGCAGATTCTCGCGCGGCAACAAAAAGTGGTGATCGTCTTCGCGTCCCATTCATTCCGCATTATTATATTCGTGTATTGAAATCGTAGTGTATTCGTTCCGCTCGAGAAACGGCGTCGCTCTTCGGCCGCTTCGACCTCGCCCCGGCGCCGTCCCCACAATCGGACGCGTCGGTCCGTCATGCGCGCCGAAGCCGCGTCGCACGCGACAGCGCGAGAGCACATCATGCGCGCGCGTCCACACCGCGCGCGTCGAGCGCCGGCGCGCACAGCTGCGCCATCGTCGTCGCGAATTCGTTCCGTGCGCGAGCCCAACTTGGATAGCGCAGACCGCGAAGAAATCGCCTCGAACGACGCGCTCAGGCGCGCTCGCGGCGAGACGAGCACGTCGAACGATGACGAGTCAACGATCGCGTCGTTTGTCGCGAGCGCAGGGGCTCGAGAGACGATAGATTTAGGCGCGCGCGCGTCGTTGGCTGCTGGATGGGACGCTCTGGCGAGACGAGTGCGAGACGCGCGGCGAGACGCCGATCGAATGCCGGCGTGCAAGTTTGACAGCGGGTGCTTGCGGTTCGTGATCGATGTGCCGCGAGACGCGCGGGCGCTGCGATGGGTGAGCGAGGTGAGCGGGAAGGTGAGGAGTGGAACGCCGGCATTTTATTGGTCGCCACGAGCGAAGACGGCGAGCGGAAGCGCGGTGGGCAAGGGCGGATCAGCGTCGAAGGAGACGGCGATGGAAACGACGAGGAGTGATAAGTTGGATTTTGACGCCGCACGCGGGTCGCGCGCGGGTTTTGGGTCGTGCGCGACGTGGACGGACGCAGGGAACGAGGACGAGACGTCATTTCGGCGGCGCATCGCTTCGATGCGGAGGTTTCTAAGCGAGCATAAAGACGCTCGTGCGGGGTCTCGAGTGTATGGCGCCGGAAGGTTCGATCCTGGTCGCGCGCCCGAGGAGGAGTGGGCGTCGTTCGGGACGCATTATTTCTTTTTGCCCACGCTCGAAGTCGTGGAGGGCGTCAAGAGCGCCACGTTGACGGTTTCCGTGGCGTGGGACGCGCGCGGTGAAGAAAACTGCGGTCCATCGGCCAAGTCACTCGTCCAAGCGCTTGATGATGCGTGCGAGACGCTCAAGCGCTCAATGGGTGTCGAAAAGAGTTCAAACAAGGCGTTACCCCCGGGCGCGGCGCACGTCGTCGACCGTGCGCTGGTGCCCGATCAAGACGGATGGTCCAAAGACGTGTCCTCCGTCATCAGCCGCATTAGAGTATCGCGAGCATCCGTGAGCGCTAGCGTGCGGGACAAAGAGGATGCCTGGATCGACTTAGGGAGCAGCTTTGACGAATCAGATTCGCCAGATGTGCGAACGGCGTTAGAATCGCTTGGTCGCGCGGCTGGAGTCGAAGCCCCGAGCGCGGTTCTCGATCAATTCGAAGCGATGACGATGGCCATGGATGGCGGACTGTACAAAGATGACTCAACAATGGAGGGCATGGTCGACGCTTTGCTTCTCGGCGGTGAAACCGTCGATCCGTTACGAAAAGTCGTCTTGGCGCGGAGAAGCAAGCTCAACCTGAACACGCCTGTGGATACTTTTGCCTTGGTCTCGAGGCTGCAATCTCGAGATCCAGATGCGTATCAATTCGTTTTAAGACACCCCAACGGTGAGACCTTCCTAGGTTCGACGCCTGAGCGCTTGTTCTTATGTCAAGGGGGTCGCGCGGTGAGTGAAGCCGTGGCTGGCACGCGCGCCAGAGGCGCCGACGACGGTGAAGACGCGGCTTTGGCGTATGACATGCTTCTGTCGCCCAAGGAGCACGAAGAGTTTGCAATCGTGCGTGAAGAAGTTCGTCGTGCACTGGGCGATGTCGCCGACGGTGGAAATGATGGCGTGGAGGTTGAGCTTGAAAAAGGTATCTTGCGCAACGTTACCGTGCAACATTTATACTCGCGTCTCTCTGCGCCCTTGGCCAGCGGCAAGACAGAGGCTGATTTACTCGATGCGCTGCATCCCACGCCCGCGGTGTGTGGATACCCGCGCAAATCTGCGCTAGACACGCTTCGTGCGGTGGAGTCGTTCGATCGCGGACTTTACTCGGGACCGCTCGGGTGGATTAGCGCGGATGGCGCTGAATTCGCCGTCGCCATTCGTTCAGCGCTGGTGCGCCCCGACGGTGATGAGGTGTCTTTGTACGCGGGCGTCGGTGTCGTCGGTTCCGCCAACGCGCAATCCGAATGGCACGAATTGAACTTGAAGACAAAACCCCTCGAGTCACTTCTTGCGCCGGTGACACCGCTCGCGAGCTTGCCAAATCCCAACGCAGCGTGGGCAACGATATTGATCGGTGAGCTCGTACGCGGCGGCGTGACGACATTCTGTATCGCTCCTGGAAGTCGTTCGACGCCTCTCGCACTTGCGGCTGAGAAACACGTCGAAGCAAACGTGGTCGTGTGTATTGACGAACGTTCTCTTGGGTTTTATGCATTGGGATACGCAAAAGGCGCGGCCCAGCCCGCTGCGGTGATTTGCAGCAGCGGCACGGCTGTGGCTAATTTACTGCCATCCGTCGTCGAAGCGTCAGAAAGCTCAACCCCGTTATTATTACTCACCGCAGATCGACCGTATGAGTTGCGCCACACTGGTGCGAATCAAACGATTGACCAGGTGAAAATTTTTGGTTCGTACGCTCGATTCAACGCCGACTTGGCTCCACCCGGAGACGGCGCGCCTGCGCGCGCCTGCGCCACCATGGCTGCGACGGCGCTTCGATATTTGAGAGGAACGAACCCTGGACCGGTGCACCTAAACTGTGCTTTTCGCGAACCGCTCGGTCCGCAACGTGTGGACTGGGACTCAGCGGCTGCGCTTAAGGGGTTGGAGAAATGGGAAGAGTCGTCGACGCAGTTCACCATTGGCAATGCCACCGCAGGAACGATGCACGACGGCGGCGCCTGGCAAGCAGCGCTATCTCAAATCGCAAACGCTAAGCGCGGATTGCTAGTAGTTGGAAGTGGCTCGTCTGCAGCGGACTCAATCGCGGCGACTGCGATCGCTAAAATGCTGGGCTGGGCTGTCGCCGCCGACGCCACGAGCGGTATTCGCGTGGGCGCGGGTGAGGATGAATCCGTGCGTAAGATTCCTATGATCGATTACGTATTGGTGGAACCGAGTGCGCATGATGCGTTGAGACCGGATGTTATCCTGCAAATTGGTGCCCGTTTGACGTCCAAGAGGCTATGCCAGTTCCTTGAAGCGAGCGCGATTGAGAATAATGCTGAGTGGATCGTCGTTGAGCCGACTCCGAACCGAGTGGATCCGGCGCATTGTGTGAGTGTTCGAGTTGAATCGTCCATCGGATACGCTTTGGAAGTTTTGGAGAGCGCGCTAAGTCACGAGAGCGGTTACGACACGAGTGACTCAAAAACATCATGCATCGCCTTTGCCGAGCGCGCCGTCGCTGTCGGCGCCGCAGTCGCACGCGAAGCCGCGATGGCCCTCAACGACATCACCGCCAACGAAGGTATGTCCGAGATGGCTGTCGCGATCGCCATCAGCGAGGGTCTACCTGATTCTATGGGTTTCTTCTTGGGTAACTCCATGCCCATCCGCGATGTCGACGCATTCAGTGGAATCAAAGAATTCTCCGAAGGTTTAAATTTTGATCGTGAAGACTGCGCGACGTCGGCGTACGGAATTCCCGTCACGGCGAATCGAGGCGCGAGTGGTATTGACGGTGTGATATCTTCAGCCGCGGGATATGCTGCAGGCCTTGGACATCCGGTTACACTCATCATCGGCGATGTGTCGTTTCAGCATGATTCCAATGGACTACTGTTCCTTCGCGAGCGTCCCGGTCAACCACCGGTGACGGTCGTCGTCGTCAATAATGGCGGCGGTGGAATTTTCAATTTTTTACCCGTCGCCTCGCAGGTTGACGATAAGTCGTTCAATCGTTTGTTTGCCACACCGCCGGATGTGTCCAGAAGAGGACTGTGCGAGGCTCATCGCGTCGCCTATGCGCATCCAACGTCGGTTAGTGAGTTCGGTGAGGCGCTCAGCGCTGCGTGGAACGAAAATCGTCACAGCGTCATCGAAGTGACCACGTCCCGCGCTCGAAATTTGATTCAGCACAAGTTAGTGCAGCGGCGATGTGCACGAGCCGCACGACAAGCCCTTGAGCTAACGACTACGTCGACGTCAAAGACGATTCAGAGTATTGAAGTGGCTTCGTTCTCACTTCCTCTGAAGAAACCCACTACAGCGAATGCGTCATCGACGACACGGGACGGATGGCTTCTGAAGGTCACCCTGAGCGATGGTGTCGTCGGTTACGGTGAGTGTTCTCCTCTGGATGGACTTCATCGCGAATCGTACGAAGAGAGCGGCGCGCAACTTTCCGTCGTCGCTTCGCTCATGAACAGCATGGAAGTTCCTACGAATGTTGCTCTGCTCAACGGCGCCTTTGCAGCCTGGATTGAAGATTGCGTCGGCGTGCGCTCGACGAGCGAGTTGTTTCCCACTGTTCGATTTGCGTTGGAGTCAGCAATTGCGAACGCGCTCGCCGCAAGCGAAGGCAAGACGCTTTCTCGCGTCATGACTGGCGACGAGGTGATGAACTCCGTCTCTGTGAATGGACTCGTTGACGCGACGACTGATGTCGCTGCTGCGCGCCGCGAAGCGCGCGCGCTCGTGGACGCCGGTTATACCTGTTTAAAAGTCAAAGTGGCTCGGGGTCTTGGTAGTGATGGCGCTCGAGCAGACGCGGAACGACTCGCTCAGATTCGAGACGAAGTCGGTCCCAGCGTCGCGCTCCGTGCTGATGCGAACAGGCGTTGGGATTTGACGGAAGCGCTCGATTTCGGCGCGCGAGCGCAAGAACTCAACGTGGGTTTGCAGTACGTCGAAGAACCCACTCGTGCGGCACATGAAGTCGCGGCGTTCCATTTCACCACCGGCATAGCCGTGGCTTTGGACGAGACCATCGACGACATTCTTTGCGAGTCTTCAAGCTTGGCCGAGGCAAGCGCAGCGATTTCACGCGTTGCAGATCAGTCCACAGGTATCGTAGCTGTGGTGCTCAAACCATCCGTCATTGGAGGTTTAGAAGCGACGTCTTTAATTGCGCGCATCGCAATGTCTCGAGGTGTCCGGCCCGTGATTTCTAGCGCGTTCGAAAGTGGCATTGGATTAAACGTCAGCGCTCACCTCGCGGCGACGCTCGACGATGTTTTGGCTCGTGAGATTCAAGCAGCCAGAGACTCTTTGGTGACGGGCGACGACACCGAGCGTCCGAACACGCTGGATATAAAACCTTTGATTTTGGCTTTAGACGCGCAACCAACATCGCACGGCCTAGGAACGGCGTCCTGGTTTGACGGCGACGTGATGTTCCCCGAAGTCGCCCCCGTCCGGAAAGGAAGCGACGGGATGTCCATACACTTACTCGAAGATACCGACAAGACTAAACGTCAGACATCAGTGGTATCCATGTTCCAGGATGTTTCGAAGCGTTGGGGTGAAGATTCCACAATCACGGTTGAAACATCGAATGGAATTTACGAGGTACAGTGCGTCGAGCGCACTCCAAGCGGAGGCAACTCGAGCGGCGAAACGATCGTACTATTGCATGGATTCATGGGATCGAGCGAAGATTGGGATATCGTTGCCCGCGGTCTGACCGTTCGTAATAACGCTCGAGTGATCGCAATCGATTTGCCCGCTCACGGACGAACGACGTGTACGCCGCATCGAGGGAAATCCATGCGCGATTGCCTGCGCGTGGAAGCCATGCGAGATGTAGTCGCCGCAGCGATGACCAAGCTCGGATGTCCCAACGAATGTACGCACGTTGTCGCTTATAGCATGGGTGCACGCATTGCACTTACTCTCGACGAATCAAGTCTGAAGTCTATCGTCTCCATCGGCGGTTCTCCGGGATTGTGCGGGGAAGACGCGCGAGTCGCGCGGGTCGCTCAGGACGACGACTTAGCCGCCGCTTTACTCAAGGGTGATGATGCGCGTGAGTTCGCCAAAGTTTGGTATCGACAAGGTTTGTTCTCTACTCTCGTCGCTCATCCACGATTCGGTGGCGTCAATGGGCTCGCCGAACGTCGCGGATCAGTCATTGGGACGAACGCAGAGGCGCTCGCTGCGTGCCTCGCCGCCGCCTCACCCGGACGTCAAATCGAGGGTTGGTCGACGCTTTGTCGTCTTCGCGGTAAGCTCACGATGATCGTGGGCGACAAGGATGAAAAGTTCAAATCGATATCGCGCAAGATGCAAGACGCCATGAGTGAAGGGGTGGTAGACGCGGCGCCGTGCAAAGTATTTATCGTTCCTCAATGCGGACACGCGGCGCATTTGGAAGCGCCTGAGTCCGTCGTCGCGCGCGTTCTCGAGGCAATCGACGCGCAGCAGTAGAAATTAGCTCATAGTTGGGATTTAAATTAAGTGATGACCATTAAATCACGGTCGGTAAAGTAATGAATCGACTCGGCGCGCGAGCGATTTTTAATCCTTCTTCCCGAACAAGGAGAACGGGTTGAATTTCTTGCCCTCGAGCGGATCCTTCATCTTAACAGGGCCCTTGGACATAGACTTCGCGAAGCGGCTCGTGCCGCCCACCGTCTTGTTCAACGCCGCGGTCTTCTTCGCCATCTCCTTGCGCTTCGCCTCGGCCTTCACCGCCGCCGCCTTCTTCGCTGCAGCCGCCTTCGCCGCCGCCGCCTTGCTCTTCTCCGCGAGCGCCTTGGCCTTGGCCTTCGCGTCCTCGGCCTTCTTGCGCGCGGCTTCTTGGTTCTTCTTCATCATCTCACGGCGGTTGGACGTGTCGATGGTCTTACCAGCCTGTGGTTATCTCGCGAATCGTTCGCGTCAGTCAGTCCTCGGCTCGCGCTCGAAAAGATCTTCCCCAGGGTGTCCCGCGCGGGACTGATCTTGAACATATCCAGGGCGCCCGCGTCGCCGCGCGAGCCCTTCGCGGCGGTCTCGTGCAAATACGCGAGGCGGCACGAAACCTTCGCGCCGTGCGCGCGCGCGTGAGCGACGCTGACACCGCGATCGCGCGCGCGCGTCGCACGAATTCCGCTCGACGCGTCGAGTGGATAAAGAGCGCGCGAGAGACCAGACGACGCGCGCCGCGCACCTTGACGACGAGACCGCGGCGCTGCGACTTGGCGGGCTTAGTCGCCGTGAGCGCGCGGGGGGCGGTGATCTTGGACGACAGGGCGAACATAGCGATGACGAGGGTGGGAGAGTGCGGCTCCAGGGACGAGGTGGTTGAGCCATAGGGCTCGAGCGCGTAGATATTAACTTTGCTCGCGTTCGCCGGGGGCGTACGGTAAGACGCTGAGAATGGCGCGCACGGTGCCTTCACGCGCAGAATCGCCGGCGGAATCGCCGACGTGATGCGCGTGTTGGCGGAGGATGTCGCGCAAATCAGATAACGCGATGGCGTTTTGCGAGGCGTCGAGGTAGAGCCGGCGCATGATCGGCGCGTGGTCGGTTGCCCAGAGGTGGGCGAAGACCAACGTGAGGTGCTCGAGGGTGGCCAAACCGGCGTCAAGCTTTTGAAGATACTCTTCCTCTTCGGTGAGATCGATGCCGAGATCTTCGTCGACGTTTTCCAGACGCGCTTGCTCCGCGCTCACGCGTTTGGCGAATTCCACCCAAAGCTCTACGAGTCGGTCACACTTGGCGTAGTCTTGTTCGACGAATTTCGCGCAAAGCCTGTCGCGGCGATCGGCGTTGTCGACGTGCTTGAACAGCGAGCAGATGACGCTGCTCGAACGTGTTTGTTGCTCGAGCGCGGCTTCGTTACCGAACGTCTTGCGAACCGCTTTCGCGTTGCGTCCCATAAAGATGGAGAACAAACTCTTCAACCCGAGACCGTCTATGAAGCGATTACACGCGTCTTTGTTCCCGCTCAACACGTAATCCAAACACTTCAGCGCAGGAAGTGACGCAAAGCTCGTCTTTTTTGCGTCCCCGCGCGTTCCATTAAGCAATATTAACATGAGTTCAACGCCCTCAAACTCGACAAATTGCGCCTTGTTCTCGGGAACCATGGCGACGGCGCATATAGCATCAAATAAATTTTCAACGAGCTCCTTTTCGCCGTCGTCCTCGGGCTCACGCTTCTTATACGCCGATGCCGCTTGTAATAGGCTCTCTAAACCATTCATATTCACGCACTGCTTGCGACATTTCGCGCTGCTTTGTAAAATGATGGCTAAAATTTCCGAAGCGTACAGCTTGTTTTGATCGACGTCACGCTTCTTCTCAACGCGTTTCAAAAGCCATTTCAACAGGTCGGTTTCCTCGCAAAACCCTTCTAGCGCCTTATTACTAGACTCTCCGCTCGCATCATCGACTTGAGTGCCCATGATTTCGCCTAAGTTCTCCACGATGCCCAACACCGACGACACCGCGTTCGACGTCTCGCTCGACGTCGCCTTTAGTTTACCACTCGCGTCCTCAAACCGTGTCAACGCCGCGTACAGCGCTTGATACCCACCGCTCTCACGCAGTGCAGTCGCCAGCGCCTTTCCTCCGTTTTCATCGCTCTCTACTGCGTCCGAATCCGTGAGTTCTCTCAAAACCTCCAACGCGTCGGCGACGACGTCCTCATTTTCGTGTCCCAACACCGCCACCATGCTAGGCACTGCGTTCAACTTCACCAACTCTTCGTACAACTCGGGCGCGCTCGCTAGTGTCCCCAACCGTTTCACTTCGCAATCCAGCTCGATCTCGCTCTCTGCGAATTTTCGAGGTTCGTTTCCGTATTTCGCCCGCGCCTTGACGTTCTCCGCGTACGCGCGCTCAAACGCCAACACCAACCTTCGCACGTGTTTCGCGTCGATCGCGCCCGCGGAGCCGTCACCATCGTTAGTGATGTCGTCGTTCGTCACTCCGGCGCGCGTTTCGGCCTGCGCGAGCAAGTCCTCGGCAGTGCGCGACGTCGGTTCACTCGGACGGTCGAAGAATGACTCGTCGAGGATTGGACGCCGCGAAGCGCGCTCGTCCTCTTCTGCGGCTTCGTCTCCGCCGTGGTCCCGGGAACGCTTGTTCGACATCGTGGGTGTGCCGATTAAAGCGGCGCGAAACGGATCCACGGTCGAGGACGCGCGTCGGATTCTGCGGCGGCGGCGGCTCGGGCGCGGGCGCGGCTACGGCTACGGCATCGGCAAACGAAATGTTTCAGTGCTGTTTTTGATATCACGATGGTTTAAAAAAATGAATGCTACTTAGAATACACGCGAGTGCGCCGTGGCGACGCGAGCGAAAGCTGAGGGCGCGCGAGGAGATTTGCTGAAATTTCGACGCTTGCTGCCTGCGCCGCCTGGGCGCGGTTTAGGAGCGCGGTTCGGTGCCAAAGACGACGCCGCGCCGTTGGCATCGTTCGTTTTGATGCTGATATCGCTCGTAGATTTCGCGTCATCTACACGACCAACGCCACGACGCTCGCTACGCCACTTTTGCAGTCGCTCGTCCAACGCGCTTCGAGTCTTGCCGACGGTGTGCTGTCGCGAGTGAGTTCGTCCTTCGGCGATCTCGCTGTCGAATCGCGCGAACGCGTCGTTATCGCAACCCCAGCGCCGCATAACATCACCGACGTCACCATCAAACTTTCTGAGCTCGTAAACGCTGCGCTTGTCGAGAATCTCGAATTGAGAGTCAGGGATGGTTTTCGAGCGCCACTCGATGAGCTCTTCTTCACTCGCGAAGTCGCGCGTGTCCAAATCCTTAGGGTCGTACACGGCGTGACGCCAAAACAATACAGGGGAAGCCAACGTCCGCAGCATCTCTTCGTCTTCGGTGAGCAGATTGTCCGCGCTCGCTCGCGCCACCGCCGCTTCGAGCGTGGGCAAGCAAATGGGATCCGTGTGCACGTGTTGCTTGGCGGTGTGCAAGTGATGCAAATGCATGCGATTGAGCTCCTTCACCTCTTGACGCATTTCATCCATGGACATATACTCTCCAGTGTCGGGGTGAATGATGTATCCTTCGTCGTCAGTGTATCTAGAGTACTTTGAAAATTGTGCGTTGGATGGCACTACCTCGGCGAAGCCGGGATCCGCAGCCGTGAGCGAGTTTTGCAACGCGTTCTCCATCGGGGAGACGTGAATGCGATGATTGATGCACTGCGGACAGTAGTCCAGCGCAAACAGTTCCCGTATGGGCGATCCAGGGTCGACGAGCTGGCGAACATTTTTCGATATCTGCGCCCTACCGCCTCGGGGAATCACGGCGAGCGAGTACGCCAAGGGCGTGATCGGTCGCAAATTGTAAAAACTCGCCTCCGCGCGCTTGAGATCGCGGAGCGGGTCGCATGAGACGTCATACTCGTCACCAATTGACGCAAAATCCATCATATCCGGTCCTTGCGTATACGTGTAAAAGCTAAAGTCGGTACATTCTCCTTGGTAGTACATGTTGAGCATCCACTCGATGCCGTACAAGTAGTCGTACACGCGCTTCTTCTTGACGTCATTCTGAGCGGGGTTAGAAGAACTTGCCAGCGCATTACTTGCCGATTTTGCCGCATACGATGTATCGGCAAGTTTCAAGGACAGTTGCTTTAAGAACGCCCAATTCACCGAAGTTTGAATTCCCGTCGCGCTCTTTTGCTTCTTTTTATATCCGGCGCCATCCGGCTTTGCTTGTGCGCTTAGCTCTTGATTTGCAGGCATCGGAAAGAGCGGATCATCGCGATAGAGATAAGTACCTCGCATTTCCAAGTATGCTTTCCAGCTCGTCTTCGCCCCGAGCTTGCTGCCGGTGATGTAATCGTTCCCCATCATCGCCGACAACCCGATGAAGTCGCGTCTGGCGCTGTCGAGCGACGCACCCTTCGGTAACGATTGCAGCAGCAACTGATCAAACAGCCGCGCGCTGAAAACTACGTTTCCACTCAAAACGTACACCTGAAACTCCTCGTTTGACGCGTATCGCGTCTTTTGACCTTGCCCGAAGAGCGTCATCGCGAGCAACAACGCGTCGCTGTCCTCCGTCACGATGCAGTGCGAGTGCCCTTGAAACCGTGGGTTCTGCAATCGCTGTTGAATCGACTTGACGAGTTTAATCTCCCCCTCTCCCGCCACGCGCATACTCGATATCTCGTACAGCACGTTATCAGCCGGCGAACCCGCGTGATCGCGTCGCAACATCCTCCGCGCCACGTAATACTCCAACGCCCTGTCAATTTTCAGCGCCAACACGCTCCCCGGCGTGATTCCAATCTTCAACAGCTTGCTCATATCATCGCTCAGCGGCGTCGCCGCCCCCGCACTCAGTCGAATCCTCCGTCGTCTCTGCGTGATCGTCTTCGCCATCGGTGCCGGTCCATCCAGCGCCAACGTCACGCTGTGCCTCGGGTTCGTCTTCGTCAACCTGTTATCCAGCAGCGTGAACAACTTTTTAAAAAACGACCGCTCGCTGTTCGTGTTGTGCGCCGCGACGTGCAGAAGATTGTTCACGTCCACGTACACGTGATCGTACCGCTTCGGCTGCCGTTTGTGTCGTCCTCCGCGCAGGAACGCGCCGTTGAATTCGCGTTGGAGGTATTTGTTATACCCAGTGATGCCCATGATTCTTCGCAAACGTTCGAGCGCGCGCGCGCGTCCGCGTCGTCGCGCGTCGACGCGCCGACTCTTCACGCGCGTCGCGTTCGCATGCGATTCGAGAGCCTCCGACGGCGCGCGGCGCGGTGACGCGGCGCGCGCGAATGTGACGGCCCGCCTCGGTCTCGGCCCGACGAACGCCTCGGCCCGACAAAACGTCGCGCGGCGCGCGCGATGCGCGCGCGCGCGGACGTCGCGCGCGTCCGCGCGCACCGCGCGAGCGCGCGCGCGCGGACGACGACGACGGCGACGACGAGGCGGCCGTCGCGCGCGCGCGCGGCGGCGAAAACCTCCGGTGCGGCGACGGCCAAGGTTGAGCGCCTGGACGCGCTGCTGTCGCGACTCGGGCTGACGTCGCGCGCCGACGCGGCGAGATTCATCGCCGAACGCGTCGTCACGACGGACGGCGCGCGGGCGACGGAACGCGCGACGAGCGGGAAACTCAAGGCGCGGGCGGCGGACGTGCGCGTCGACGGCGAGACGCTCGAAGACGTCGACGGATTGCTCATCGTGATGCACAAGGCGCGAGGGGTGGTGTGCTCGCACGATGTCAGAGAAGGGACGAGCGTGTACGATGCGCTGCCGGAGCGCTGGCGCCGCCGGAAGCCGGCGATCGAGAGCGTCGGACGGTTGGACAAAGATACGAGCGGGTTGTTGTTGCTCACCGACGACGGCGCGCTCGTACACGCGCTCACGACGCCGAAGAAGGAGATTGGCAAGTGGTACAGGGTGAAAACTGACAGACCGATACCGCGAGACGCCGTCGAGGTGTTCGCGAGCGGCGAGTTGACGCTCGACGGCGAGACGAGGGCGTGCAAGCCCGCAGTCTGTGAATTAATGGACGACGAAACAGAAGCGCGCTTACGGTTGACTGAGGGCAAGTTTCATCAGGTGAAGAGAATGTTTGCGTTTTTCGGGTGCACGGTGATAGGGCTGCATCGAGAATCGTTCGGGTCGCTGACGCTCGAGAGAGCTGGAGTCTCGGAGCCGGGAGACTTCAAGACGCTTCCGTTAGATTTCGACTTTAGCGAAGAGTGATGACGCAAACGATGTTCTCTAGTTCAGATGTGTGTATTGTAAAACCGTGTTGTTAATAGTAGTGTAAAACAGTAGTACGACGTATCGGTAACGCCTTAAATGACCGGGCCTCCCGGCATGTGGAACTCATCGGCGAAGGCTTCAACCTCTGCTCTGAGCGCGGCGATGGCCGGGACGTCGTTTTCGTCCAAGTACGCCTTGAAGTCCTTCAACTTACCACCCTCCGTCTTCTTCTTGATATCGATCGCGATTTGGACGCCTTGGTCGATAAGATTGGCGACGCGAACGAAGTCAGCCTCCGTCATGCCGCGCGTCGTCATCGCAGGGCTTCCAATACGAATGCCACCAGGAATCAGCGCCGAGGTGTCGCCCGGAACTGAGTTCTTATTGAGGGTGATGTGAGACAAGTCAAGGATCTTCTCCACGCGCGCACCATCCACGCCCTTCGGGCGCAAGTCGCACAAGATCAAGTGGTTGTCCGTGCCGCCGGAGACGAGCGTGTAGCCGAGTTCCATCAAGCGGTTGGCCATGGCGGCGCAGTTCTTGATGACTTGCTCTTGATACTTCACGAAGCCCGGAGTTTGAGCTTGCTTCAACGCCACGGCCAACGCGCCGATAGTGTGGTTGTGCGGACCACCTTGGAGACCAGGGAAAACCGCCGAGTTGATGGCTTGCTCGTACTCTTTCTTGTAAAAGATCATACCCCCACGCGGACCTCGAAGAGACTTGTGCGTGGTCGTGGTGACGATGTCAGCGTACTCGAACGGATCGTCCGCGAGTTTCGCGGCGACCAGACCAGAGATGTGCGCCATGTCAGCCATCAGGTACGCGCCGACATTGTCGCAAATCTCGCGCATGCGCTTGTAATCAAAATTACGAGCGTACGCCGAGGCGCCGGCGATGATCATCTTCGGTCGGAACAACATCGCATTCTCCTCGAGCTTGTCGTAATCGACCAATCCAGTGGCTTCGTTCAAACGGTACGGCATGGATTCAAAGTACACGGACGTGGCGGAGATCTTCTTCTTCGGCGTGTAAAACCCGTGCGTGAGGTGACCGCCGTGCGGCAAGTCCAAACCCATGATGCGTTCATGCGGTTGCAACATCGCCGTGTACACGCAAAAGTTCGCCGGAGAACCAGAAAGCACTTGCACATTCACACCCCATTCCGCCGGGTTCAATCGATACGCGCTCAACGCACGGTTTTGGCACAAGCGCTCCGTCTCGTCGATGAACTCGTTCCCACCGTAATACCGCTGTCCCGGCAAGCCTTCCGAGTATTTGTTCGTCAAGCACGACCCATTGACCTCCATCACCGCCTTGGACGTAAAGTTTTCGCTCGCGATGAGCTCCAATCCAAGTCTTTGTCGCTTCTTTTCCTTCAACAGAATCGAGTACAGTTCCGCGTCCAGCGTCTCCACGCCTTCGTCCTCGAACGGCGCCGGCTTGGCGCTTCGCGTCATCCGCGCCGCTCGGTTTCGTCGCGTCTTCCCGGACGTTGTCGACGACGAAGACGTCCATCGCGCATTCGTCAGCGTCGTTCGAGGCGCGACGGCGTACATCTTGCGCTGAAGCGAGTGCGTTCAAGTCGCACGGCGGCGAATTTCAAATTCGAACTCGACGACGACGGCGACGACTGCGCGGCGCGCGGGACGAAGCGAGCGCGCGGGACGACTCGAGCGCGTTTCGATCGGTTGGCGTCGTTCGCGTGCGTGCGCGCGAGGACGACTCAGCGACGTGGAACGCGCGAGGAAGTGCGGCGCGGCGGCACAGTTGGGGTTTTTTGAATCACGTGACTATACTAGTCTAAGCGACGACGACACGATGTGAGCTAAGATCGCCACGAATGCTAACGGGGAGGGCGGGGATGGGCGTGTGATAAATGTGCGCGATTACGCGCGCACGACCTCACGCACGCATAGCTTTGAGCTGGTTGTAACGGATGAGAATGGCGTCGAGCGAGCGTCCCTCGCATGCGGCGCCGGGCTTGAGGAGACTTTCGAACGGTTCGTTGAAAGCAGCGCAGGCAATGAGGGCGTTATCCTGAACTTGGGTGAAAGGGTTGCGAACGACCGGATCGTCCTCGCATTCCGAATCGGATAGGTCGTCGCGTTCCATGCCGAATCGCCGCCGCAACGGGACGTCGTCGGCGTCGGAATCCGATGCGGAGTCCGCGATTTCTTCTCGCACGACGGTATTTTTACGTTTGCCGCGCGCAGTCGCGGCTGATTTAGGCCCGCGATTTACGGTCTGAGACGTTCGACCGGAGCTTGCGTTCTCGTGATCTCGCCAACGCTTGTGCACAGCAAACGGAACGCGGTCTTTCAAGCGCGAACACACAAAATCCCACAATTTTTTGTCATACTTGCCCAGATCTCTCGCGTTTGCGCTCTTCCATTCGACTTCGTTCAACGCTCGCTCGATGATATTGATCTCGTTTTCATCCAGCGCTCGCGTGGCGTGGTCGTACTCTCTCCGCACAGCGATTCCAATTTCCGTGTTCGCGTACATTTGCGCCTTTCGCAGTTGCAGCGCTCGCTCGCGTATGTTGGTTGGCTTGGCGTTCACGAGGAGCTGCTTCGCGATCGTGCGCCAGTCAGAACTGTAGCGGCGGATGCCCAATACTATCAACCACTCCTCGGCAGGAGTGAAGATGTCGTGTTTCGATCTCGCCTTCAACTTGTGCCGAACCAGCGGCGACAGCGGCGCAGCCCCGATGAGAAGGCTCGGATCAGGAGATATTTCCGGTAAGAACCGCTTCGTCAACTCGAAGACTTCGCGTGGCACCGGTTGCCACACGTAAAGATCACGTTCGAGTTCAGCTCGATTTCGCCCAAGCCTCACTGGTATAATGCGTTTCGTCACAGGATCTTTAATGTGCTTGTCCGCTTCAAGTTTGTCGTACATGTCCATCACTTCAGTCCACGTCTTCGCGTGCGGTCTAAACAAATCATCCACTCGTACGTGTTGCTCTGAATTCGGTGCGAAAGCTGCGTTTGATGTCGCGTCGTGGGTCATCTCAAACATTTGCACCGGATTTCTCCACAACCTCGGCGGCGGCGCGAAAGCGAGTCTGCTCATTGCGTGCACGAAATTGAACGCACATCGAAGAGGTGCGCAATCAAGAACAGTTTGCACGCCTCGCTTTTCCGTGCACACGTGCCAAGGCGCGTCATCGCCGCCGTATAGCGATTTAGCGTGCCTCTTTCTTTTCACGTCGCGCAGGCGCCTATCTTGCAACACTCCCGCGCGTTGCAAAATTGTGATGTTCACGAGTGTCGCGCTAGTCACTTCCACGAGATCTTCTCTCGTGGCACACACGCTATACGTTTGGAACAATAGTTGCGTGTGTTGGTGTATCTGTTTCGCGAGCGTCTTAAACTGCGCTGATGTCATCGACGACGATTTTTCGATCACCTTGTGATTTTTTTGAAGCAACTGTCGGCTCCTTTTTCGCTTCTCTCGCAGCGTTTTACCATCGCCCGTGCGATCGCTTGGTTCGCTGATTCGGTCAGATCGTCGCACGATTGACGGTGGTGCGCTCGCATCGCCTCGTCTGATCGCATCTAAGCGTTCTCTACGCAGAATGTACTCGTATTCTGCAGCTCTGGGATTTTCGTCGGCGTAATCGTCGTCGTTCTCATCGTCTTCGTCCTCGTCTTCGTTCGCGTTCGTCCCGCGCCCCGAGGCTGATTGCTGGTGTAAATCGCCAAATTCAACACTCGCATCATTCAGTGTCGCCAGAAAACGATCGTACTCGGCCCCATCATCGAGCCAATCGTACTCTGGCTCGGCGTCTGGCAACGCGAGCTCGAGCTCAGCCAACTCGCGCTCCTCTATCGTCCCCGTCTTCGCCCGCGTACGCCGCGCGATGGCGTTCAACAACATCTCCTCGTCGTCGTCGTCGTCGAAGAATCCATCGAACCCTAAATCTACTGCCGCCCCCGCCGCGCGCTTCGCCGGCGAGTTCCCCAACGACGCCGCGCCCCTGGAATCGTCGTCGAAAACCGACGCAAACGCCGCGTTCGCCGCCCCTCCCCGTCGCCGTCTACCACCACCAGGCGCCCACTGCGCCGCGCGCGCGGCATCTGTGCCACTGAAACGCATCATCTGCATCGTGCCCATCCCCCTGCGCGGCGATCCCGCGTCAACCTCGCTCGCCGCTTCCACCACGGCGTCGAAGTCTTCGTCCTCCAGCGACACATCACTATCGCTCTCCGTGTCCTCTAAATACTCGCGCACCGGTCGCGCCAGCGCGCGCGCGTCGTCGTCGTCATCGTCTCCGTCGCTCTCGTCGCTCTCGTCGCCTAAAGACCCGTCCTCGCTCGCGCTCTCGTCGTTGAATTCCCAATCCAAACTCCCGAGCGCGGGACCGGGTCGGTAGTCTTCGTCGTCTAAATCGTCGTCGGAATCGATCGCCAGCGCGTCGAGGGTCGGATTGACGCGCGTCGTGTTCGTCGTCTTCGATTTCCCGCGCGGCGAGCGCGCGGGAGAGTCCATCGCGACGACGAGTGCGGATGAGCGCGAGCGGCGAGCTGTCGCGTTTGAATTCGACTCAACAAGAGGCGCCGCGTCGACGTGGGAATGATTGATGTGATACAACTACATACAGCGCAACGCGTACGAGGGACTAAACTAATAGCACGCCGTTGACGCAACCGTCGTTCTCGGGGTTGTTCGTGATTTGTGCGTACTTCCCCCAGACGACTTTGCCTCCCGGCGTGACGAGACCGAGCTCGCTCACGTTGACCTCGATAATCGTCCCTTTGGTGAGCACACCCAAAGACGAATACATCGGGCCGTTCGGGTTCTTCTTGACGCCTAAAATTTCCAGCTGAAACGTCGCCTTGAGCTCGGGATGGGTGATGTGTGCCTTGGTGAAACGCAAACCGCTCGGTCGAATGAAGCGTTCGTACTTCGGCGGCTTTCTCGTGAATCCCGGACCGACGAACGTGGCCTTTGTGATCATGCGCTTCCACGACTTTTTCATTCGTTTCCCGCTTCGCATGACTTTGAACATCTCGTCCTCCGCCACCGGTCGCACCTTGGGCAAAGGCACCTCCCACTTCCCCGCCTTTTCCTTTCGCTTTTGCTTCACCGTGTTCGACAGCACCTTCGCCCTGGACGTCTGCTCGCGATCCATCAAATACGCCGGTATCGCCCCCGGTTGCGCCTTTTCTTCCACCTTGTGCTTATTATTCCGTTCACTGTGCGAATTAATCGTCTTCTTCATCTCCACCTTCTCCTTGTGTCGCTTCTTCGCGTACAGCTTCGCCTTGAGTCCTATCAACTTCTTCGCCACCTGGCTCCGTTTATGCGGCTCGCGCGCCTCCTTCTTCCGCGTCCGCTCCTCATGATCCAATCGCTTCCCGTACCGTTTCTGGAACAGCTCGATGTGTTCATTCTGCGGCATCTCGCGTCGCGCTCGACGCGATTCGCGTCCTCGTTCCTCGTCGAATCAATCGAATCCAATCAAATCAAATCCAATCGACGCCGTCCCGTCGCCTCGCCGCCGCCGCCGAATCCCGTCCTCTTCACCGTCCGTCCTCGTCGTTCACGCGTCGCGTCGGTCGTTCGCGCGCCGGTCGCGCGCGCGTCGATCGCGGTCGACGCCTTCTCGCCGGTACCGCCCGCGTCTTCGCCCCGCGCGCCGTCGCGGTCGCGTCGTCGTCGTCGTCGTCGCGTCGCGCACTGTCGGCGCGGCGACGGCGACGACGCGGGCGTCGTCGATGTCGTGTGGGTAAACAGTGCGAGATCGGCGGTCGGTCGCGAGGGCGTCGGCGCGGCCCCGATGTCGCCTCGCGAGGGCGTCGGTGTGTAAACCCTAGTTTTTGTTACTTCACTTCGTATCTTTTATTATACCTGAAACTTCATGAACTTTCTACTCGGCGCGGCCCCGATTTCGCCTCGCGAGGGCGTCGGCGCGGCCCCGATCGACGCGCGACGATCGACGCCCGACGACGACGACGGCGCATCGCGACGCGCGCGCGCGCGAGCGCTCGAGACCGTCGAAAGGCGCGGCGACCGATCGCGTCCCGACCGAGGGCGACGCGCGAGACGCGCGCGCGACTGCACGCGACCGCGACCGCGATCGCGCCGAGTCCGAGGACCGACGCGTTGACGCGCGCGCGAGGAGCGACCGAGGGCGAGGAGGGCGCGCGCGCGAGGCGCGATGGAGCGAGCGATGACGCGCGCGACGGCGAGCGGGCGCGCGACGGCGTCGCGAACGATGATGGATCGCGGGACGCGCGGGACGCGAACGCGAACGCGAACGCGAACGCGAACGCGAACGCGAGCGACGCTCGGAGGGACGCGCGGACGCGAACGGGGACGGGCGATGGGCGTCGAGCGAGGATACGAGCGCGAGTGGGGATGGACGCGGGTCGTCGAGCGCGCGAGCGAAAGAGGGAGGAGGACGACGCGAACGGCGCGAGCCGCCGCGCTCGGGGACGACGGCGGGTCGAGCGGCGCGGGATCGAGCGGGAACGGCGGGAAAGGCGGTGATGGCGACGGCGGAGGCGAGGATGGGGGGGAGAACGATGACGACGACGACGCCGACGACGC
>Ga0209666_1001068_pt1 | contig 21092 bp, 16 predicted proteins | sample SaaInlV_125m_DNA_FD_184679 | JGI IMG/M metagenome (GOLD analysis project Ga0209666, IMG submission 184679) | Marine microbial communities from expanding oxygen minimum zones in the Saanich Inlet - Saanich Inlet SI037_S3LV_10m_DNA (SPAdes)... | ecosystem: Environmental > Aquatic > Marine >...
TGGCATATCTACAAAAACGTAGACTAGCATGAACATGCTGCATGTTGCCCATGTTACAGCAAGCACAAAGTGTGTCAGGAGTGTTGTGGAACTGAAAGTACACCCAATTTCAAATTGAACGGCAATCAGTCTGTTGTTGCAATACATTAGAGCAGCTGGTATTAAGAATCCACTCATGCAGTTGCTCGCATCGTTTCGGAACAGACATGCGTCAAAGTACACGATCCATGCACTAACAACCACAATCATATGCATTTGACCAACAACAATTGCCACAACTTGCATCGTGGTGAGGAATACAGCAGCACGCAGGAGGAGAATTATGAGTGGAAGATACGTGCTTACGTGCATGATGTCAACTCGCACATCATCAATATCTTTTGAGGCCATATTATCTTTAATGTATTTCAAAGCATATATAAACTGCTACAAACTACAATACCAAATGCGTATTCTTTCTTACGCGGTGCATCATATCAGATATCTTCTCAAAACAATCATTATATCTACATTCAGCATGAAAATCTCACTATCTTGACCAAGACGGGGGTGAAGTCCACTCACGAACGCGATTAATATTTCTTCCCATACTTCTCTGGCTACGATACGAAACATATCCATCTTAGCTTGTCTGTCATTGTAATAAATTGAGAGGAAATTTCGATGAAAAAGTGGGTTGAGTATGTGTGCTGTTTCATACATAGAAGTGACTAGTTCATTTTGAAGTCCAAGGACAAAAATGTCCTTATCAAGTTCCGGTTTCCATCCTATTATTGCACGCACATAGACTCGATAAGCCGCTAAGATTATTTCTGCCATGCGAGAAATCACAAAATCACACCAGGCAAGGCCTTTACCCATGGTTAGTTTGGCAAGAAGAACCCGGCCATTCGAGAAAAATTCGGGAAAGTCAGCCATTCCATTCAGTAGCATGTCTCTTCTAGTCCAGGTTAGTCTTGAAGATCCAGGTTCTACACTCAACCATGACCATACCATACTTCTTATGAATCGACTCATTTCTCTCAAAAATTTTTCGATATTCAGATCGAAAATACGTGCAGACCCAAAAGCAACGCGTGGAACATCAATTTGTTCTTGAAATGAACGTACGCTGATTTTTGTGTATGTTGAGCGCGTAGCACGTGATTGTATCGCTTCTTCCAGGGGCTCAATCCATGTGCTAAAACTCAAATGATCTAGTGAATTGGCTTCGTTGTTATTCTCGATTTCATTCTCAGTTTCATTATCGGTGTCATTCTCAGTGTCATTCCCAATGTCATTCTCTTCAATTGAAGACATTTGAATCGATTTTTTGTACGAGTTCACATACTCAAAAACTTTAGCGTTTTTATGCAAAAAAAAATATACCACTCATTCATGAGTAAAATGATTGTGTTGCCTGCATCATGTCTTGTCTTCCTAGCTCATGGGACAATACAAAACGAAAAGTTGAGTCTAATACCAATTCACAACGCCGTCAGAAGCGCACGCGTCACGATTTCAGCACAAAATCTCATCTTGAAACTGTGCATGCGGCACTGAGCAAACATCTAAACAAAGCTCCAGATGACCTTTCGTCGAAACAACTTGATTTCGACCCGTTATTGGAAAGTATTCCATTTGTGAAAATGTTGCATAGTGTTATTCCTCCTTCCGATGATATGCCTGACGTTTTAATTGCTACCCGGTCCTACGAAGAATCGTTCTTAAGGGAATGTGTTTCCGACAAAGAGCAACAGTGTGTGATGGGGACCCAATGCGAATGTATGATGATTGATAGTTCGCAACCTTTTGTAGGGGTTCGCTTTCTTCTTCCCAACGCCTTGCATGTCCAGGATGATGAGTTTGAGTCGAATGAAAATGTGATACAGGATGAAGAATGTGAATCAAAATCCGAAACAAGTGGCATGTGCCTTCTTTGTTTGCGAAAGGTAACACAAATTCTCTTTTACCAAAGCATTCACAGGGGTATTCATATGAATGGTTTAATTCAAAAGCATGGAAACATCTGTAATCAACCTGGAGAATATCATGCTAATGCAATGTTAATCTGTCCGCCACATGGTCCCGTGCAAAGTATGCCTTTGCCAATGGTTGCTCATCAAAGAAGCAATTATGTCGTGAACAAACGTCAAGGAGTTCACTGGATTACACAGAAAAATGTTGCATTTGAGGATTTTCAATGAGCCCCACTTCCACTCTTTCTTGTGAAAAGGGTCATTTGTTCAAAAATGGGTGGGTGGACACCAACGAAGTGGGGCTTCCTTTTTTTCCACAGTGTAAAATTTACAAAAAATCAAAGGTAATTAATATTATTGAGGATCTGTACTGTCGCATGTACAAAGATGAAGTACAAAGTCAGAAGTTGAGAATGGAGATTGATCGATATTGGTTTGTGCTGTTTTTGGAGAGCATAAAATCCCCTTTATTACTTAAAATGCCATGGGATTGCTTTGTTTTGAGACCCAAAGATGTGTTCAGACTTGATCAACTTCCGGACATCGGGACTTTTGTTCGACAATTATCAATGCACCGTAACATTTCAGACAATATTATGTGTCGAATCATTCAGTACAGTCTTCCATATGTGAAGCACAATCGGTTAAATTTTCCAAGATACGTTGATGTACCTCAATCTGCTCTGATCGATTTGATTCGAATTATGCTTGCCATGCTTACCAGCATTTATCCACACAGCAACAAACAAGCATTGTGGCAACTTCGTTTCAAAATTTACGTTTATATTTACACTCTTATAAGTCATGGCAATCAACGCGATCAATACACTTTTTGTCTGAACAATATTAATCTGATTCGCATTGCCATGATTGAATACTTTGTTTACTTTGTTAACTCTTACATGCCATGTGAGTTCAGGGTTTTGAAAACTTTATTCGGGTCCAATGTCAATGTAAAGCAAATATTTGATCAGTTTATTGTAAATATCGAACATTTTAGGGCCCAGAATCTCCAGACAACTGATTTGTCATGGGAAAGCATTCATCAAAAGTCTCACTACATAATTGAGCGCTGTAATCGTCTTTGCAAAGGAAAGCCCAAGTTGAATTGTGCTCCGAAACGAAGTATTCCAGTTGGCTTAAACTGTTCTGATATTCACACAAAACTTGACATACCAAAATGTACACATCCCATTACTTCAAAACTTTTTATGCCCGATATTAATTTTGAAGAAATGGACTTCATTCATTATGTACACAGCAATACATTTGCCTACACTTTGCCAAAGAGTTTATGGACGATCCAAGCAAACGCTTTCAAAGCCAAGTTGAAACTTGACACTTTAATTTATGAAAAATGCATATACCTTTACGTATGTTTCAGGTGTTTTTCTTTCAACACGCAGCTCATGCAGCAGATGCGCATTGATATGCATGGAAATAAGTACTGTCAGTTTTGTTTTCGAAATGATGCAATCCACGCAATCAACGTGTTGGGTCGAATCGTATGCATATTTTCAAAAAAGTACTATTTTTGTCATCAGTGCTTTTTGTTACATGAGTGGAATTCTACAGGGGAGGAGTTTTTTTCATGCCCGGGATCAGAGTCAACGCGTGTAGTTTCCAAGAACGAGTGTCTGCTTTGTAAACGCAACGTGAATTTGAACATGGTCGAAGTACTAGATACCTCTCTGGGCATAGAACACAGAATGTTTTTGTGCAATCGGCACACTCCTCGAGAATATCAACTTCCTTACATTCACGATTTACCTGCCTTGATTTCATGCTTGAAGAAAAGACAGGAGACACGGTTTGGAATCCGTTAATTTATGTAAAAAAAATAAAAAAAAAACTCAAATTTAACCAAATTTGTGTGAGTGATTTTTTTGAAAAACTCAAATTTGATCAAATTTGTGTGCTCAAAAATCACGGTCGTTGAATTCTTTTGTTAGGGTGTGGTCTCATCTCCCACGCAGCATGCTGTTTTACGAAAGTTACAGTCGCGAGCACCCTTCCCCGCATGATGATATCTGTACCATTTCGCATAATCTTGCAGCGCACATGTTTTGCAAGACACATCCGCATCTCAAACGCAACATACATCAATCAAACAAATCGAGTTGGAAGAAGAACTTTAAGATCAACTGGCATATTCATGCTTCTATCTTTGAACAGTCTCTTCGCAAGATCCTGCAGTTGAACAAAGTTGATATTACAGTTGATGAATCGGATCTTGCTTTTTGTATTCAGGAACACAAAAGCTACTTTGAAGCTTGTTTGAAATTGGCGTTACGCAACTTGGACACCAAAGACTACACCACATTGAAAGTTTTCATGGATTTAAAAAATGAGAGCGCAAAGGACGATGTTGGTTCTGTTTTTGGTGCACATGACAACATGCTTTACACCCTTGAGGTCATTCCAAGCAAAAACCGTCTCAGGGTTTTATCGAGGAGAGAAGCAGCGGGTTTCTTTGAAGATGAATATGCTAAAGCTTAGTTCATTAATACCCACGATACCACCACCACTTTTTCCAAAACTATGTCTGTGGGGAGAGGGAGAGGTCGTAATGTTCATGAATACTTTGTGGGACAATGGAGTCCTGCACGTGGTCACAATTTACATACTTATGTGCTTTATTATCTTTTTTCGACGTATTTGAGTATTTGGGGTTACACATTTATGTATTTTCTACAAACTTTGAGTCATCAGCATAATGTCCATCATTTCGTGTTTTCGAGCTCCCGTAATACACTTTGCAAAAATGCGAATCTTGTCTCCGTAGTGATCAAGGCCATCGGTATCTAGTAGATAGGGCTTAGGATATGCAATCAGATGCTTCCGGTCTGATTTTCCTCCATGTGGGTAGGAATCCATAGCTCCTAGTGCTCGCTGATGGAAAGCCTCGCGATTCTTCTCACTTTCTGTGTCTTCCCGTCCCGTGTTCATTAGTTTTTGAAGAGTTTGCATCCTTTCTTTCATCTCAGCATTCAAATTTCCGGATTGGTATGCCTTCTTTCGTGTACCCGCGACAGTCATGACGTGCTTGGAATATTCATTGTCCTGATAAAAACAGTTGCGTTCAAAGTCAAAGTACCACTGTAGCATTTGACCTGCTTTACATTCAAAAGCTCCATTCATTACGGTGCACATTCCTCCAATCAGAACGGACCCCACGGTGTCTCCTGACAAAGCGCTGGCATATGCAATGCCAAGAGAATATCCCTGTGCTATAAAATATGGCATATTTTTAAGCTCCATGACAATCTTCCTCCAATCGCAATTCTGTGTATCTGACATGGCCAGTATTGAACTTAGATATTCTTTGTTTCCCGACGCCATCTTCTGTATAACCTTTTTGTTCTCCATGAAATCACTTCCCGTTTTTGAATTGTGATAAAGCATTGTCATAATTCTTTGAGATTGAGTTGACATGTCTCCCAACGTCGTAACCACGGCTGGGTATGCCTGTCCAGGCTTGATCATATTTGATGTTGAATTCAATGGCATTCCCACGTTGAGAACTAGTTCGTCTCGCGTCATGCCATACTTGTTCTTGTGAATGTGCATGTGATTGTTAGAGTTTTGACCATTGTCACACCACCCCGCCAGCATTCCGGAATGAACTTTACAAGCCATAATATGCTTCGCGGCGGAATCTACGCGAGTTCCAGTTGAGCCTGCAAGCCCAGGAAAACTGTTGGACGGATGACTTGCCATTGATATCATTACGTAAAAGGAGCTTATATAGTTCAATTGGATATCCCGAGTGATTTCTCTGATGATTTTGAACGTATATTCCATTTACACGAAGAAATATGTTATGTACATGATATGGCCTTATTATTGTTTGAAACTCCATTCACAAAGACTTTGTCTGATATTGATTTGGAATTCTTTTTTTTTGATAAGTTATTATCGTTGCGATTAACTTCGTGTTTTGAAATTTGAGTTTCTGTCATATTTTTGATCGCATTTTTTTGTGTGTCATGGTCTTTGCACACTTCAGGAAACTCGATATTTTGATGTATATTGAGGTTCTTGATGCTCTTATTCATTGAAAAGATAAGAATGGCATTTCTGTAATAAAAGGTATCCTTTCTCAAGTTTGAAATAACATAATTGATGTTATGCGTTCTCCAGTTGTTGTAGAATTGTCCTGGTATACTCACGTGAGCGTGTAGTTGATACACACTTGGTGTGTAATGAAAGTAAATTTTATAGGAATCCACTTCTATGTTTTGTATTTGGCGCAGATAGCGTTTGACTTCCCTTTTTATCGTAAGGAGTAAGGGAATATGTTCCTGTCGAAGATCTCGTATAGTTTTCAATTCCACGTCTTTAAAAATCACCAGCATGCGAAAATCATTTCCCTGATGTACATCTTTACACAAGATCCATTCTTCATGTGTTTCAAAAATTTGTTCATTTTCACCAAGTGGTTTTTCCGCTATCATGAAATAAATCCATTGTTTATCTATATCATTACATCGATTCATTATAAACTGTTGCATTTTTGGAGTATAAAAAATTTCAGGGGTGCATAGTGCAAGATCTTTCATTTCAACATGGTTTAAAACCCTTATATTACAAATATTATTTTGAAGCAAGTTTGGCGTCAAATTTACCGTTTCATATTTTGCATTCAAGCCTAAAGACACAATGAGACGTGTTGCGGCTTTTTTGACCAGATTGGGTGTGTTTGCGGCACTTGCTTATATTCAAACTTTAATGGTTTCAATCAACACAGTAATTTTACAACTTGATGCTCGATTATTGTTATCATCATGTCAAATTGCAATATTTAGTGGAATGCTTCTTGTTTACCTCTTATGTCGTTGGATTTTTGAAATCATGCATGCATCGAAATCGTACAACAACGTGAATTCTGATTTGTTTGGTCCGGGTTCTGATGAAATAAACAGCTTAGGTGGAATTCCCGAAGAAGAGACAATTCACGATTCTTCTTTACACTCTCAAACTTGTACAAATATACATGTAGAAACAGCCAGCCAAATCAGCAAAGGATTAATTGCAAATCGGGTTGTTATTTTTGCAGACCGCGAAGCTTTGAGTTCGCATGTAATGCAAATTTATTGGATTGGATTTTTGTTGTGGGCAACCGTGTATTGTTTCAACTACACAATTGGGTACATATTTTTTCATACCAGCACGGGATTTGTCGTGGGCTATATACTTCGTGTTCTTCTGACTCAAGAATCACTCATAATATCCTTTTACTGTTGCATTATGAGTATATTGACAATTGTGACATTTATTCATTTTTTTGTGAAAATGCAGTCTGAACCAATGTCAATGGCCGTGAATGTAAAAGATGTGGTAGTGGGAGTTTTAAGTCCGATCGGTATTGGGATTGCATGGGCATCTGGACTTTTATTTGGGACAGATAATCGTTTTTGTTTGTCAATGGCGAAAGAGGCATTTCCAGTTTGCTTGCTATGTGTATTGCCTATTATGTGGGCTACTCCAGTGGATTCATTTCAACACATTTTTATGTTTTTTGAAGTTGATATGTTTTTATTGAGCTTTTTGGTCGAACCGTCTATCAAATTCATGGCAATTTACATCATGATCATCTCACTACAAACAAATAACTCACTTGATATTGTGATTGCTGTGACCTTCGTAGCCCATGGCCAAGTAGTTTCAGACTTTGATTGGAACAAAACAACTACCCCTCTCTTCATCATTCAAGTTATCTTTCTTGGTTTACTTGTCTTGCTTCGCTTATTTCAATATTTGTATACAGACATTTATTACTTTATGCAACAGTCAAAATCCCAGACGTCTTATTGTGATTCTTGTGAAACAGATCTGGAAAATATGAAGTTTACTCCACCAAGCTCATTCGTTGGTAATCGCGAGACTTTGAAGCCCCCGGAGTCTCATTTGGCTTGCTCGAGTTCAATTCCAAATCACCAGAATCTGACTCAAGATTAGTGTTGTTTGAAATTTTCAAATACGTATCTACAGCTTGATGTGATTTGAAGGGGTGGGGGCTATCGCTGTATAAACGTTCTCTGGCAAAAAAACTCAGGTCCATTAGTGCATTATTTCGGGGATTGAGCAGATGGCGTTTACGAAAAAGGTTGTTCAAAATAGTAACATCCATTTCACAATACGCTTTTAGATCTTCCCACTCCTCATTTGCAGCCATGTGAATAGCAGCGACACCTGTTGAGATTTTCATAGGCACATTGTTTGTTTCGCACAACAAGTTCAAAGAAAACGTATGCATGTACTTCTGCTTGCATGCGTAAAAAATATCACATAGTTTGTTCTTCCACATCATAACAATATCATTTGGGACATTGAATGTCTTTTGAATAAATGGAATGTCAAAGTTCATGCCATTGAAGGCACAGAGACTGGTGCATGTGTTGAAGGCCTCAATCATGTCATATTTTGCCTTTTCAAACCCCTCAGAATCCCCATCATTTTTTAATCTGGCAAATTCATATGCCTTTTTTTCCCCAGTGAAGTAGTCTTCTGTACATACAATTGTAATGTCGTCCCTGCCTGCTTTAAGACCACGCGTTTCAATGTCAAAAGCAAGCATTCTTTTTTTCATGAGCACGCTAAACCATGATCAAATAAATTCTTTTTTTTTGTCATATTTGAATTATATTATTTGAATACATGTGTATGTTGCTCATCAATATCAAAATGGTCACGGCTCAAGAAATATCGAGAATGTGTAATATTTCAATATGGAAACAATTAAGGAAGCCATTTGCTCTTACAGAGCAAATGAACACACTACACTCCTGTAAATGGGAAAATATAGAGATTGATACATTGGGTTGTGTGCTGTGTGGGGCTATTCATGCATGCCACATTGACACATGCGAGGTTGTTCATGTGTCTGATGCTACTGTGTGTGTCGTGAGTGGGGTGTGTGTCAAGACGCAAAATTTTAAACAAGAAGAGTTTTGTGACCGCGTTGCTCCATACTGCTTCTGTGAGAGCATATCTGTCAAGAAGCGAACTGTGTCTTCAGATGTTGTGAATTCTCATGTCAATGAGATTCTTTGTTCAATTTCTACTGAAGAGAGTTTTGAAGTTAATATTCAAAGAGAGCTGCAAAAGGTTATTTTAAAATGCACGAAATATCTGGACAGTGAGTGTGTTCAGACAGGGAAATCATGTAATGTAATCTCTATGATCGAAAACGTATTTTCTGAACAAAGCAATCGAAATAAAATGTTATGCGGTTATAATAGACAGCTGAGAAAAAAATGCGCGCAGAAAGTGATGCAGAAGATAACCAGTATTTTAAACTTTTACCAACTTCATTGCAACAAAAGCATCAAGCCACTTGAAATCAAAACTTACGTGGTGGGACTATTATATTTAATGCGATCAGGCGTGATTGTGAACAACTTACAAGTCGTTGGTCGGGTTGATTTGCTAAGTTGTATATTGCCGTCTGAAAATCTGTTGGACTCATTTTTTTCCTTCAGATCAAAGAATATTACCGACATTGAAAATAGGTTCAAGTTGTTCTTTCGACAGATTCCCAGTCTAGTTTTACAGAAGATGAGTGTATGATCATGGCATAAAAAATAGCTGCGACTATATTATTTTGTGCATGCCAAGTGCTACGACGAGAGATGTAAACACAATGGAAAAGATATGAAGATAAGCTCTCATTGATGCCACCAAATGACTTCCAGACCGCATGCTGCTGTAAACGAGGAGAATTAAATTGATCGCAATAAAGAAATCAACCAATGTACTAAATATAAGGAAATTTTGAACCAATTTCTGTGAATCTTTTTGGTGTTGTGTTTGTAGTGAGAAAAGTTTTTGCCATGATCTTATCAAAAACAATGTTGTCATCAACGTCAAATAGGGTGTATCAAATGTTTTGTACACAAGCATGATGAGGAGAAGCAGAAATGCTACAAGCAAACTGAAGCTTTTATCCCGTTCATCCAAATTGGTTTTTGATTTCTTTGGGGTTGAATCTCCATCAATCAACCTTTTGCTTTCTTCTTTGGCAGTTTCATTGTCTTCTATTTGGCTACTTTGAAGAAATTTGAGTAGATAGTGGTGGGTAAATTGAACTAAGCAGTAGACTGTTAGAAAATATACAATTATTTCATCCTGTAGTGTTATTAATGTGCCTCTATACAATATTTCTAGAAATGCAAAAACCAGTAAGAAAATTAGTGACGATGAAAGAAAAATCAAATACGAATATTTTTTCAATGTTTCAAACCATTGTAAATGTGTACTCGGTCTATTTGTTTCTGTCGTTTCTTCACTTGCTTGTTTTATTGTGAGAATATTGATAATGTTGTTTGTCATTAAGCTGATGAGATAGATTGCCAGAATACTGTAGAGAATATACAAAAAGATTGGAGTTTTTTCTTGTTTCCAATATATCATATTGTTCTTAAGATCCAAAACAAAATCCATATTTGCATTCAAAACATCACACAACGAAACTTCATATCGCAGATCTTCTGGATCTATAATGCGATTGCTGTACTTGTGTGTGCAGGGTGAATAGTTTTGGCCTGGAAAGCCTTGAAGAAATGCGTGTGTTTCTGGTTCGAGTAGTTTAAAATTGTCTGGGATATCTACCACTGTATTGGGAAACATTAGCATTGTTGTGTCATTTTTTTTAAATTCACAGAGTGCATTCAAAGTTGGCTTGCATTCTGCATTATACCATTTTTCCTTTCTGATGTTCAAGGGTATTTGTGAATGTTGTAGACCGCGACTGTTAATGCGTAAAAATGTAGATTCAAGTAAAAGTGAATACATAAATCCATTGTTCCATTTGAACGGGATATCGCTATTCAAAAATACAAGAAATGGGTATGAATCATCCCGAATGGACATGTAAGGCATTTATTCTTGTTCAAGACTTGTTTTATAGTAACAAACATTACTCTTCATCATCTTCGTCTGATGGGTTTGTCCATCGAACGCGTTTTCGGACGAAGTTCTCTTTAGGGGTCTTGGTGGTTTTAGGTGGTGAATTAACGCGTTCCATCTCTACTTTCTTCTCAAGAACATGAGCGCGGATTTCATTCATCAGTTCATCTTCACTCTCACTATTGTTCTCTTCCTCGTCGTCTGAAACTTCATCTTGTGCATTATCATGAAAAAACTGCCGACCGTAATCTGTATCGTCAATGAAATCGTCATCGCTTTCGCGAATTTCTTCTTCAAGATCAGATTCGATATCAGAATCAGAATCCTCTTGTGCTTCAGTATCGTTTCTCGCTTCCTTGCGCTGTGTGTCGCTTGCACCTACCTTCTCCTCAAAGAAGTGGTCATTGTTGTCATCGTTTTCAAGTGAGGAGGTCACGTCTTGCTGAATACCATTATTGTCTTCTGGAGCTTCTGCTTCAATGTACGCGAGCGCGCCCGCAGACGTGCGCGCCCTTTTCTTTGAGGACATGTGCGTGGTCGCAGGCTCGGGTTTGTCTGGGTTTGTGTTTTTCTTTTTCAAGTCCCCTTTTAAATTGTATCAAATTTGGTTATGTTTGTGCATTTTACAGGTTATTTTTGGTAAAAGTTCTTTTCAAAAAAATTTATTTTTTGGAAAAAAATAGTCATGTACTACACTAGAACAAACTCAGATTAAGCGATGCAGAGAGGGTTGCATGTTCGCGTTCTGAATGCCGCGGCCCTCGCGGATGCTAGCAACACCCACGTAGCTCGGGCCAAGATGCCCAGAACCTTGCGTAGCGTCAATGAGAGCACCAGTATGCTTGTCAAGAACCTTCATCGCGCCCTCGAACGCAAACATGTGTGCAGAGGTTTCATTGCCAATGCAGCACTCACCAGCAGGGCGATTCGTCTGGTCTACAGTAGACCAGTGCTCCATGCCCAGCTTCTGCATGTAAAGCTTGAACTTGCTTGCTTGTGATTCGTTGCAATAATATGCATTTTCTGCGCAATTGAAAATCATGTGCTGCTTGGCATCAGAAGGGGGTTGCTCCTTCTCGGGTGAAAGCGAAATATTGCCAAGAACTTCGGGAGTAAAGATGATGGGATTTGGCCAGGCGCGTGAGGAACGATCAGAATCATGAGGCAGGCCCATTACAAGCATACTGGGACCATTGTAAGCTCGCGTCTTGTCAAACGTGGCCTCGCGGAATTCGTCCATGCTTTGCTGGTCGTTCCAGTTCACGTGCCGCTGGTCCATGCCGCCGTTGTAGCCGTCAAACGCCACGTCATACACGCGAATCAGATTCCTTTCATTGGTGACCATGGCACGCTGATGGTACTTGTAGCTCATGCCCCAAATCCCGTGCTGCGCATCATCATAGCAGGAAAGCTCCGTCTGTCCCCAGAACGTGGCACCAAGCTCCTGCGTTCCGCCGCGCCCCATAATAATGCCAAGCATCTCGTGCTCGATGTTGGGACGGAGAATAAGAAGATCTTGGGGAACACCTCCATCCTCTGAACTGTAATCAATCTTGGGTACATCAGGTCCATGCATCAAGTGGCATCCAGAGAAAAAGTAGCCATTCCCATCAGGGTTCCAGGTTGCAAGACCCTGACCATTGTTCATGGCACGCGAAGTTGGCTTCCAGAAACGGTTTGCCAGCACAAGAATTACGTGTCGCATAATTTGGTCTTGAGTTTCAGGATCAGTCGAACGGCACAGATTGGCCATGTGTTTTGCAGCATGCTGGAAATGCTCTTTTTCCTGAGTATGATAAATGTTATTCTTGAAATTAGTTGCATTTTCCGAAATATCCACGTTATGACGCAAGTTTGAAACATTTTCAGCAAATCCCTTCAACATCAACATCCAAGGATTCATCCACTCAACATGTGAATGATTGGCAGTAGGCTTGTATTGTTTGTGGAAAGCATCATAAAATTGTGCGGGTGCATCACCTGCTGCTGCATAATTTGGATTTCCATCCGTTTGATACGGAGCAGCCCGAGCAAAAGTCATAGCCCCCGCTTGATTTCTTGGACTGGGATTTACAGGATATTTCTGAAGATCAATGCAATTTCGAAACAAGTTCCCTATTACATCGCCGTTTGCCACAGGCATGTCTTTCCAACTCACTGTGTGAATAATTGGCTCTTTAGCTTCACGTTGATATGGGATGACATAAGGACACTCTGTCTGTGACACCGCAGTGCACACAGCCACGGGTTGATGCGTAAAAGTGTGTGGCTGTAAGTTGTGCATGGCTCTGTTAATTTTGTCAGTGTATGTAGTGTTATCGTCCAAACAATCAGCCAGGCAGTGAAGCAAGTCAGAAGTTGTGCTCTGGTCGACACCAAATCCAATTGTGTGCTTGGCAAGAGCTCGAATGTGTGCTTTCGGATGAAATTCTGACATGTACATGTGCATCAGCAAGGTGTCATAATGCCTTTCATGCTCTTTTTCATCACCTGTCATGCCTGTGGCAGTAACATTCAAATCATGTCCGGTCAAAAACTTTGCATATTCTGACAGAAGTTCATTCTTGGCATTGGCAGTTGGTGATCCCGTTGAGGGTCGGTCATCAGCATTTTGCACAGAGGAACTAAGTAGAATCTTACATACATCAATGTCCAAAGGCATCATGCAAATCAGCTGTTGTAGAATCCAATAGGAAGGATTCATGCAAGAAGCCGAATTTTCTCTGTCCTCAATGCTCAGGGGTTCACAGCGAGAAATGTGCAGATTGGGGGCGTAAATTCCCTGATTCTTGTAATGCTTGTTGTGGATGCTGTAAGCCATGTTAAGTGCCTTTTGATGAAGTTGGTTTTCGTTTAAAAGATTGCCAACATTGTTAGGGTTTATATTTACAGCTGTATTTGCCGCAGCAACATCAATAATACAATCCAAGCACTGCACCCACAAAGTTTCCTTGATTGTGGGCAACATGTTTCCGTGGGCATAGTGATGACGCTTACGAATTTCTTCATCAATTCGATCAGTTGTTGTGGAGCCTACAACACCAACGGCCAAATCTCGAAGATTTACTGCCTTCCAAAACTCTGTCCAATACTGAGTTCTCCATTTCTTCAACAAATCCAAATATCTTATCAATGAATTATTACCCCGTCCTGTTGGAGTAATGTCCACTTTTTTGTACATTTGATCCATGTAATTGCAAAGATTTTGCAAGTGGTGACCTTCAGCATCTCCAGCTAATGTGGGTGCAACGCCAAGACCATTAGCACCAAAAGGATCTCTACCAATTGCTTTTTGCATTCCAAGCTTCATGCACACGAAGTCCCATGGTGTATTAACTCCTACTTGCGGATCCACGTCTGCCAGTGCAGTTCCTGGTCCAGCATATCCTACATTCGGACCAAACACGCCCACACTATTGCCAGCCAAAGCATTTTCAATTGCTGCAAATTGGTCTTGTTCATGATAGTTCAGGAACTCCAGACAGTCTGCCTGCAAATTGAGAAGTTTGTTGTTATGCCCATCAGTTCCAGTAATCAAAACGTCTGGTCTCATCGCATTGAAGTTATTTCTGAGGATTTGGGGACTGTGAACAGTATTCTGTAAAAGTACATCGGCAATATGGTCGTTAAACAAAGGAATGATTTCAGACATCCTATGGTGGGTCTTTTGTTCTTCTGGCATACAGTCTTCCAATATTGCATTTGTAACGATTTTATCACCCTCGGCACATTTTTTGTCTGTTAGCATTGCCAGCTGCATCTTCTTTCGCACAGGCCTTCCATCATAACTTACAGGCTCAATAGAGCGTGGCCACACAAGTGATGAATTTTGATGAAATACATCTGGCGACACACCCAGTGCTGTAAAGAGTGCCTGGAAAGCCCCTGTTTCGTCGTGAAATTGCATTTCAGTCCCTGCTGCCCCTCCCGCCCCTCCGGTAGTAGTTATCTTCAAAAAAGCCGGTGGTGCAGTTGACATTTGAGTGTAATGCCATTTAATTGGAGTTTGTCGGCCTGCAACCTGTCTCCAGAACTGTGTTGGTTCAAAATACGTAAGGTCGTCGTCGTCGTCGTCTCCCTGCATGCCTCCACTTCCCATATCTGCCATTTTGCATAGGTCGTTCCACGAGATCCTAAACATGGTATCCCTTGACTGATCATAGAACTCGTACATTCGGTTTTTATTTTGTGGGGACCACGGGATGCGATAGTATTCTGCCACGCGGACGCGGCGTCGGAGAAGGTCTCTTGGAGCCGTTCCTGCGTCCATGGAGAACTTTCTGGAGTGGATGATGTTGAGTCCGCGATAAGAAGGAAGGTCTGGTCCCTGTGCGAGTCGAGCTGCTCCGTCGGGTCCGTTTGTGAGGTAGTTGGTCTTTTCCGGAAGCATGGTCATTTGAGCGGTGAGGGCTCCGTTGCACAGGAGGAAGGTTGGGGGTGCACTCCCCCATGTCTTCAGATGATTCTTTGCGTCCTCGATGAGAATATCCAGGGCGTTTGGCACCTTTTGCATGATGCCAAAGAGATCAATGTACTGACGGCAACTCTGTGCTGTAGTCTTTGTGGTATCGTAGTACTTTTCGTTCATATGCTTTTGATAGGAAGGAGCTGAGAGCAAGGCCACATGCACGTCGAGGTCGTTGGTCATTTGGATGGAACCCACGAGCTGGGTGAGCTGGTTTTTAAAGTTTTCGCGTCCGGCTGCGGACACCATGAAGTTATGCTCCATCGCGATTGCAAGACCTTGCCGCACGGTGTATCCTGCAAACGAGCGCTTTGTCTGTGGCAAAACACGAGCGGCGGACTCATATGGCACGCGGGAAGCGATACCCTCATCAAAAGAGTACACGTTCCACTTGATCTTCTGGTCTGGGTTTTCCAAATATACGTAGGGAAGAATGTTTCGGGTAAATGGGGAGTTAGTTGCGTCAGTGATAAGGCCATCAACACGGTCGGTGAGATATTGATTAGACCCCTTCAGAGCATCTGGTAGATGCCAACGTTGGTGACGCTTGTGTCGCTGTTGATCAAGCTTGATATCACGAGCTGCAGGACCAAAGATATTTTCATATTGCTCGAGTGAGGGTTGAGTGCTAGACCCGGTGTAAGTACCCCCCCCTGACATACCAGGGTTACCTGTTTGAAGGTACATGGGGTTGGCGATAGAACGATTCTCGTGCGACTGACCCTCAGCAATTCCAGTGGACATAGTTACATGTCTCGTGTATATCCTATATACCCTTTACAAAAATGTCATGACAATATCACGCATACCATGCTTATTGGTGAAATGTTGAACATGAGGTACAAACAATCTTTTTGGTATTTCACATGTACTTTGTTATAATTTATATGGTTTATTGGACATCCATCGAAATTTGCTTTATTTTTGTATGATCCATACAGAGTCGACGTAGTTCATGAAGGTCTTCAAATTCATGTTCTTTGCAATACTGGAATAGGGGACTATTGTCAAAATGAGCAGACACCAGTGCCTCTACGGCATGATCCTTTTCTCTTGTTACGTCATTTCGTTGTATGCGCGCCGAGTACATACCTGCTTTGTTGCATACAAGTTGTTTTTGGAGTATCTTGCCAGCCAGATTGACAAGCATTGGTCCTATGTGCTTGCTCCGGAAGATGACACGGATAAGAGCATCGCGTTGGTCGGTATACAATGAGTCGTCTTCGTAGGAATCATTTGAATCAGTATCTGAAGCGGTAGTTTTATAAATCTCTTTAATTTTTCCCATCATGTAATTGTAATCAAGGCCACAGTAAAGATTGTCAAATATTTCTCGAACTTCAATCAATGTTTCTTCCATTGCTGTCAGAATGCGTTGCGACATATCCCAATTCTGATTGACGCGTTCCTGGTATTTCTTTTCCCAACTTTGTGAAAAATTCATGATCCATTGCGCTACAATCCCCGGATCGTCCAAATCTAGTAACATATCCCGCTTGGCCTCCAAATGTAGTTTCAATTGCTCGGTGAGTAGACTTCGCACAGAAGCAATATCCAAGAGCTGTAAATTTTCCGTTTCGTTCAAATTGTACTGTGTCCATACATCTGATACAATGTTGCCGTGGCGATCTCGGGTGCTTATGCCAGCAATGCCAGCAATTCTCAGTGCCAATCTCATATCTTGGGCTTTGAGGGTCTTGGCTTCATCATAATGGGTCATTTATGATAAAACCCGAAAGCATTTATATCTTTCGCAACCCTCCATGGAGTTATCCGGAATGTTATCTAAGAAATTTCTCGTTGCGGGTTGTTGTAAGAGTATAAGATGTGTTCTTATGGTGTTATCATGCCACAAGACATTCGCAAGATTCGTGACACCATAGCTATTATTCTAAATACGGACGAGAAAAGGGCGTCCTTGCTCGTGCGCGACGACATAACGATCATTTTATTGGATTGTGATGTAGTGGGAATGTCTGCTCTTTCCTTAATAACCGAGCAGTTTCCACATGTGAGCATCGCAACCATAGCTTCCGAACACAGTGCGTCAGGTTACATCGTAATCTTTACATGCATGCCTGTGGGGTCCATGCTCACATCAGCACATACCTTTCACATTGTCGCATGCTTGGTGCTGTTTGTCGCCGTACTTACATCACCTATTTGTACATGTTGGAAAAGTTTAATGTAGATTTTTGTAAATAAATTTATTTTCAATGCACACAAGACAAAATTAACTCCCAGAATTCTGTGCATGTGCCTTGTCAACATGCTCCCACAACGCTTTATGTTTGAGGAAAAAAAGATATTTAGGACAATCTTGAAACAGATGTAGAATGGCCAAGTATAAGTACAAAAGCTGGATCGTGAGTGCTATTCATGTTGGCGGATTTGTGTGGAGTTCGGTTATGTTAGGTCTTAATTGGAATCACAATACCGCTAAAAATTTTCCTCCAAACACATTTTCGTCTTCTCATGTTGTTGAAAGATTATTTAATAATCCTATGGACCATTCTTATATCGCATTTGACGCCAATGTTCATCCGTTTCATCATTACCTAGATACTAATTCAAATGCCAAGTATATGTTCGACGTTAATAACAAATGTTTTTTTACCGGTGAAAGCGGACCCGAATATTGTGGAATGCTACCCTGGCAGAATGGCGAAATTTTGTGCAGTTTGACAGCCGGAGCAAAGACAGCCTGTCCTGAAGATTCAAGCATAAATGCTTCACCAAGTTATTGTGATCTGAAAGAAACACTAAAGACTGAAGGATTCAAGGCCGATGACTTCGAAACAACATTGGTCAACATGTTGCAAGACAAAGGTCTGGCCCTTTCAAAAGATAAGGATGATACTGCCAACGCATTTACTTTTACTGATGAACACCAGCGAAAGGTAAAAGACATTTGCCATTACGAGTCTTACATGGGTTCTAAAGTCTTGGTAAATGAGGATTCGGCTTTCAGTCTGACATCCACACACTCAGTTTGGGTTTTGTGGTCGACCATTTGGATCATCATGGCTCTGTCTTTTGCAATGAGTTTTAAGAACGGTTGGATGTTTAATCGAGATCGCGAAACAGAATTCTATGGCTTCAAGACGAAGCAATGGAATGCAATTATTGACGCTGTTGCGCTGATTGCTGTGTTGGTTCTTTATCTTGTGTTGAGATCGTATTATGCCGATGATGCCAAAAATAATTATGCTCTCTTGAAGCCAAATGGTTCTTTTGCTTACAGCTTGCTTGCAATTATTTACTCCTGGGTGTTTTTGCGAACAAGTACGGCATGCAATATCGAGAATGAAGATGCGAGCAAATCAAATTGGTTTTCTGGGCGCAAGGTTGATGATGGCAAACCAATTGTAAATGAGACTAGTAATCTAACACTTGACATGAGCAACTTTTCGAACAAGATCAAGGCGGACGCTTATGTTCAAGCTGGCAACGGAGGAAGATATCTTGATGAAAAGTTGTCGTCTCAAAACAGTTTTAATGAAAATCTTGATTTGCAACAATACTCAGATGCATTCGATCAAATCAAATTTAGTCATTTTCAAATGACTCAACTTTGGACGTTTCCGTTTTTGGCGCTTATCGTTTACATTTATGACAAAAACTATGAAGTGGACATTAACGTGACACTGGTGTTTGTCCTGACAATGGGATTTTGCATCCTTGACGTGTTTAGCAAACGACTTGTACAGCTACAGGAAGTGATTGCAATGTTTGAAAAGACACATATTCCAGCAGACAAAAGTGTTATGGACAGTGTAGATAAGAATATTTTTTTGAGGCCTTCTTCCTTTTTGGTACTCGCACAAGTTGTTGTAATTCTTGTTCAAGCCCTTGTTTATTGGTACATTTACCACTTTTTTGTCAATAGGGATGACAAATCACACAATTACGACAGTAACACGCTTAATTTTGGTTTGATTTTGCAGTTGTATTACTCAATCAACGTTATTATGAAGCTTGTTCGTGTTGGCGAAACAATGACAAATTACGTAACCAAAAATGCATCCCAAACAACATATACTCAACGTTCTAGAAATATATTCAGTTCTTTGAAAAAGCATCATGTTTATGAAAATGTTTGTTTGGTTGTTCTATTCTTCATTCTTTATTTCTGCTACATGCAAATGTCTTCGGATTTTGAATCGAGCATTTACAACAATATCAAGAGCTGCTCACCCCCCGATCAGAAACTTACTGACAAAAGCTGCAAATTGTATTACAAGTGGATGAACAATTATGATATGAATTCTGCGACGGGGGTTGATATTGCTACATATTAAATTTCTTACCTGGTGGACTAAATAGAACTTTTTTTATCACGTTTAATAAATAGACAATTATAATTGATAAAACAATATAAATATTTACACATGTTTTGTTTTTTTCCTGTACTTAATGTAAGTAAGCAGTAAGAATGCCCAGGCAAAAGTTACCACGAAAAGTATGTATTCGCGGGGGTCTTGAACGCTCAACGGGTCTTCTTGGTTTTCAATTAGCTTCAAGGTAATGTGTATTATTGCAAAAACAATATACAAAATACCAAATATGAAATACTTGTATGTGTTTTGATCATTTGATTGTTCTGAAAGTATGCAAATATACCCCCATAAAAGCACTGATATAAACACCAAAAGAGAGTAGATTGTAATGTGTAAATCAGAAGTTGTCATTGTTTAATGAACGCAATTTACTCTTATACAATTCCCTGGTCAAAAAAATGGAATTGTAAATATGATGAATATGCCAAGATGTATACACAGTGTATTTGAGTTTATATTTTGTTTTGATACATGCCACCTAAGTCGTTTACCCCGCAGCCCGTGCTTCCCATGGCCTTTGATATATGCAGCGAGAATCTGGAAAAGCTTGATATTTGCCTGTCATCGTCTAAGCAGCGCAAACGTGTCATGCATTTTGGGAAGGGAAAGCAACAAGAGCAACAAATTCGCGAGTTTGTGCATAAGAACACGCTGTTAAAGTTTGCGTTGATGTGTCGCAAGCTCAATATTGATGTTCTGAACCCGTTTAGCATTCATCTTATTCTTATGATTTTTGGAAAGATTAAAGAGAAAAAGATGCTCGTGGATCACTTTTTAAACAATATTGATGTAAACGACGTGCACATTGACTGGGACAAGATCTATGACGGTTCTGGCAAGTTTGATTTGAGCATGGCAGTAGATTCCGAGAATGAAGATTTGGGAGAACAAGCTCAAGTGCACAATTTATTTTATTCCATGTCTGACTGGGTTACCATGATTAATTATCTTGAAACTTGTATTCCAAAGGCGTTTGGAGAGTCACTGGGTCAAGATAAAAACATACAAAGACTGCACCAGAGTTTTCTTCACGCGGGCATAGACCAGGTGTTTGAAATTGATACCGACGTCGTGCTCAGATCCTTGCTGTACATCAACCCCGGTACTTTATCAGCAAGCAAAATGCTAGAAAGAATGTTTTTAGGCATTTCCACGGAATGTAGAGACCTGGAATTCAAATGCCTTCGGGTGTTATCCCATTTTAATGACAGTCAAGTGGACGAGGAGGCCAGTATGCTTACGGTGCTCAAGATCATGCAATGCATGCATGTAAAACCCGTCTTTTACACAGATATGCAAACCGTGCTCAGTATGGAGGAAGAGCTCACAACCAAACACGTGGACATACCGACCAATACTCGAATCAGGTTGAGAGAGATTGTAAACAGCATTCATACAGATACACCACAGTTTGTGCAA
>Ga0209666_1001069_pt1 | contig 21091 bp, 18 predicted proteins | sample SaaInlV_125m_DNA_FD_184679 | JGI IMG/M metagenome (GOLD analysis project Ga0209666, IMG submission 184679) | Marine microbial communities from expanding oxygen minimum zones in the Saanich Inlet - Saanich Inlet SI037_S3LV_10m_DNA (SPAdes)... | ecosystem: Environmental > Aquatic > Marine >...
TAAAAAAAGCTCCTCAATATTAAAGCCTTTTAAACTACAAATCTTTTCTGCTGTAACTTTGTCAATTTTTAGTGCTCTTTCGGGAGGGCTGAGTATAGGAATCCTTTTACCAATAATTGACAGTAATCCTGAATATGTAATTGAACAGTTGGGATTGGGGTTTCTTAATGATTTTTTAGAACAGATAAATATAAACGATGATATAGAACGCCTAAGATTTTTTGCCTTTTTGATTATTATAATTACAATTTTCGAAACTATATTGACAGTATCAGCTAGTTTTATTTCAATTAATATAAGTTCTGAAATAGTTCTTCAGCTACAAAGAAAATTGATTAATAAATACTATCTACTAGATCAGAAATATCGTAACAACATCGATAACGGCTATGCATTTAGTCTTATCAGCGAAAATTCTAAAAGAATAGGTGAATTTTTTGGTCAACTTCTAAACAGTACAAAGAATGTATTCATAATGATTATTTATGGATATGTTCTTATAAGGGTTTCATTTATTATGACCGTAAGCGCTTTTTTCTTATTAGGAGTTTTTTCGATCTTGATTAAAGCTTTTTTTGGAAAAAAACTAAAAAGGCAATCTGAAAAAACAATAATCAGTGTTGAAGAGCTAAATAAATCATTGATTGAAAACTTAAGAAATTCAAAATATATAAAAGGTAGTGGACGTAAATCAGACTTTCAAGGCAGGCTGACAATGTTACTTAAAATCTATAAATCTAACTATATTAAAAGACAAAAAATAACAGCATTGTCTGGTCCAATATTTAACACGATTAATGCAGTTTCAATCGCATTACTTTTAATACTTGGAACATATTTTCTTAACTTACCATTAGATCAATGGTTACCTTTAATGGTTCCTTTTATAATAATAATATTCAGACTGGTTGGTCCTATTAACCAACTTAATTCAATGAGGATTAAATTAGAGGGTGTCGTTCCAGATTTAATTAGAGTTATAAACTTTACAGAAAATTCTGAAGAAAAAGATCAGAGTGAAGGTGAAGTTTACTTTGAGAATTTCGAAAAAGAAATCAAGCTAAGTGACATCTCTTTTAAGTATGACGGAGATAGAGAGTTTAATTTAAAAATATCTAATTTAAGAATCCAAAAAAATACCTCGACTGCTTTGATTGGTCCATCAGGAGGTGGAAAATCCACAATAATAGAACTTTTAATGAAAATTTATAAATATGATTCAGGTGAAATATCCATAGACGATATTGATTTAAATAAAATTGAAAACTCTAGTTGGCAACAAAAAATAGCATATGTTAATCAAGAGCCAATTGTTTTTAATACCACATTGAGAAATAATCTAACATGGTTTAATCCGGAAGCTACTGAGAAAGAATTAATTAAGGTTGCAAAAAATGCTCAAATTTATGACTTTATAAAAGAACTAGACGGTGGTTTTGATTATGTTTTTAAAGACAATGGATCGGGGCTATCAGGGGGACAAAAACAAAGAATAGCAATAGCTCGCGCTCTACTAATTAATGCACAAATACTAGTATTTGATGAAGCTACCAGCCAAATAGACATAGAAGCTGAAAGCAGTATATATAATTTACTCGAATCACTTCAGAGTCAATTGACAATCATAATCGTAGCCCATAGGTTAACCGCAATAAGGAATGTCGATAAAATAGTTATCATAAGCAAAGGTAGGGTAATCGGCGAAGGAAGTCCCGATGATCTATCTAGTTATTCTAATTTTTACTCTGATTCTTTAAGTAACCTTTCATCTAAAGGTTTAAAGAAATAAGATGAACTCTATTCTGAATAAAATAATTAGGAGGTTACATGTATGAAAGAATAAAATTTTCTAATGTTAGAGGACCTTTTTTATACATTAACTATTTATTTAATACAATTTTTAATATATTAAGACTTAGGAAAGATTTTTGGTTTTTAAAATTTCAAAAAAGAGATATTTCTAATTCTGAAGATAAAATTTTATTATTTTGTCCTTCTTTAAATCTTGACAAGCCTTCTTACATTACCGTAGGATTAAAAGCTCTGTTAAATACAGCTAAATATAATAAGATTAAAGTTGACTTTGTGCAATGTATTGGAGCTCTCCAAATATGCCATCTCGGAGGTAGTCCTTTTAGTTCTAATAATTTAATGCCTTGTAGGGCATGTTCTAGTGTGAACAATAGATTATTTAATGGAACTAATATGTTGAAAATAAAAAATTTTGAAAGTGGAACCTATAAAGACTTCTCCAAATTTAAAATAAAGGAACTACAAAGTTATACTTACAAAAATTACCCCCTTGGCAAACTTGTTACTTCATCAATAATTTGGATTAAACGTTCCTCAGAGATAAATGATAGCTTTAAAGGGTATTATGAAAAAATGCTGAATGATGCTATTAATTTAGTTGAATATTTTACGAAACAAAATTTATCAGATTACAGAGGAATTTTAGTATTCAATGGAGCAACTTTCCCAGAGGCAGTTTTGTATGAAGTTTGTAAAAAAAAGGGACTAAATATAGCAACTTTTGAAGGAGGGTTGTCTTATAAAAACAAGTACTGCATTGAGTTTAATTATGGTGTAACTTCTCAACATAAATTTCATTTTGATAATAATAAAGATACTGGACTTGGTATTTCTAATGTTACAAGTCATATTAAAAATCAATGGGTGGATGGTATAAATGTCAAAGATGGATATTTTTCAAAAAGTGTTGATAATAACTTAAAAAATAAAAAAATAGTTAGTATTTTTGGCAACGTTTCATGGGATACAAGTCAATATATTTCAAATTCTATATTTGATTCAATGTTTGATTGGACTAATTCACTGATTGAAATTATAGAAAAATTCCCGGAGTATGAATTTATATTCAGAGCACATCCTGGAGAAAATAGACCTTTGAAAAAAACCTACTTTGGTCTCTCTGAATGGTTTGATATACATGTTAAAAATAAGTTTGATAATGTAACTTGTATATCTGCAGATAGCAAAATAAACTCTTATGATTTAATAAATGTATCTGATGTTGTACTAGTTTACAACTCTACAATTGGAATGGAATCTGCAATGCTTGGTAAGAAAACATTTGTCGCTGCAGATACCCACTACTCAAAGCAACCGTTTGTGGAAAATTTTAACCAAAAAGATTTATATTTAGAAAACCTCGCTTTAGAGCTAAAAAAAGATCGACATTTAATTTCAACAAGTCTATCTGAAAAAGCCAAGGAATATTATTTCCAATTATTTAACAATGTGTCATACTCATTGGATGATTTTATTATCAAATCTAATAACAGATACTTAGAAGTGGATGAAACAAAGATAGATAATGAAGAATTTTTACTGAGTAGCCCATTTGATCAATTATTAAAAAATTTTTTAAATAAAAAAAATATTCAGTTTATAAACTAAGAATTAAAAATTAGTATTAAACAAGGAAAGGATAATACTTGAAAATCTTAAATCTCAATAAAGTTATTAATGATAAACCATTTATAATTGCTGAAATCTCAGCCAATCATCAACAAAGTAAAATAAAAGCCAAAAAATTAATTGATATCGCTTCGGATTCAGGTGCAAATGCAGTAAAGTTTCAAACATTCACACCAGAAAGCCTAACTTTGAATTCAAATGATAAAAACTTTGTACTCAAGCAAGATAGTAATTGGTCTGGCAGATCCTTATATGATCTATATACTGAAGCAGCTACGCCATTCGAATGGCATGAAGAACTTTTTGCTTATGCCAAAGAAAGACGCTTAATCCCTTTTACTTCAGTATTTTCAATAAAAGATATTCCTTTTCTTGAATCACTAGATTTGCAGATTTATAAAATAGCTTCTTATGAAGCAAATGATATTGAACTTGTTGAGGAAGTCGCAAAAATTGGAAAACCAATAATTATGTCTATTGGTGGCTGTACTGAAAATGAAGTAAAAAAGTCTGTAAAAATCTTAAAAAAATACCTCAATAACAACTTTGCAGTTCTTAATTGTCTTAGTTCGTATCCAGCACCCCTGAAAGAATTCTCTTTTGGTAGGACTACAAGATTTAAAGATGAATTTAAAGTAACTACCGGTCTTTCAGATCATTCAAATAGTTCCGATGCGGCACTAATTACCCTTGCTCTTGGAGGGATGATTTTTGAAAAACACATAATGCTTGAAGATAAAAATAGTACTAAGCCATTAGATAAAGATTTTTCTGCTTCAAAGAATGAATTTAAGGTATATGTTGATTCTATCAATGATAGCTATTCTTCCTTAGGACAAAATAAGTTTCAACCAATGGATTCAGAAGGTTCAAATGTGATTTTGAAAAGAAGCATCTACTCTACTGAAAATATAGACATTGGTGAAAAGTTTACTAGAAACAACACCCGGTCCATTAGGCCCTCTAATGGTCTACACCCCCATAGTTATAAAAAACTACTCACAATGAAAAGTAAGCGAAGAATTAAAGCAAATAGCCCCATCAAAGAATCAGATATTGCATAAATTAATTGTCTCTAAAGTTTTTATTCATGACTACAAATAATATTTGTGCCATTCAAGCAAGAATGGGTTCTTCTAGGCTTCCTGGAAAGTCATTATTTAAATTAGGTAATGAAACTGTAATTGAAAGATGTTACAAGAGCGCAACGTATCATAATATTTTTTCTCACGTTGTCATACTAACTTCAAAAGACTCAGCAGATGATGAGTTGTCTAATTATTTAGACGTTAAAAAAATTCCATATCATAGAGGTTCCTTGAATAATGTACTATCAAGATTTGTAGATATAGTTAATAAAACAAAAGCTACTAATATTATGCGACTTACAGGAGATAATCCCCTAATTGATCCAAATATAATAAGAGATGTCCTACAACAACACCTAAAAAATGAAGCAGAATACACATCAAACATTATTGATCGAAATTTACCCAGAGGTAATGATGTTGAATGCATAAAAAGTGAACTGCTTATAAAAATTAACAAAAAAAACTTGACTGATGATGAACGTGAACATGTAACTTTGTATATTAGAAAAAATTTGGAAGATTATTACTGCTTCGAGTTTAAATCTAAGTTAAAAATTAGATTTCCAAATGTCAGATTAACATTAGATTATTATGAAGACTACGTGCTTATTAGAGAAATTTATAAAAAATTAAATTTATCAAATGAAGTAAATAACATTATCTCCATAGATAACTTTTTATCTCAAAATGCTGAATTACTTAAAATTAACTCACAAGTAGAACAAACTAAAATAAATAAAAAAACTTGGTAAATTCTTTTAATTTATTCGAGAATCAATAATATTCTATTAGCAACTTTTCCATCAACTTTATGAAAGTGATTTTTAATTATCATTTCTCTTGCAGAATTATAATTTTTAATTTCTAGATTTTTTTTATCAACAATAAAATTGCTCAACCTATCTTTCATTTCATCTTTGGAGTGAAAAGTATTATATGCATTCGAAGGACTGTTTAAAATCATTTTATTTCCAAGTTTCTGACTTTCTGCCTCATGCCATTTTGGAATAAACACAGGTATATCTGTAATAAGCATTTCAAGAAGGACTGTTGAATTAAATCCAAAAATCAATTGTGAATCTTTATAAATTTTCCATGTTGGTTTATCGTGTGTGTAAACAACATTACTTAAGTTTCTTATTATTGCTTGATCCATAATTAAACTTGTACTTTCTTCTGATTTCGTCTTAATAACAAATTTTTCATTTGGAAAAGACTCTGCCACTTCTAAAAACAAATCAAAACTATCTTTCCAAAGTTTTGGAGCCCAGTAGCCTCCCTGCCAAACTTGAGAATTAAATGAATCTGGATCAAAATTTATTGGGAATTCACCACAAGGAAAAGCAAAGAAAGTTATATCTTTTTTTCTATCCTGACTTTGTATATTTTTTATTTTATTAAATAAATAATCGGTTTTCAATGCTCCAACTTTATGAATATTTTGGTTTTTAACTAATTTCGAATTTTTATATTGCTCATATCCCGATTCTCCATATACAAAAATTTTATCTATATTCTTTATACTTTCTGACAAGCTGGTGAAGTGTGAATTAAATGCGTCGGATCTTCCTTTTGGAAGAACACTTTCTTTAGAATAAACAATTAGTTTTATTTTTAAAACATTGCCTGCATTTGCCCATTCCTGGTGTTCAAAATAATTACAATTTGCTACAAAAATATATTTTATATTTGCTAATTTTTTGAAATGCTTTAAAACTTTATAAATTTCATTTTTGAAGTTTTCTTTCTGACTTATGTGTTTAGAATTTTTTGTTAAAAAATATTCTTTTTGGGACATAATTTCTTTATCTAGGAATAGAGATGCTATCCCATATTGCAATTTTGAATTTAATATAAAATAATTATATTTATCTACTTTAGTTAAGTGTTCCATGTCTGAATTGACCCTGTTAAATACGATGATTCCATTTAGTTTCTTATCATGATGAACTTTAGTTTTGTAATATAAAATGTAGGAATATATAAAGTGTAGATTCAATCTAAAAGACAATAATATTAAACTTTTTAATATTAACTTAATCATTTATCTTTTAAAGTTTCTAAATATTTATCTATATCCGAATCCCAATTCAAATCCGATGGTAAGTCTTTACTTTGATGAAAAGATCCTAAGAAATTATGGGTAAAGTTTTTATTAGTGTTGTACAAAATATTCGATAAATTGGAAAGAAAAAGATGTTCTATTTCTTCTCTTAGTTTAAGATACGATTCTTTGAATGAGATTTTATTATTAAAAAATATTTCTTTTTGTATTATTATATTTCCAGTATCAATGCCTTGATCAATATGATGAATCGTAACCCCGTGGGGTGTTTTATCGTAAAATGCCCAAAAGTTAGGATGAGAACCACGGTTCCATGGCAATAAAGAGATATGTAAATTAATTGGTGGCTGTATGCAGTTTTCTAGCTGTGCTTTGCTAAGAATAAATCTGTAGCCATAAGAAATTACTAAATCAAACTCTTTGAAAATAGAAGAATCAAGTTTTATGTGCTCATTATGAACTTTGAATCCTTTTTCTTTAAGATAACTTATTAATTTTGTTTCATTTTCTGGATAACCTAGAAATAGAATACTTTTTGATTTTATGACCTCTATGGAAAAAAGAAGTAAACTTTCATCGAACTTTTTATCACTTATTTTAAAACCAGAACGTTCAAAAGCTTTTATGCTGGGAATGTTATTGGGTTTTATTGAAGCAAAAATAATGATATTTTTATCCACCTGATTTTCTATTAAAAAGTGAATTGAATTTTGTATAAATAGTGAGGATAATTTTTTCCCTCTAAAAGTTGGGTTTAAATTTATACTTATCCCGTACTCTCTATCATTTAATTTATCTAATTTAATAAGTCCTGCAGGTTTGTTTTTATAAAAATGCATTATTAAAGTTGTAGTTTTGTTGATCAATTGTTGATTTAGCCAATTTTTGTGATCTGACTCTGAAATGATTTCTTGATTAACAGAATTATTTCTTGTTAATTTATCATTGCGCCATTCTAAAATAATATTTTCATAATTATTATTTTTTAAAATTTCATAATTTTTATTTTCAGACATTAACATAGAGTTTATTTGATTATAGGTGTTTGTGTTTAAAAATATAATTTTAAAAAACTTAAAGTTTGTACTTACTGTCTTAACAAAAATAAAATTCGAATTCGTAATATCGACTTATTTAACTTATTTAATTAAGAAAAATAATAAAAATATTTTTAAGAGTAAGTCAAATTTACTTGTTTTTGAGAAACCTAGATTTATTATAGATATTGATGCTTTAAGTAAATATACGGAAACAACGTGTTTAATACTACCAATCAATATTTCAGTACTTCTAGGGAAAATTTTTTTACCAGAAGAAATTCGTGGTCAACATAAATATCATAAATTGACATCAGACAGAAATCAAAAGCTTAAATTAGAGTATCGATTATTTCTAAAAAAAATTTTGCCAAATATTTTTCAGCAGTTAAATATAGATGGAATCATTGTAGGAAATATGGACTATTGGGAACATCAAGAATGGTCTTGGGTAGGACAAGAAATAGGTGTGCCCACAATTGTTTTATATAGAGAAAGTGTGGGCTGGGAGGAGAGAAACAAAAGGCTTCAAAAACATTACAGTAATTTAGACTATACTCTTCCAATTAGTAAATTAGTTGTATTTGGTCCTGAAACAAAAGCATGGATGGATCAAACTGATGTTACTGCAAAAGAAAATATTGTTTTTACTGGAGCTCCAAGAACTGATTTTTATTACCACGCTGATGAAAATACTAATTCGTTAGATAAAAATCTGATAGTTTTATTTGACTTTATTAGTGAGAAATATAGTAGTTCGACCACTCCAATAGAGGTTCTTAAAGAATTTGTAAAACTTTCGAATGAAAACCCTGATTTTGAATACTTAATTAAAACTAAAGAAGATATTTATAAATCTGTTCTATTGGAAAAAATTGCTTCTTTGAACCTCTCAACAGAAAATATTTTAATTGATAGCGACTATAAATTTACTGATGTTTTAAAGAATGCAAAAATAATAATTGGATATATGAGGTCAACTGTGATGTTGGAATCTATGATTGCTAGTGCACATATAATACTTCCTGTTTGGGGAGATCTTGTTGATGAAGATACTGAAATTTCCATAAAAGAAGATAAATTAGGAGAAATTTATAAAATTAGTGATAAAAATTTATTTCTTGAGACTATAAATAATATTTTATTAACCGAATCATTTCCGCTGAGAAAGGAAATAAAGGAAATCAGACAAAAATATATTTATAAGAATCTTTATAAAATAGACGGCAGAAGTTCTGAGCGTTTCTCTGATGTTATTAAAAATTTACTGACATAAAAATTTATAATTTAATCTACAGTAATTTCTTTAATTAGTTTATTTTGAATTGAAATATCAATCAATTCTTTAATCTCTTCCATACTATAAGGTAACAATGTTGCTAAATCAGAAATGAGGTTTTTACCATCACAGTATGAATTTAGGTTAACAAGTTTTGTTGAGAGTTCATTATGTAGTTCATTACTTTTAGTAATTGAACTTATTTTTGCATATAACTTTCTTTTAGTTAGGAATGGCTCTCCGGTTGTAGTCGAAATATAAATTGGTTCAGCTTCAATTAAATCAACTAAATCAGATAAAATATTAAAGGAATCTGTAAGTGAATCGTTAGTTACCATGCTTAAATTATCAGATGAAGTGTGATATTCTTCAAATTCCCTGAATAAACTTCTAGTTATTGTGACGAAAGGTAAATCTACATTTGGATGTGTGTATTGTCTCTCTTCGCTTCCTTTGTCAAAATATGATCGATGGTTATACCCATTTCTAAATTCAGAAAGAGTTTTTTTTGCAAATGAATCAGCTAAAGTATCTCCATATTTTGATGGAACTAAATTGGGTTTAGCAGCATCACCAAAACAAGTAATGACAAATCCAGCTGCAACATTCTCTTTAAGAGATTGTAAATGTTTCTGTATGTAGCAAAGAGTTCCAATTGTCTCAACATTGAATAAAAATTTATATGTATATTTAGTATTTTTTTTCTCTAGCTCTCGCGCTAAAGCAACAAGAATTGTTGGAGCTGCTAATTCATTGTTAACCATTTCTGGATGACAAAGATAGGTGGAAAATATAATTTGTTTTTTGGATTTACCCCTTTTTGTATATTCACCGGTTTTTAGATTTCCTTTGATAAACTCTGAGTCTATAAATATCTCATATAAGCCATCTTTTAAGTTGATGAATTGATTGTAGGACATACAGAAGCCCCAATTAGAATCATAAAAAGATGTAACATATGGAACCGCATCAGGTAAATCTTTGAGAGTATAAATATTTTTTTTCAGTTCATTTAAAGGTAGTTTTTTATTTATTTTTTTGGAGTAACCTACTACAAATAATGATGAGTCACCTGAATCCAAAACAATATTTCCATCAGGGTCTTTAATATAAGCTTTTCTCAAGTGCCATTCATCTGGAACTGTCCAATCAAAAACCTTGCTACCACTTGGAAATTTATTTATTTTTACTTCAGGAATAATTTTCTTAATATAACTTAACGTATCATTAAAGCCGGGACCAGCGAGTGTTCTTTTTATAGGATAAAGATCTTTTATCCATGAATAAATTTCTTCCCCAATTTTCAACTTTTACCTCTTAAATATCATAATTAACAAGATCGTTTTCTCTTATATGAGATTTAATATTGTTATCAATACAGTAATCAACGACTTTATCTTCAAAGTGTTTATAAACAACAAGTAAATGCTCTGGGCGCCACATATTTCCAGTCCAAAGTCTTCCTGAATGAATTTGTTTATATCCATTGGTTGATTCTTCAATCTCAACTATTTTACTTAAAACATTAACCACTTCATCTGAAAATTTTGCAACCGTTCTGCCAGCTAACATGTGTAGACCGTCTCCTTTTATTAAATCAGCTTGAGTTTGATGAACTATATCTCCAGCATCAATTTTTTTTGTGAGTTTATGTAAGGTAACACCTGTTAAATCGGGTTCTAAATTATATGATGGCCAAAAGTGTGTTATGATTCCACGGTACCAGGGAGATAAGCCACCATGAACATTAAAAGAATTGAAATTTGAAGTTTCAATAATTTCGTTATCTAAAATATGGCAGCCATATGAAAGCAGTGTATGAAAATTATAATCAGAAATAAAGTTTTTAACATCTGATGAATTTTGTTGATTCTCACCCACGACTAGTGTTGGTACATCTGTTTCACTAAAAGAATCTTGTTTAAACCAAAATTGCTCAGCTTCCTCTCGTTTTGCAAAATGTAAATCATAAAGATTTCTTATGTCTAAGTTTTCAATATTTTTAGAATCAGGAATGAAAGACTCTCGGGTTTCAATCACCCAGAATTTGACTAAATTTAAATTTATAAGTTTATTGGCTAAATATTTGTGTCGTGGATGGTCACCTGTTATCAATCCAAGCATGAACCATTATATAATATACTTAATATATAATTTAGAATAATATGAATAAAATAAGTTTGATTATTGAGCACAAGCTAGTTAGGAAAATCCTATATTTATTTTTCTTGATAGTTTATAAATTTAATTTAGTAAATGTTTTTTACTATTTCTTTTTCATATATATTTCACTTAACGTTAAATTAAAAATTTTATCTGATAAAGAATATCGGGGGAAACCTGTTGTTGTAACTTTTTGGAGAGAGTCTTTTTTGAAAGATCAAAAAAACTTATACTCTTCAAAAAAAATAAATCTTATCATTATTAAACCTTATATTTGGGCAACATACACTAAGATTTTCTATCCGAAAGAAATTAGAGGGCAAATATTATTCCATCTCTCAAATGATGTAGAAAGTTTAAGAACTAAACAAAAAGCTATTGATTTTGTTACTCCCGTTTTGAGTAAATTACGTAAGAAAAATTTAATTGAGGCCTTTATATTCGGGAATGTAGACTACATGGAACATCAAAGCTGGGCTCATGCAGCATTAAGCTTAAAAATACCTGCTGTTGTAATGCTTTGCGAGGGGTACTTTACTAAATATTGGTATAGTAAATTTATAAATCAAGATCATTTCTCTTTAAAAACAGAGTTTCCTTTTACGAAAATATTTGTCCCCGGCAGTTCTGCTAGTGATCTTGCGGTAGATGCTAATATCTGTAGCTATGAAGATATTATAGTAACAGGCTATCCACGCACCGATTCAACATATAAAATAGTTTCAGATTCATTAGTTAAAAATTTTTCAGAAAAAAAGATAATCTTATTAATTGCATTTAATGAGCCAAATTATCTTTGTGACAACATGTGGAATGATGTGCTTTTGGAGTTTACTAATCTAGCGAAAAATAACCCAAATGAAAGTTTTTTAATAAAAACCAAAAGAGAAAGTTTGACTCAAAATATAGTTGGTGCTCTTAAAGTAAATAACATCGAAAATCTTATTATTAGGGATGATCTAACAATGGAAGAAATTTCAGAAAATCTCAAATTAGTTATTTCATTTACCTCTACTTTTTTACTCGAAATGATGTGCTCAGACTTACCATTAGTTGTTCCATTATGGGAAGATGGATTTAAATCTTATGAATCAGGAGCGACATTCTTTGATCTGAAGAATAGTGGAATACAATATGTTAAATCTAAAGATGAATTTGCTTCAATCATTAATGCCATAATTTTAAATAAAAATAATGAGTCAGATAATAAAAGAGAGCTACGAGATATATACTTAGCTCCTTATCTCCATAAGATCGATGGTATGAGAACAGATGCTGTGGCTGACGAAATTATTAAACTAATGTAAAATTCTAAAAGAGTATTTTTTCAACTATATTTAGTTAATAAAAAGTTCTAATTCAATAATATCTTTGATTTACGATTATTGTTATTTTGAATTTTCTTATCTGTATAAAAAGAATCATCAGTCATATGCTCTGTTGAGATTTCTTCAAATATTGCACCATTAGTAGAGGTAAAGCTGTGCTTGTCATTTGTGGAGATCGTTAAAATATCTCCTTTAGTCATCTCAGTTTCAGTCCCATTAACATTTACTTTCAGGTCACCCTCAAGCAAAATAAAAGTTTCTTCTTTTACTTTGTGGAAATGTTCTGGATTGGTTTGACCGGGAAACTGATATATAATTTTTTTACAATAGTCCTTGTTAACAAGTGTACACATTACAGTACCGAAATCATAAAATGAATCAATTCCATAATGGTGAGATATTTCTAAAAAGATGTCATTTGGTGTTGTGATGTTGTTTTGTTCAAAATCTAGTTTGACCTCATCTCTTATTTTTTCTATCAAATTTCTCTGATTGAGTATTTCAATATTCTCATATGTTATAGAACTATCTTTAGGTGTAATTTTATTTATGTGGATTTGGTTAAATTTGGAAAGATCGTTGGCTATCAATTGATTTTCATCTGCTGGAATAGCATAATATGAGTTATCAATTTCGACTTCTGTACCAACTTCTGTACCAACTTCTAAATCAAGTGATGCAAAAACACCTCTCTTTAAACCCCTTAGAGCTTCCAATTCAAGTGGAACTATTTTCTCTCTTGCTTTAGGATTTCCATAAACTATCTTTGCTTCTTTAAGTTTTTCAAGCCACTTTTTAAGTTCTTCTGGGTAGACAGAATAATCATTTTGAAAATATCCTTTTTCCTCATCTTCAAGTGCAATATGTTTTTCAAAAATACTAGCTCCAGTGTGTAACGCATAACCTGCTGTCTCATATGCATTTGGATTCTCATGAGTAGAAAATCCTATTCTTATGTCGTTAAACTGGTCAGTTAGTCTATGAATAAAAGATAAGTTGAGTTGTTCTTGATTGGAGGGATACAAACTTACACAATAATTCAAAGCAAATTCGATATCATGATTCCTCATAAATGAATAAAATCTTTTTATCTTTTCCATAGAAGATCCACCGACAGAGGCTATAACCTCAATATTTTTGAATGTCGAAATTTTTTCTACTAATGGCCAATCATCTAAAGAAGCACTTGCAATTTTTAATATTCCATAACCATGGTTTACTACTTTTTCTACTGAATCTTCATCAAAAGGTGTGCACATTGATATAAAACCCAATTTTTCTGCATGCTGTTTAAGATTTAAAAACTGCTCCTCACTTAGTTCAGTACTTAAAAATCTCTTTACAAATTTTAAGTCTGATTTTTTGTAGTCTGGATGTATAAATGTATCAAGATTTCTATATTGAAATTTTATTGCAAAATCAAATATATTTTTATATTCTTTAATGATCTCTGAATATACATCAATTATTTTTTTTCCATGCTCGAAGTCACCTTGATGATTGTTAGCGACTTCAAGTACTATTAATTCTTTTGTTGACTGTAAATAATTATTCATTGATCAAACCATAAAAATATATCTTTTGCTTTATCATCTATATAATAATCAGCAGCAGGCTTACCAAATAAAATTTTATGATAACTTACTCCCCATGTTTTTAATTGTTTTAGAGTTAGCTCCTCATGATTTATTCCAGTTAAAGAACCTCTAGCGGTAAAAATTATAATCGTATTCCCTTCATCATAAAGTGAATTAATTTGCTTTATTCTTTCTAAGTATGGTTCAGCAGAAGAGTAATCTTCAACTGATATAGAACAGATAGTTCCATCAATATCAATGCAATAAGTTTTCATAAATACTCACTCCAGTTATTTTTATGTAGTTCAAAATAAGCCTCAATCACCTGAAATTCTTCAAGAGTATCTACTTCAAGTGATTCTTCAAAACCAACTTCAATTCCAATAATATTTCCGGAAACTCTATTTAGAGTTTTTTTATAATTTTTGTATCTAGTTATGTAGACCGAACCAGTCTCTTGAAACCTTGGCTCCATGTCTTGCCTTCTTGGTCGTTCTGAGTAAAGAGGTTTCTTAAAATTATCTTTATTCTCCCATAAAAATCCATGAAAACTAGATAGTGTTAATGCAGAATCGCACTCTTTATTAGAAAATGCCTCTAATAAGCTATTCAATGTTTCTTTTTTTCTAATTGGGCTGGTTGGTTGAAGTAGTATTAATAAATCATCATCATTTAGATCTAGTTTAGATATTACCTCATCCATTACAGGTTCCGTTTTAGCAGAGTCGATAGCTAGTTCTGGGCTCCTTGCATGGGCCTCAGCACCATAACTCTCAGCAATTTTTAAATATTTTTCAGAATCAGATGAAACAATTATTTTGTCATCTGATTCTGAGTAATATTTAGCATGTAAAATTGACCAAACAAACATTGGGATCTCGCTGAGGGTTAGTATATTTTTGTTAGGAAGTCCTTTACTGCCTGAACGTGCAGGGATGATTGTTATCTTTCTCATTTTCATAATAATTCTACAATAATTAGCGAATGTGGAGTTGAAAAAAGTTTATTTCCTAGGATCTTTTAACTTACAAAATATATTGAAGTAAAAAAGATTCCGAATGTAGATAGCAAAATAATACCCTGTATTATGCCCTTTTGTGCTTGATTTAAAAACTTAAGCTTTATCTGTGAGTATGTCAATATTCCAGTTAAAAATAGTAAGAAAAATTTCAATTGATAACTTTGGTACTGGAGAATTGCACTTTCAGTCCACCCATATAGCCACATCATTAATCCACTAGCTGCCGATAGGAAAAATGCGTACCAACCAATTTGTCTAAATCTGGTTACCAATAATGTTACGATTTTACCAGATTTATCTTCTTGTTTAACAACTGGAACGATTGCACTTATAAGAATCATTCCACCTAACCATACCGAAGCTCCAATTAGGTGTAAGAGCTTCAGAGTTTGATAAACTAACGGAATATCATAAATGTTCATAAAACTACTATAAACAAAATTCCTGTATAAACCTGGTTTTAAATTTGAGAATTAGTTAAATATTTTTGTTGAGATCCACTTTTTAAAGTTACTAATACTAGAAAACTTTTCTTTGTGAAAATTAAAATAGTTTCTCAGATTTCGTTTTCTATGGAATAAATAAACATTAGCCTTATAAATAAAACTCTCTTTAATTCCATTTGTAAATATTGTTGTTTGCTTTGTATTTAATTTTGTATCAAACTCTTGATTTACTCCACAATGAAGCCCTGTTCCGTCAAATCCAAAGTTCTGTACATGAGAAACCTGAGGGAAAATAGTCAGTCCATCATTCAAATATATTGTTTGATACCAATAAGCATCCCATATACTGTTTTTATTCTCTGCATCTAATTTGAGCGACTCTTCCCAGTATGAAGCTAAATTGTAAAAATTATACTCTTGTCTCTGTTGTTTTGAAAGCGTTGAAATTATATTTTTTTTATAATATTGATCATCCTCATTAATAAAAATATTCCAGTTGTCTGCCCAGGTACCCCATCCCCATGGCTGAGCTAATTTGCTGATTGAGGTTTTCTTTTCACTACCTATAAATTGTGGAAAAGAATAACCATTTATATGCCATATTTTTTTATTATCACTATATTTTTTAAGCGCAGTATTCATGAAGTTAAGAAATTGACTACTAACAACTAAATCATCTTCCATGATTATTGCTTTACCTTCCTTCTGTATTACTTCTGTTATGCCAGATACAATATTATTTTTACACTGTAAATTTTTCTCTCTAATGGTCACAAAACTGTTCTTAAAAGGAAGTTCACTATTTACTATTTCTAGAACTTTGTTGTAGTTATCCATATTGACTTTTTCTGTTGGTCCATCAATAAATATGTGCGCATCAGATTCATAAGACTCTACATTTGTTGATAAAGAATTTATCATGTTTTGCAAATGTAATGGCCGATCGAAACCAAAAATAACTATAGGTGCATTACTCATTAGTATTTAATTATAAACTTCTAAACGGTGAAGTAAGATTTAATTCCAATATTTAAGATTATCAAATAAATTAAACTTTCTTATCCCATCTCTCCCATACAAAATAATAAGACCATATATTTTTATGCGTTTTGGAAAGCTCACTATTGATTCTTATTCGCTCTAATTCGGGATTTTTAATGCCCTCTTTGTGATACTGTATTTGAAATGCTTCAATTTTACTAACTAAGCCAGAATTAATTATCCTATCCAACAATCTGTACTCAGCTCCCTCAATGTTTAGCTTCATTAAATTAATATTCTCTATTTCTAACTCATTAATTACTTCTACTATATCTCTTACCTCAATTGAGAGACTTGTTTTTTCATAAGTAATTCGTGAACTCTCTAATTCTTCTGTTAGGTTTTCAGTAGAATTAGTGTCCAATAATCCATAATTAAAAACTTTAACTTTTGGATTCTCAATGTATTTTTTTTCTAAAATTAGGAAATGAGAAGGTAAGGGCTCGAAAATAAAAGAGTAGCAATCAAATTCCTCGATCATTTTATCAGTGAACTCTCCCGTAAAGCCACCAACATCAAAAAAAATACTTGAGGAGTTGAAATTATAATTTTTATGTTTATTTTTATCACCAGAAACGATATTCCACTTCAGGTGATCTCTGGCATCTTGAATGTAAAAAGATCGTATTACGAACCTTATTTTATAATAAATATTTAGTAACTTTGGAAATGAAGATTTTAAAAAGCTTTTTATATTAGTAATCAATCCACCCCCCAGGTAACGATTAGATTCAACTGTGTATTTTTGTTGTTTTGTTAAGTTTTCTTTTTAGCAACATTGAGTATAACTTAACGATTCAGAATATCTTTAAAAATTAGAGATTGAAGAGACCTAATTTAGTGATAAATTATATATCTTAGACATTCCATATTTAAATTTAGAAAATTTTTGAGGATTTTGTAATAGCAAATATTCAACATCTAAACTATGTTGATCTAATAACTTTACTTCTAAAATATTTAGATATGAATTATGTATTCTTGTAGATAAACTTCTGTTTACAGTACTTTTGAAATTAAGATTTCTATCAACTGTTATCCTTGCTGATTCAAATTCATAGTAATTTCTAGTGTAAGTCACATAAAGTGCTGGAGTAGTTAAATAGTTTTTATAATTCAAGGTTTTCACTTCTTTTAAAGCTCTAAATTTTGAAGGAACACTTGTCTTACGTTTTCCTAAACTGCTATTGTCTTTTACTTCAAAATTTATAATTTTATTATTTGAATATTTTCTATACCGCAAAGTATATTTATCAATATCATAAGTTTCTGATTTATGAAATAAATCGTAGTTTTTTGTATCCATATAAAGACTTTGTACTTCCCTCTTCTCGTAAATCTCATTAGTTTTACAATCAAAAATACTTAAAAAATTTTCAATTTCTGCTGATGATAAGACAAATTTATATTCTTTTCTAAAATTTTTATCCATCATAGTATGAGCCTTTTTGTATGAAATTTATAGAATTACTATCACACATATTTTGTTTGATCAATCCATAGCTTGGTCCAAACTCTTGTTTTTTTCGATACATTGCAATACATATTTCAACATTTTGTGAATCTATATTCTGAATAATTACTTGAGAACTGTCTTTAACTGCCACGGCAATTTTTGTTTCTGATATATAGGTATCATCTATTATAACTTGTGAGTTTTCTCCAATTGAAATACCTTTATCTACACAACCATATAGATTTATTAATTTTAAGGTATAAAATCCTCCGGATAAATCAGTACAATCATTTCCTGAGTTCATAATATTAACAATTTCAACATCCAGGGTCGAATAATCTGCATCAAAACCGTCATTCAAACTATTTTTAATGATTAAAGATGATATTGTGCCTGAAGTTCTGATTAGGTTTACCGCATCTTCACAATGTTGATTTTCTGCAGAAATTATTATATTTTTAATGTCTATATTTGCTAATGTAAGGCATCCGGTTAAAAGTAACGAATCTTGTCTTGAGCTTAACTGGTCTTTGACTGATGAATTTATACTTATCTGCCAGTTATCTAGAATTCCATCCCCATTAATTAATACTTTCTGATTGACTTTATTAATGAAGATATCTACAGATTTTTTTTCTCTATCAATAGAGATTATTGGACTGTAAAAAGAATTTAGAATGATGTTTGTACCTAATTCATATACTTCTCGTGAAGATATGTAACTAGCCCTGTTGATACTCGAATAAGTTTTATCTAAATTATTTCCAAAAATTAAATTTTTTGGTCTGTCAATTACATCTAATAGCGATGTTAAATCTTTTGCTACTTCAAAATCAGAACAATTTGTGAGGTATTGTGAACAAGTCTTGTATTTCATACCTTCTAAAATTAAAAAGTCTACATTATGATTTTCTGCATTTAAAAGGTTTTCATTAATATTTTTTTTTGAGTACTCCGATTCAGAAAACTTAGTTACTTTAATAAGATTATTTTGAAGATTGTTAACTATAGTTCTCATTTCTCCCTCTTCATAATTTAACCTGTAATAATTAAGTTCTTTAATCATTTTCTGAATATCAAATGTGTGATTTTCTAGAAAATAAGCTGCTGCTTTAGAAAGTTCCTTCGTTTTCTTATAATTTGGCCACAAGTCTATTACCGGCTCACTTAGAAAACCTGAATTTCCATCATAATAAATAGGAATAAATGTTTCTGATATTTTATCGTAATAAAATTTTCTATTGTGATTGATAATTCCATGTTTAGAGTTAAGTGCAAAATTTAAAGCATCATAAAGATATAGATCAAGAGTAATTGTATTGAGTGATTCATAATTTAATTGGTTATTAGGGTCATAGGAAGAATATATTGCCTGATTATAAAGCTGGAGAGCTTCAGTTCCAATATCTAAATTCTGCGTATTTGCTTTAAACCACTTTCCATTCAATACTTTTCCTGAAAAAAAGTAATTTCTATCATCATCAAAAACTTCTGTCGAAAAGTCTTCAAACTCGAATAAATATTTTTCATTTGTTTCTAATATTGGACCTTCACGAAAGCCATGGAATTCTATCATCTCTTTAGACGCTTTTTCCTGAAAGATATAGTTTGAACTTTTTGAACCATTTAATATAACTGGGAGAATCGCTGTTCTTGGGGCAATATATCCAATGTTTCGTAAAATCGATGAGACTAGAACTTCATTTTCTCCGCCATCAGATCCCCTTGCCTCCTCTAAAAATAGCTTAAACTTTGTAATGCCTAAAATATTTCCATTATCTAGGTGAACGTCTAAAGAAGCTTTAGGTTCGTGACCGTACTCAATATGATCAAGAAAATCTCCAGAAACCCTAATCCTTGCCTCAAAACTACATTCAAAGTTTTGATTAAATTTTACTTTAATAGTTGAGTTAAATCTTTCTTTAAATTCTGGATCAATTGTATCTCCTGTTTTTGAGCTCCTTAGATAAATATCAATTAGGTCTTTATACCATTTTCTAGAATCATGTATTTCAATATCTAAAGTTTCAATACTATTAAAACTATATCCGTTTATTGAGTAATTTACTCCATTGCAATAGGGGGTTATTTCATCATCTAAAATTTCAGTTGTAAAGTTTGATGTATCTAATGTAACTACATTTGCATTAATACTATTAATAAATTGATATATAAATACAGCAATCAGTATCGACAGTAAGGATAATTTTAGTATTGATTTTTTATCTATCAATTGAGTATGAAATAAGATTGCCTTTATCAAGACTGTCTTTAATCTTATTTAGATATTCTAAATTTTTACTTTTAAATGTATACATGTAAACCCCATCTTGATGGGATTCATGTATTAGGTCAGACTTATTAGCATCGAATATTACACTTTCATTAAGTATGATATTTAAAACATACTCTTCAGATTCTTTAAAAAACTCATATGATTTACCTTTTGTAAAATATGTATAAAGCTCTAGAACAGCAAGGACTACCGTCACCAAAATTAAAAAATTAAATGCTAGGTTCCCGTTGACATTAATAACGATTCCAAGAGTAATTAACATAAAATAGATTACTAACTCGAGAGGATTCTTTACAGGTGTTCTAAATCTAATAACTGATAATGCTCCGACCATTCCCAGTGATAATGCAATGCTGTTTGAAATAACCATAGTGATTAAAAATCCTATGGAAGGCAAAAGAGCAAAAACAAGTGTGTGGGTATATGTCCTGACCCAATATTGCGTTGCTACAACACTAAATAATATTTTAAGATAAACACCTGCAAATATACAGAATATAAACTGACGAGTAATATTTAAATCGAAACTGTAACTAAAACCCAACAGGTTACGTGTGATAAATGATATTAATTCTTCCATTGTTAGATTGTATTATACACTGATTTCTTTATTGAAAATGGAGGCTTAGAATAGATTTTATTTTGAGTTTTAATTATTGGTGTTTATCTTATGATGAATAACTGATCGTTAATTGGTGGCCAGAGGCAGAATCGAACTGCCGACCCCTTGTTTTTCAGACAAGTGCTCTACCGACTGAGCTATCTGGCCGTATGGCGGGGACGACGGGATTCGAACCCGCGACCTCCTGCGTGACAGGCAGGCGTGAACTCCAGACTTCACCACGCCCCC
>Ga0209666_1001072_pt1 | contig 21052 bp, 37 predicted proteins | sample SaaInlV_125m_DNA_FD_184679 | JGI IMG/M metagenome (GOLD analysis project Ga0209666, IMG submission 184679) | Marine microbial communities from expanding oxygen minimum zones in the Saanich Inlet - Saanich Inlet SI037_S3LV_10m_DNA (SPAdes)... | ecosystem: Environmental > Aquatic > Marine >...
TGTATCCTCGACACCTTTGGCGGCACTGCTAGACATTGTTAAACCTAATGCCTTAGCCTCGCCCAGCATTTCTTTTAGGCCATCGCTGCCTTGGGATAGGGTGTTTACAAGCGCAGCACCCTCAGAGTCAAACAGCTTAAACGCTAAACGCAGCCTGTCTGATTCTGATTTCACACCTTCAAACGCATCAGCCAAAACAATCATGCGCTCATCAAGCGGCATTCTGTTTAGTTCTTGGGCATTTATACCCAGTTCCTTGATTGCGCCTTTTGCTTCACCTGTACCTTTGGCGGCTTCCGCAGTTCTACGGGTAAACCTTTGCAGAGCCATATCCATAGTCTGCGTAGATACGCCAGTAAGGTCAGCCGCATATCTTAATGCGCCCAAAGCCTCAGTGGTTGTGCCTATCTTTGCAGCAGTCTTTGCTAGGGAGTCGGTAGCTAACAGGGATTGTCTGATCAGCAGCGTAAATGCAGCACCAGCCAAAGCTGTTTTAAGGTTAAGCACTACCCTAGATACAGCCTTAATGCCTCTCGTTGCAGATTTAAGGCCCTTCGATGTTACATCAAGCGCACTAATTACTATTTTAAAATTGCTATCAGCCATCGCTCTCACTCATTATTTGGAAATAGGCCAGCCACTCGTTAAAGTGGTTGACAGGCATTTGTTCTGCCTCTGCTATTGTTATGTGAAGCCGATCCGCCAAAGATAATAGATTTATCCTCGATTGATCGGCTCTCAGTTTCCCTCAAGTGCCTCGACAGACTCGATCTCTGCAAACATCTGATTGGCGATTTCACTAATAACATTAGTTTCCTCGCCCATCAAATCCATGCGATCTTCAGCAGATGAAAAGAGTTTATTGCCGCCCTCATCCTCTGCCTTCATGCAGATCAAATCCACCATAGCACCGATGGTAGTGTTGTTCAGGAAGTTAGGGTGCTTCTTCTGGAGTTGGTCTAGGTCATAACAGGTAATAGCCCTGCTGTATAACTTAAACGCTCCCGAATCATCACCCCAAGCAGGTACGGATACCTCCCGCGCCTTAACTTCCCTTCTGTTGCGTAGTTCTTTAGCTAATCCCATGGTTTATCCCCTTAATTAAACTTGTGCTTCAGTAACTGCTCCGCTGCACTGGATGGTAAAGCTGGCTTCAACCATGCCATCAAATGCGCCTGTGATAGATCGTGAAGTAACGATGCCACCGCCACTAAAGAAAGTCTCGCCAGAGCCTGTTCCAGTGGGATAGATTTCAAAGTCAATATCAGCACGTTCGTCTAGGATTAGTTGCTGTGCATCAGCCTCGTCCCAGTAACACTCAATAGAAACAGTGTTAGTTGCTAGACCCTGCTTGTAAGTACGCGCAGAATCTCCAATTACTGAATCTTCAATAGTGTCTGCTGAACCTTCAAAAGTGAATGATCGTACCTCGCCAACCACGGCAACAGTCGTGCCTGAGACTTGTACTTTTACTACTCCAGATGCGCCTGTTTTAGTCGCCATGATTTATACCTCTAATTAAATTTAAGTTGTGCCGCGAGTGTACTGATACAAAACGCGAACTGTTATAATGACCCCACCGATGGGGTCAATAGAACCTTGGTCGATCTCGATGCTTGTGATCTGCGTATCTAAGGCGCTACCGCCACGATACCGATCAACATCCAAACCCTCTTCAACTGCCTCGATAATGTTGTTTCGGGCTGTATCAATTACAGACCCTTTTACAAAACAAACCAGTTCATAATCTATTGTAGCCATGCGCTGAGTGATTGACCCGCCTAAACTACTATCTTCCCGATTCTCTCCTGCGCTCCTAACTAGGATTGCTGGATACTGGGCGTTAGATAGCTTGTCAAACGCAAACGGCTCTCTCGTCACATACTTAACCGCTACAGGCGATGTGATCGCTTGCAGGGTAGTGACGATATTATTGGCAATGCTTTCTCTTACACTCATTTCAACGCCTTAAAGAATATCTTGCCCAATTGCCTTTCTTCCTGATCGCTAAAGCCAAAGAAGGGTCGCTTCTTATCATTCATTGCGGCCTTTTTCGATTCAGTCGCTCGGCTAAAGAATATCTCAGCCTGTTTACTGTTAGCCCTAACAGTCATAGAGCCTAACATCTGGCCAGTCACTGTAAGATTAACAACTCCCGATGCATCGCCAGAAAATGATGGCCTTTTGCCTCTGCGCGGCCAACCTTTCTTTTTAGCCTCACGATACCTTGATGAATACGGCTCGAACTCTTTCTCAATTCCAATGCCTTTAAGAGTCCTATCCTCTATTATATTCACGCCTTGCTGGGCAGTAACCAACAAAGCCCGTTTAACGCTTGCAGATAACTCCTTGCCCTTCTTGCCGACTCGCTTGGCAATCTCTTTGGCGTTGGTGTTTATCTTAACCTGCATTATCTAATCAGCCGACCAGAGTTTACAGATTGCTTTTCGTCATCGTCGATAGTGCTATTGCCATCATCATCGTACTCAACGCCATCTCTCAGGATAGCGTCAAACTCTTCACCATAACGGGCTTTGTAAAAGTCCATCATATTCTGGAATCGGTCATCTTCGACCCAGTTAGTCAGTTGCGGTAATGCGTACCTAGCTAACACTAGATAGGCAGAGCATCGGGTAAACTGTGAGTCAGTAAGTTTAGAATTCTCCATCTCGCCAGCTAGACCCTTTTTAGGCCACCACTTAATCCGCAACTCGCGCTCTATATCTGATTGCGCTTTTGCGTGATCGTCAGCAAAGGATGTTATGCCCAGCGACAAAATGTCAGGGATTAGATCAACTAAATCTGAGTCTTGAGAGAATGCCATTACCACTTCACCTTGTCTGCCCAATATGCCGCTGATGCTGTTTTATCTTTGCGGCCTCTTGCTATGTCTTTTGCAAACCTTGCCTTAAACGCTCTGCGCTTGGCCTTGTCTGCTTCGCTTTCGTTTTTGCGGGGGGGCTTGTTATCTGCTCCCTGCTGGCCGAATCGAATCAAGCGAACCTTGTCACCCTCTTTCGCCAATACTGCATGGCTCTTCTCTGGATGCCTACTGGTACGCTTTGGCTTGTTATAGCCTTCGAACCTTTCGCCACGATACGTTATTGCCATAGTTACCTCAAAAGATAGCCCCCTCCGAAAAGGGGGCATCCATAGTCTTACAGTGCAGCGTCAGACAGAATCTCGACACCAAACGCATCATCCAACTCAGCAACACCATAAATGGCAGTAGCGTTGAGTTCAAATGCACGAGCAGCAGCATCACGCTGTGGCTCAATCTGGAAGTCGCGCTTCATTGCAATGGCGAGGGCTTCTGGAGCGAATACCGCACCTTTAGCATCGTCGTTGCCGTCGATAGACACGTTAGCTGACTCGTAAACATTGATACCAGCGATAGTACCAACATAACCGTTGCGCATTGCTTCATTCTGCAAGTCGCCACCATTCGGGTTAGCGAATGTGTTGGTCAGGTTAGCTTTCAACTGGTACGCTTGGAAAGGATGTACGACAGCGTTGATAGTGCCAGTAACCTTAGCAGCGCGTAGAGTAGCAGCAGCCTTGAACAGGTCAGCTACAGTGATCTCTGCACCAGCAGTACCGATAGAGCCAGAGAATCCGTCAAACAGAGCGATCAGGTCAGTGTCGATCTTGGTAGCGATAGCGTTACCCAGAACAGTACCTAACTCTTCAGCAGGATTGCCAGCGCCCATAGCGGCTAGGTCAGTCAACAGAACCTGTGCGCCTACTTCGCCAACAGTTACAGAAACTGAAGAAGTAGATACAGTGGTTGAAGTCATTGCAGTGCCTTCAGTCAAATCAGCAGCAGCGATGGCTGGGTACTTAGGAACCTGAATGGTTTTACCAGCTTGTGCGCCAATGTTGTACTGAGTCACTAGACCCATCATTAGGGATTGCTCTTCGGCAGTGAAACGAGCCTGAGCGATAATATTGACGAACAGGTCGTCGAGAGTACTTGAAGTTGTTGCAGCCATGATAAATTGCCTCTAAATAAAATAAAATTGTGGTTTGGTGGTTACGCTTTTTTCATAGCAGCAAATGCTTCTTTGCCGCCATCATTCCAGTTTGCAACCATATCTGCCACAGATTGAGGCTTCTGTGTCGAGCCACCAGCGTTACCCATCGAGCCAGTGCCACCTTGTGAGGCTTTGACCATGTGCGGGTTTACTGTCAAGAATTCAGCTACCATCTCATTGACTGATAGCAGATCACCGCTGTCATTGTAGCGCGGTGTGCCGTTATCGTCTAGCACCTCTACATTGCCGTCGTCTGACAGGCGAGTATTGGTTTTCAGTAACTGCGAAACTTGATTCGGATTCACAGCGTTATTATTGGAAGCCGCGCCCAGTATCGCTCCATCTACTAGCGTCTGTTGCAACTTGCTTTTATAACTCTGTATTTCCATATCTTTCTTTTCAACAGTCTTTTTCAGGATATTGTCAAACTCTCCGCGCTCTTTTTGTCGCTCCAGTTCTGCGGCTTCTTTTTGTGCCAGCAGCTCCTTAGCTTCATCAATGTCAACGCCAGACAGCTTCTTATCGAACTTGCGTTGCTCCCTTGCAACTCTATCCGCAACAATGCGGTCAAGTTCATCCTGAGTAAAGGTTTTAGTTTCCTGACTTTCTACTGCCGCAGTTTCAGTCTCTGCTTGTGTTTCCATGATTTCATCGCTCATGTAACGTGCCTCTTAAAGAGTATTGGTGAATCCGTAGTGTATCATAAATGGTTATTTTTTAACCATCTTCTTCTTTTTCTTCTTTTTAGGTCTGCCGACCTTGCTTCCGTATGTACCTTTACCTTGTGGCATGATTAGTCCTCTAGCACTGGTCTGAAATGATGGCGACAGTTATAGCCGCCCCTTACAATAAACGGATCGCCAGATGCTTTACCTTTCCAGCTACCAGCCCATGTCTCTTCTATCTCTTCAGTGGTAAACACCTGATTAACGTGTTCCCTACAAAATGGCCTAGTATCTCTAATCGTTGTGCCGTAATACTTCCACTTGGTCGCGCCTGACTCTTTACCTATAGCGGTATTAATGGAGGCATCAAACTGCATTAAGCTATCCTGCGCCATCTGGGTGCTGTAGCGTCTAAGGTTGTTGCCAACTCTATCTCTAGCGTACAGGGTATGCAGTTTTTCTACCGCTGCTGCGCTCTCTGCCGCTGTGCCTGTCCTTGCCACATCAACTAACCGCTGCGCCTCTAGGTCATCAGACTGGATGTAAACGCCATTCACTGCATGCCGAATAGTCTTTACCGAATCAGCAAACGCCCTGCCTGTAAGGGTGTTCTGGTAAACCTCAGTCGCTATGACATCAAGGTACTCGTTAGCGATAGCCTCAAACCCTTGGAATGATAACCGCTGGAGTTGGCTAATTACCGCAGGGCTTGCCGTTGTGAAGCTGCCATAGGTCTTTAACATTGCAGCCGCACCACCTGCCACACCATTGTAGTCGCGTATCATCGCGTCAACAGTGGCTAGGTACGTTTCATCAATTGCCAGCCTGATCTCGTTACGCGCAGAGATAGCCCACTCCAGATCGAACAGATTTCCATCCTGCAAAGGCGCAGTTGCCATAAGATCAGCAACCCTTTCCTCTAGCGTTACCAGAGCCGCCTGTAGCCTTTCTTGGTGGCTATCGGCTAACTTCTCCAGCACTTCCGAATAGGCTGTATCCGCTGGCATTACTCAGCAACATCCTGCTCTGCAAACTGACCTAGCACCTGTGACCCGCTTTCAATCTCAACGTGCGACTTAGCCAGTGCCTCATCGTCTAAGATTAGGTCGCTAATCTTTTTATCTATCTCCTGCATCAGGGTTACTGACTTAACGCCAGTAGAACGCATCTGCTGTAGGAACAATAGTTCTTTGTCGTAATCACGAAGGTCGAATGCGTCTGGGTAGAATATCTCTATATCAGGGGTGATGCCCTGCCACTCACAGAACAACTGCCATAGCTGCTCTTCTGCCAGTTCTAGTATGTCGGCCTTCTCTGATAGCTTGGCATTCAGCATCTGAAACTCTGTCTGCATGGCTACGCCTGATTGGGTCATTGCCTCAGTGCCGCGAACAGCACCCATGTGGCTCATGCGGTTAATAGCCTCGACCTTATCCTTTATCGAGTTGCGAACAGCGTCAAGGTTCTGACCGCTAGGCTGCAACTGGAACGGCTTTAGGCTGGCATCCATATCATCAGGCATATTAATAATAGCACCTGCTCCAGCACTAGCATCGGTCTGGAATGACTTAACTAGGGTAGGGTGGTTGCTGATTCTGATTAATTGTTCGATCTCAGATAGTTCCTGATAGATCGCCCGCTGCATATAAGCCGCATCTGCAATATCTGATATGCCGATACCGCGAACAACTGAACGCTGGGCAGGTAGGAACACAGCAGGTATCTTGCCTAGTGCGTTATCTTCTTGCTCAACCATGCGCTCGTTTTCATTTACCGCATGCCATAGCTGAACGCTGTCTTTAGTCCAGATGCGATACCAAGTATCAGTCTGGGTATCTGTAACGCGGTCGATGGCTTCCCTGATCTTCAAGTACACCAGTTCAAACCTGCCGCTGGCCGTTCTCTCGTACTTCCAGTCAAATACATTCTCAGGGGTGAACATGGTTACATAAGGCCGAATATCTTGCTCTAACTCTTCTGCCTTAGTTCCTGCTGTAGATTTAGGCTTGTCCATCATCAGCCACACATGGCCGTAAACGCTAGACCAGACCTGTGCCTGTCGCATAAACGCATTGAAGCTGCGCCCATCGAGATCAGCATCACTTAGGAAAGGTTGAAGGGCTACGTTGCCAGCGGCTGAGTTAAACGCTCTGGTCGGTGCTACTCGCCACAGGAAGCTAGAGTAAATGTGGACAATGTTTTTACAGTGGTTATCTATCGGGGTTAGATCGAGCCTTCGGTTGTACTCATCTTTGTCCTCTGAGATGTAGCGCGTTAGATACGCCCCATCTATGTAATCTTCGCCACCCATGTAGCTGCGTAAATAGAATTCCCAGCGCGACTCGTTATTGTCGTATTCGGGGTGAGTTGTTTCAATAGTTTTCATCAAGTCCACCTAGTCGGTTGTGGTGTGTCGTATTCTGTGCGAACGGGGAACAGGTATTCTACCAAATAGCCAAGGGCATCATTCATATGATCAAACCCGTCTTTATTTGGTATGCTCGTTCCCTCTTTGTACGTTTGCCGTTCAAGCGACTTAATCGTTTGCTTGCATTTAGGGCTGATATACAAATGCCGCTCACCATCACTCGACAGTAAACGACTATTTACAGCATTAATTCTATCCCTAACTAATGCGTGAGTTTTCTTCGCCTTAACGCTAAATCCTGCGTTTTGTAAGATCGACAAATCAGTGCGACCGCCAGCAGATGTTTTCCGCTGTCTTGATGCTGGGTCAGGATAGATAATAATATTCCGAGTCGGGTAGCGGTCTATAATCTCCGCAACCATCTCATCGGTATTTGATCCATACATGACAATCTCGTCAACTGCATACAGCGTCCCGCCTTTACGAATGCAGATTACGGCTGACATGGGAGAAAGGTTAAAATCCATACCAATATGGAGTGTACCATTATCATCGTCTAACGCCAATACAGACTCTTCTCTGCTAAACGAGTAATAAATCAATCCTGAGTAAGTAACAAACTCCGCGCAGTATTCCTGATTAAAAGTGCGCTCGTCTAAATCCTGTTTAGCTTGCTCTATCTCTGTTGCAGGAACATTGCCGCCATCAAGGGTTGTGTATTGAAATGACTCCCAACCATCAGCACCATCCTTTGCTTTAGCCCACAAGTCATAAAAGTGATTCCGTCCCTTTGGAGTCCCAATAAAAACGGCAGACCCATTTCTGTCAGAAAGTGAAGCTCTCAAGACTTCGTACCAAGTCTCTGGCCTCATCTCACTAAATTCATCTAGCACAACGTGGTTTAGGGCGCGGCCTCTCAAGTTGTTAGGCTTCTCAGCCCCTTTAAGGGCGATGTATGAGCCATTAATTAATCGAATGGTAAGGGCTGTTTCGTTGGTCTTAGCAATGTACTCAATAGGAATAGCATTAATTAGCATTGTCCAACAAATTTCTTTAGCCGCTCCATACGTAGGAGCTACATACCAGACGTTCTGATTAGGTGCTTTTACAGCCGCCCTGACTAAAGACGCTACAGCAGTAAAGGTCTTACCGAATCTTCTGCCCGCACAACAAGCGACAAATCTAGCCTGACTCATGTAGATCAGAGACTGAGGCTTAGTTAATTGCACTAGAATCTATCGTGATTTGTATCGGGGGTATCTCTTTGATTGGCTCTATGTACTGGTCGCCCCAGCTTTCCCTGTCCCTAGTCTTTAGGTAAAAGATCATGCAGGTATTGTCGCCATCAATAGCCTTTTCAAACAATTTGTTTGTGACTTGGTTGATACCTTCACTGCGACCCCTTTTTATAGCCTCTAAAAACTCAGGATATTCTTTCTGCCGCTCGTAAACAGTTGCATCTGACACACCCAAGCAGTCAGCTATTTGCGCCACTGTAAGGCCACGAGAAGCCATCTCTCGCGCTTTGCGACAGGCTAGTTCGTCAGGTATCCATTTGGGTCTGCCCACTGTCATACTTCTGTCCCAAATACTTCATCTGCGGTGAGTGTAGGTTCTTCTGGCGTTTGCTGCTCGATAATATCCCCAACAGCCTCATCAACCGACATCGCCCAGTCAGTTAGAGCCTCGCGGATTGTGTGGCGTTGGACATCGGTTTGAACAATAGAATCCATGATGGCATCAAACTGAGCCAGATGATCTTCTAGCTCGAAAAATAGGCATTCATCTATCCGATTTGTAACTTTAATTGAGTCCATAACATACCCCTAGCGTAGATGGATAGGGGCATTGTATAGGGTTTTACACAGGAATGTAAATTATCTGAGATCGTCTGCTGCTACTGCGGTAAGTGAGATAAGGGTGAAGATGATTATATATAGCACTGTTGCCTCCTAGTTGATTAAGGCGGCATATTACAGACTATCGGTTATGATCGGAAATGCTTGTTTCTTATCAGCTTTATACCACTAGTGATATGCATTTAAATGTATATTCTATGGCATAAAAAACCCCTACAGAGCGTATCTAGTAGGGGGTGGGAAAAGAGAGTGTCGAAAACGTATAAACACTCTCACAGGATTTGTAGCCCGTTGCGGCTCCCCAGTGGGCTAGTCTGGGTCAAAAGGTCAAAGTCACCTTGGCCTGATGCGTATTGGTCGCCAGTGCATCACTCTGACAGGAAGGGAATATGAACCCCTGACCGATGAATTTACCCGATTAGCGATACCAACACCGATAACGCTATCAATACCCCTGCAAACTGGCCTCTAGTGACCTCTACAGGCGTTTTAAGCCATTCTTTTGCCCTACCCATTGCGTCGCTTTGGTTGGCTTCTTTTATCGCCTTGTCTGCGAATTTGTGCGCTTCTTTCATTGCCTTTTCGATCTTGCTCATTTTTCACCTCTTTGCTTTCGATTGCGGGGTATAACTCCCTTAAACGCTTCCACTCATTTACCGAATTTAGTGTTCCCATGTAAATGCCCTTGCTATGTTTTGGTAGTTGCAGAATTCCTCCCAGACCTTCTCCCTCAGAGTATCTTCCATGTAGAGATATATCCTGCCCCTTATTTCTTCTTCAAATTCGGCATCATTCAAGATAGCTTTGAAGTCATCTAGCGCCTCAGACCAGTACCCATCATCATCGCACTGATGGCGGTATTCGTTCTCTTTCGACTTAAAGTAGTAAGCCAGCGACCCAGATGGTAATGCTTGATACTGGCCTATTCGATAGGTTAAATCCAGCACCGCGTCAAAGTTATCTGAGCAGGTGTGTGGGAATATATCATCTAGCCAAGTCGGGTGCATTCTTAACCATGTGTAACAGGCAGCATCTTTCTGGCTGTCGCTTAATTCGATCAGATCACCATCCCACCTATCGTCGATTGATGTAATCCAGCCCACAAAGTCTTTTAAATCAGCTTTCATATTATTCTCCTTAAAAAAGCCCCCCGTAGGGGGCAAGAGGGGGAAACTAGCAAACACCATATTTAAGACAGTCGGTGTATTCCATATTAGATACAATGGTAAAGATAAGAAACAAAATACCTGCGGCCAGTGCTGCTTGGCGGCTTTCTGCGCGTTTCTTGCGCTCAATTTGTGCGGCTGCTTGGCCGACTTTATAAGGATGGTTAATCATTACGCCACCTCCTGATCATACCAAGCCAAAGTGCCGTAAGATGGCTTGCGGCTTGTAAATTCCTCAATCCAGCGATCTAAAGTAAAATCGTTGAGTCTGTAAACACCTACAGTTTGCAGATCAAGGTAACTCATGTCGGTATCATGCACCCAGTAAAAGTAGCCTTCACCCTTAACCAATTCCCAGCCAGCTTCTATCTCTTGAATTGCCTTATTCACTTTTTTAATTGTTAATTTCATTTTAATACCCTTTGTTTTTTTGATTGAGATTGAATATTAAACGCTTACTGCCCAAAAGTAACGATATTGTATATACCATTATGGAATAAAGGATTTGTTTTTATAACTTTACATCTCACCTATGCGCCATTCCTCATCTTTGATCTGCTCTTTTAAGTCTCTGGCAAACTGAATTACCTCTTCCCTGTTAAACTTAGGCGATGCCCTCCAAGCCAGACGCTCCATAGCCTTTACTCTGCGCTCGCCATAGTAATCAACCATCCACTGCCTGTACCTTAGTACGTAGTGCGCTTGTTTCATACCCCAGAGGTTGCAAGAGGGGCACTGCACCTGAATATTGGGCTCATACAGTTTAAAGATAGTGCGGCCTCTAGGGATAAAGTGACCGCCCTGCATGTTCTTATAGTGGTCTACCTTGCCGCAGGTAACGCACTGACAGTATCCATTGTCATCTGATGCCTTTAACCTAACTAGGCGCTGCATCAGCTTTGCCGCTTTCTCAACCTCTTGAGCGACAGTCGATTTCTTCCTCTTCGCCATATTCTAGTTCCAGTAGCAATTCACAATAGTGGATGATCTTTTTAATATCTTCTGCGCCATTTTTATCCCTAGTCGCATACTTAATGATATTTCCGCGAATAAAATCTAATTTGTTTGCGGTGATATATTCTATCGGCTGGATAGCCAGCTTGTAGTGATCTCCACCCTCCTGTTTGTTGAGTGCGCTCATTCTTCTGCCTCCGAATCCACAACTTTAATTTCACAAGGAACCCCAATATTACAATAAGGGCAAATACCATAAGCGTTATCATCGTCGCCAACCCAATACTCAAGGCCATTACCGCAATCACAAAACTGTCTAACAGCATAAATCCCGTTCTGTGGAAAGTTAATAACATTGCTCATTTATTCCCCACTGTAATTTTAACCCTTGAATCTTCCCCGCTGTCTTTGTGATAAACCACAGCAGTCATTGATCGCTCTGCGCCATACCCTGAGTCTGAGTGCCATTGGTCGGTACTGGTCAGGCTGCCCCAGTGTTCAAAGTGCATCGAGCCAACTTCCCTCGCGGTGTGGTGGTGGATATGCCCCAAGTGACAATAGCGATTTTTAGACTGGCTCCATTCATCGTCGAGATTCTTAATTACTGCCTGTAGAATCTGCTCATGCTTCATCCTGTCGCCATGGTGGAAAACAAAAAGATTATTGTTCCATTGGTAGTGTATAAACTTGGAATAATTAGGCAGCACATCTACCCGCTTCTCTTCTCTATACAGTAACTCAATGCAGCTAGACAAGTGGCAAGCCATGTCAGAATCATGGTTGCCTCGAACATTAATCACAACCACTTTTTTATGCACTGCCAGCATTTGGTCAATTAGAATCTGGAACAGCCGCCCTGCCAGCTTAAAGGTCTTTCCAATGCGGGTGTCGACATCAACCCTAGTACCTGCGGTAGTTTCATTCTTGCTCGAATCTGCATGAAAGAAGTCACCGACATTAAGCAAAACACCAACCTCTGCATCCCCTACTCGCTTAGAAAGTCTAGCCGTTGAATCAATAAGAATCTGTGTGGCTATCTTTATGTCCCAGTCATCATCATCTAGCTTTGTTTCACTGTCGGCCAGCATCCCAAAGTGATGGTCGCCTATCATATACATGGCTAAATAATCTGCGTTGACTTTGGCGGGGGGATTTGCTGGTTTTTTTAAGCCCTTTAGGTCATCGGTGAGGCCATCAACCACTGCGTCGATTTTGGCCTTCATATCGCGCTTGTGCGGCTCTTGGATAACCCACTGGAGCGCAACAGAGCCATCGTCTTTATAGGCAGTGGATATTCGCTTGGCCTCAAATCCCTCTGCGGTCTGGTGAACCAAATCTCTGTGCGGTGCTACCCCCTGAGAGGCAGCCTTCTTTTCCAGATTTTTAATTATTTTATCAACGCTCTGCCTAGCACACCCTAACTCTTTTGACGCTTTGTTTGCAGAACCTGTGGCAATTACCGAATCTATAACTTGCCGCTGTCTATCACTTGCTGCAAATTCCTTTAGAACCCTTGGGTCAACCTTTTGCATCCTTAACGCTCCTGCTTGGCCTGTAGTTCGGCATACTCACTCTCTGCGGGTATTGATAACCGAATGCCCTGCTTGTTAGCCCAATGATACACGTTATCCAAAAAGTGTACCATTTCGCCTTTGGATAGCTTGCTGGTGCTTCTTACCTGCTCAGGGATGTGCTGGTTGCCTATCGAGTAACTGTCAACACCCAAGAAACGCTTTTTAAGCCACAGCTTCCACACCTGATCGGGTTCTGCATGATCTATCTTGTGGCCTTTCTTTGCCATTTCTGTGGCTATCTCCCTATACCAGATATGCGACATAGCGTTCTGGCTTAAACTTCTGGGGCTTTCATACTTGTCTAGCTTCACCACCAAGGGGTTATCAAAATCCCATGACTCGATGCGCTTTAGGATAAAAGGGAGTTTTGCCTCTACCTCCCTCTTGTCGTTAATTCTTACATGGTCGCCCTGTGTCATAGCTTTACCCCCAGCCAGCTTTGGGATAGCCTCTCGCTTTTAGACTCCAGACGCGGCTGCCGCTTTACCCTTTCCCTGCGCTCTTTGGTGTAGCCCTTTCTGGATGTATCTGGGTCAAAAATAAACTGCCGCTTTGGGGCTAGATGTTTAGGCTCACAGAATGCCTCTCCGTACAGCCTACCCTTGATGGTTGCCCTCATTACCCCACCATCCTCATGGTTTTGCTGCGTCCAGTCGCTGTACTCCTTATGGGTGTAGCATTCCCCGCTAACAAAGTAGGGATGCTCACCCTTAAACTCAACGTACCTTGGCTTATTTTTACTAGGCATTTTTTAACTCTCCATCAAAATAAAACCCGCGAGTGTTTAAATAGTGCTGCTTCATCGTCAGGTAGTTATCGCCATCCAGCCAGCTTATATCTGTTAGCTGCATATCAATGGTCTTTGCCCTAATGCTGTCAGACTTGCCCTGCTGTTTAGCCTGTGGCGACCCGCCCCTGTCCTGCGCTCTAGCAAGCCAAGAGTTCACAAAGCGTTTAATGCCTTTAATGGTCTTTCTTTTGGTAGGGTTAGCGTCGCACCATGACTCCATGGCTGCTAGTTCTTGGTGGACATTGATGGCAGGATACGTTCTCTGCCAAGCGATCACATCGGCTTCCTCTGGTTGCCAATCTTCTTTGGTATTTAATAACATTTCATTCCCCGAATGCTTGTTGGTATAAGTGAGTCTCTATCTTGCTAAAAAACGACTCCATTGGTTCAAGTTCATTGTATTTCTTTTTGCCGCCATCTTCTCGCTCAATTAGGCCATCAGAGTTTTGGCCTTTCCTTTTGATTTCGCAAGTATCCCAGTAATCAGATTTCCTGCACCACCCCATAAACTTAACATTAGCGGCCAGCTTTTCTCCCTTGGGTATAAGAACACTAGCAAAAACGTAAAAGTGGCAGGGGTAATCTTTCTGGTAGAGATTAACGTGAGTATCATAACTAGGCAAACACTGCACTGTCCTTTGCTTTGCTTTTAGGTCAACAGTAGCCCTCCCTATCTTAAAGTCAAAATGATAGCTAGTCGCTGCGGTATAGTCATGCTCCAGAAGGCGATCATCTAAAGCATCTTTAAACAGCAATTCAGCTAGATTGCCAGCGTATTGACCAGAACCATTGTCTAGCATGGTTTTGCTGTTAAATGCATTATTAGTCGCCATGCTGATAGCCTCTTTATGGTGAGACTCAGAAGGAATAATTATCACACCTCACCCCCAGACAGTTTATTTATAATATCCTGCATTGACTGAAAATCTATATCGCAATAACCGCCACCTATAGTCAACCTGACCCCTTGAGTTCCAAATATCTCACACTCAGACTCAAAGAGCATAAAGCCCTCATCGCCATCAGTGTAAACGCACCCTACCAGATCATCTTCTTCAAAAAACACATAGCCAAACTCAAAAGCCTGTGTCCAGTTAATAAAGCCCTCTTCACTCATACCAACTCGATGGCAAATATCTTTGTAATCAATGTTCATTTTGTTCTCCTATGTCTCGGCAAGCCTCGCCTTGTATATTAATAAATTATTTTTTTAATTACTTTTTTAAGGATGATCCAACCCTTTACACTTAACAAAGCATAATTTACAAATCTAAGGGCTTAAAGCAACTTAGTGACTTAATCGTATCCGTATTTAGAATCAGTAGCAGTTCCGTTGCCCTTGCGCCTAGACGCATTAATCGTTATTTCTTGCTCGGCAGTCAAACCAATCAAGAGGTGCTAATAGAGGGGTCACTCTCGTTCATGGGTTACAAATTCCCAATCCACACACCCGAATACTTTTTGAACCTTAATCTATCCAACCTACAAAGTAAACCTATTTGCCTACTTATAACCAAATGCTATAAAAGCATCAATCGTTATGCCCAAAGCAGAGCATAGCAACTGGATGGTGTGCAGCTTTAGGTTGCTGCTTTTGCGCCATCTTAATACCTGCTGTGGCGATGTGTTAGCTAGTTTTGCAAGCTGGCGGCTGTTTACGCCCTTGCCTTTCTGTGCAGCGATTAAGCATTTGCCTGTGTCGATCAATTCCATCACTCAAAACCTTATGTTATATTAATTGGGCGGGTTCCCCCGACTCGCAACCTCCTATGGTTTGCCCCCGAAAGCAGCGATGCTCTAGGGGGCTTTTTTACCTTAAAAGGGTATATCTTCGTCCATTTCCTCAACGCTTACCCCGCCAAGATTCTGAGGCGGCTTTTCAGTTTGCCCATCAGTAAAGAAAACCTTTACGTTGCCAAGGATAGGTGTTTGCACCTGAGCCTCGCGCTCTTCCTTGGTGGTTGACTGAGAAATAAAGCCATTGTTCTCATACTGGTCTTGCTGCTCGGTATCCACAAAGGTCGTTAGGTCAAGATAAGTACCCTTCGTGCCTTTATACAGGCGGCTTTTGTCGATCTTTGTAACGTCGATTCGTACAGATAATCCTACTTTCATTTTAACTTCTCCACTTGGTTTAGTATTTCAGCCACAGCCTTTTCGACTTCGATGGCTAGTTTTGCGATATATTCGTCATCGCGTCCAACCCTCACTAGAACGTGAGGCATTTCTGGGTGGTAGGCAAAGAAGTCCCACCAATCTCTTTTGGTAATCCACATACAACCTTGGATTTGTTGCCAGTATTTTTTAACGCCCACCTGCGGTTCTCTAAGATAGCTAACCATCGTTTTAGGGGCTGGGCATTTTATCTCCAAGCCTCCCAGACTTTCGCCCTCTAAAATCAACCCATCAGGCGAACAGCCAAACTCAAAGCTAGTGTCAAGAATAAAGCCAGTCTCGATAACATCATTGCCAGAGATAAACTCGTATGCCTCCCTAGCTTCTGGCTCTAACGCTGTGCCGCGCTCCATCCATTCGGTAACATGAAACGGCTCAGATTGCCCTGTAAGGCGTTCTGCGATTAATTCATTGACATACCCATCAGCAGAACTAGATGGCTTCCCAGTAAGCGTAATCAGCTTAGAAAACATACTAGCGGAAGGCTTGCCCAGTCGTGCAGCAAGCCATTCGGGTGAACCCTGCTCATGGTCTAAGATAATCACTTCTTAGCCTCTAGTGCGGCAACCGCGCGATCAAAGTGCATCGCTAGTATCTGGTCAACAGAACGCACCTTCATCCACTTGCAGAATTTATCAACGTCAGCACCAGTCTCATCAAGTAATTTCTTGATGGCGATGATCTGGTCATCAGAGATAATCTTCTTATCATCACCGCGTAGCATTGCTGATTCGGCATCATCATCTGCCGTAGGGATTCCCGCGATAGAAGATAAAGATACACGACGCGCATACGTCAGGGAGCTTGAAGCCGCCTGTGGGTCACGCTTAACCACTGGCAAAGTAAATTGACCTTCTAGCCATTGCCCAGAAACGTGCATTAGCCTTGTGCAAACTCCCATTCCATTTTCATCGGTGACTGGAAACTGGGTATAGCTTAGGCCGTTATCAGCAAAGGGCTGCTTGATGGCCTTAATAACTGACGTTAGGTCAGCATAGCTAGATTTAAAGAAAGGGTTGGCACTGTCTTTAACAGCACCCCCCATTTGACCCTGCGCGTTACATAGTGCGCTGGCTAACTCATTGATTGACTCACTTGATTTCATTGCGACCTCCTACAGTCATTTCTTTGGCGTACTGCTCACCATACCCAACATAGTAAGCGTCTGATTGCCCGTCTAGGGCTTGATAACCTAAAACGCAGTCGTACTCACCGCGCTCCAGATCGTTTAGATCGTTGATTCCCATGTTGCCTCCTACAGCAAATGCCCCCTTGCGGAGGCGGTTAATTTACGCTATCGGTAGCCCCTTTACGTTTTCCTTTTTGCAGAAAAACTCAATGCCACCACAGCGCAGTATGTAACCATCTTTCTCAAGCACTATCTTGATGATCTTTGCTTTGAGCCACATCGACCCGCCTTTAGCTTTAAATCGCACATTTTTATTAATCATTTTATTACCTTGTTTTATTGAATGAAGTTACATATTAGTCGATCTAAACCATATTGTCAACACTTTTGTTTATTAATAGGCAAAAAAAAGCCCCGCACTTAGCAGGGCATGTTCTATGTGGAACCTAGTATGACCAGATAGCAGGGCAGGGAAACCCATCATCCTCAGTACAGGCATCTAGGTGGATAAATCTGCCGCCACCCTTCTGCTGTATGCCGATTCGCTTAATACCATGCTTCTGAGCCACTCTAATGATCTCTAACGCCTTTTGTCCGTTGGCTAGTATATCGACCGCCTTGCCAGTTGTATGCGCTCCTAGCACCTCTTTACGCACTTCTATGGGATGCTGTGGGCTTCTGTAGGCAGATGACAGGGCAAAGCTAAAGCCGCACTCGTGTCGGATAGCATTTAGGGTAGCTAGAAACCCCAGATCAAACCCATGCTCACCAGTATGCTTGCAAGCCAGTTCCTTGGGTTTAAAGTAATTAGGTTTGTCATCTTTCTTTTTGGTTGCTTTAGCCATTATTTGTCCCTCTGTACGCCTTTAACCTTTTCCACCGATCTCATCGCTCCAAGTCCGAGCATACCCATCAGAACAGGCATCATCTCGCCAGTAGGGATTAAGGGGACACTGACATCAGAGCCGACCAGTTCTAAAATCATATTGGTGATTGGAATGGTGATAAAGTTACCCGCCATGCCCAGTACGCAGACCCAGCCGATTGCTGGCCTCCACCCTGCGACGAATAAACTCTTGTGGGCAGCTTCTGCCTTGTTGACCTCTAGCTGCCCCATAACACTTTCATGCGCCTGTTTTTCTGCCATTGTCGCAATTTCATGCGCCAAAGCATTCTTTTGATCTTTATCCTCGATAAACTTATCTAAAAGACCAGATATAGGCTGTGCCAGAGTTGCGAGTAAACTCATAAGATACCTTTCTCAATTAAGAATAAACCGATTATCAGGGGGTAAATACCCCACAGCATTAGTTCGCTTTTCCTGAATCTCTCAGAGCCATCATCAAGACGTTTCTCGATGTTCTGGTATCTGATAGCGCATTCCTTCTCGTGTCCTTCTAAGCGGATCAATGCTTCTTTAACAGTTGCCATTATGAATCCTTGACTAATATTGCTTCGATAAAGATTGAGACTTCGTTTTCGGAGCTGCTGCTTTTTGCCTCAAAATGAAAATCTGATTTCTCTGTGATCTTAAACGGCACTTGGCGATCAAAGCTGACCTGCGATGTGGCGAATGTCGCTTCTGCAACTCTCAATGTTCTCCCAGTGCTAGTTTTAACTACGTTTCTAAACGTCAGGTATTTGTTGCCGTTATTTGTGCCAGATGTAACATCAATTCTAAACAGGTAGATCGAGTGACCTGCGGGGACAGTGTAAACGCTGCTCTGAGTAGTGCCAATCGTTGCACCGATAAAAGCGTATTTAGTCCCGCCATTTGAGATAGATATATCGCCAACATTCGAGCCAGCTAGAATAATTGCAGAGTTAATCCGCAGGAAAGACGCAGTAGTTTGAACAGCCGATGTTCCTGTCAGGGTGACAGTCTCGCTGATCTCAACATAATTTGAATCAAGGCCATTGATCTTAACATCCATCGTATCTGACCCAGATGTTGACACGACATCCATAACAACAGCAGAGGAAGGGTAGACATAGTTGCCGCCATCATCCCAGAGAGTTTCAAAGGCAGTGCCGACAGTGCGGTTGAAGCCAAATATATTTAATGCTCTAGAATCCCAAATATTGCCTTTTGCCACATCGTGCAAAAAGTTTGGGGTTGGCATATCTTCATCAAATTGGTACATCTTACTGCCTCAAAATAAAACTAATCACCATGTAGATAGCATAGCCTAAAACTGCTATCCCAGTGATCTGGATACTATTCCAAAATAACGCCTTGCGCTTTCGTTCTTGCAGGTAGATCGTTTTCTCTCTCTGGGCAGCAATAGACCTGCGGAGATCAACAAGTTCCTGATAGCCATCCTTGCCATACTGATACATCAACAGTTCCCTCAATTCGCGTTCCATCTGCTGAGTACGCTTGGTTCTCGCGTATGTCTCCATCGCCTCTTCATTGACAGACTTGGCAGCAATGATCTTCTTAAACAGGGGAGGGTTATCAGCCCGTCGCCTATGCTCTGACAGGTCAGACACAGCACCATAGAATCGCCCAATCTGTGACAGGGTATCCTCTACTTCTTTGCCAGCAGCAACCATACGCTTGATAGTACCAAACGCATTGACGGCTACCGACATTGCTGTGATCGGGTCGATCATTACCAAGGCACTCCAGCAGTAATCGCTGGTGCTTTGCTGTCTGCAATCTGTGCTGCAATGCTTGCCTCTACAGCGTCAGCATCAACGTCAGCCTTTACCCACTCGATAACCTGAGCCTCTGTGATGTCAGCGTAGGCTGTGTAGCCGTCAGCATCTGCGTCAGGGGTAAAGCCACAAGTGCCATAGCTGCTGCCTGAGTGTGTGTCTTCGCCTACTACTTCGCTGTCTGATGCTCGCCAGTGTGCAACAACTACGCCATCGTCAGTGTTGCGTTCTAGTGTTGAGATTGTCCAAGTTACTGCCATGATTTATTCCTCTAATGCCGCTATGCGGGCTGTTAGTGATTCAATTAAGGTTTGTTGCTCCTGTATTGCTTTGACAAGTACAGGCACTAACTCAGTGTATCTGACTGACATGTACTCAGTGTCGTCACCTGTTTTCTTTACTGGGTCAATAACTTCATCCAAAACACCAACTAAGTCTTGAGCCATTAAGCCTATCTTTTTCTTATCTTCAGCAGAATCAACGTCTTTAAGCCTATACTTCACTGTCCTTAGATTGCTTAGACTTTCCACCGCATTCTCAACTGGCTCTACGTCATATTTAAGACGCTCGTCAGAGAATGTACCCCAACTTGTACCACCTGAAGCTAAGTGTACGCCTGATGTTTCAGCACCAGAATAAATACGCAAAGACCTGAATGTTGAGTTTTGTCCCATATAGTAGGCATTTGAATCAAGCCAGTGGTTTGCGGTGTAGGTACTTGCCGCCCCGTCAATCCTAAAGTGCGGGCTTGCTTCTGATCCGTCTGTAGCTCGACTAAGATGCAAGCGAGCTGCTGGCGCAGAAGTGCCTATGGCGACGTTGCCAGAGGAGTCTATGCGCATACGTTCTGCGTTGTTGTGACCTCGTAGCTGCAACGAGTTATCAGAGTTATTAAAAACAATGCCGCCTTTTATTTCATCTGTTTGGCCACCTAGAAATAACCCTGCTGTTCCAGTGTCACTTGATTTTATAATAGCAACACATTCCGAGTCATTTTCATTAATAACCAATGTTTTGGATGGCGATGCAGTCCCTATGCCTACATTGCCAGAGGAGTCAATACGCATCTTTTCGCTATTGTCTATATCTACTCGGAAATAGCTTCCAGAAGATACATTTCCTTCATCTACTCTTATGCAATATCCTGTATTGGCTTCTGAGATTATTTCATGGTAAACACCAGACACATCAGTATCTTCTAATCTAATGGAAGGCACTGCTTCTTTTAAATGCAATGTTCTGCTAGGCGATGTAGTCCCTATGCCCACGTTGCCAGAGGAGTCTATGCGCATGCGTTCAGTAGCAACTGTATCGAAAGACATATAGTTAGAATCGTGATGATACTCAATAGTGCCTATCGCTGATGCTGAATTGTCTGCAAAAAATATTTTTGACTCACCAGAATCTACTGAATCAAGGCGTAAAACAGAATTACCTGCTGTGCTGTGTATTCTTGCTTGTGCTGTGCCTGCCTCGATGTCTAAATCATAAGCAGGGCTACTAGTCCCTATGCCTACGCGATTGTTAGTTGAGTCAACTGCTAGGGTGGTTGTGTCTACAGTAAGGCCAGCAAAGGCAGGGCTGTCAGTAGTGGCTACGCCCTGATTGATTAAGTCTAGCTTAGTGCCATCAGCAGCAAGATCACGGCCATCAACAGTACCACCGACAGAGACATTG
>Ga0209666_1001078_pt1 | contig 20973 bp, 11 predicted proteins | sample SaaInlV_125m_DNA_FD_184679 | JGI IMG/M metagenome (GOLD analysis project Ga0209666, IMG submission 184679) | Marine microbial communities from expanding oxygen minimum zones in the Saanich Inlet - Saanich Inlet SI037_S3LV_10m_DNA (SPAdes)... | ecosystem: Environmental > Aquatic > Marine >...
TACGACTCGAAGCCCGTCTCGGACGCCCGATGTCCACCGCGTTCGTGCCTCGGTCCAGCCTCGGGAACCGCGCGCGAAGCGCTTTTTCGGGAACAAAGTCGACGTCCGCGGTGAGCGTTACGTCCGTTCCGAGTTTCGCGACCATCTCGCGACTTAGCGTCTTGGCGAAATCGGGCGCGTCGAAGCGCGACGCGCGCGTCGCCTCCAACGCGCGCTCGGGGAGCAGAAACAACACGTCGCCCTCGGCGAAGGCGTCGGGGTCCTTGGATTTCCAATCCGCGGGTTTCGTCGGCGACGTCTTCGGAGGTTTGCCAAACGCGGAGACGTTCGAACCGCGCGACGCGCCCTTCGCGCCCCCGGCGGCGACCGACGCGGACGCGCTGACGTCCGCGAACGAACGCGCATCCTCTGTTCGCGGCTCGTCTCCCGGTTTGAGCGCCGCGCGCGCGAAGTCCGGCGCCGAAGAGTGCCTCGCGCCGCGCAGGTACCGCAGCGCGTCCTCCAGGTTGACCACCGCGGAGGGAGGTAAAGGCGCGGCGGCGTCGGGTTCGTTTTTCGCGCGTATGTCGCGCTTGCCTGCGTCGGGAATGACGCCGCCGACGGCGACGCGCGGCCGAACCGCCTTAACGGCGGCGGCGACGTCGTCGCGCGAGAATAATAAACGAGAATAACGCGGAGGTTCCTCGGCGTTTAAACTCATATCGGGCGGTTCCTCCGGGAACCGCCTCGCCGCCGACGCGAAATCCGCCTCGGGCGCCCTTCTGCGCGAAGACGTGACCTCGTCGTTCGGGTCGTACCGGCCGGGCCCGATCTCCGCCTCCAAAAGCTCCATCTCCACGCGGCCTTTGGCGTTCTCCGAGACGCGCCACGTGAGGCTGGCGAAATCGGCCATAGGGACGCGCGCGCGCGTCGGATCTCTTGTCGGATCGAAAAATTCTTCTCCGTCGCGCGCCGATTGCGATTTCCGAAGCCGGGCGGACCCTCCCGTCTCGGGACCCTCCGTCGCGGACGAACCGACGAGTTTCTCGAGCTTGCGCGTCGCGCGGAACCGCCGCGCCTCCGTCTGCAGACGCAGCGTCTCGGCGTCGAAGCGCGGGTTGGAGTCCAAACGCATGTTCACGCCGACGCCGCGCCGGCGACGAACGAGGCGATCCAACGAGACGCGCGTCTCCGAAACCGCTTCGGACGTGGAAAAAGTCTCTGTCCGGTCCTCATCCGCGATTTTGATTTCCCGCGGGAGCCTCGCGGCGGTCCCGAACGTCGCCGCGGGCGCGCGCCTCGAAAGCAGCGCATCCGCCTTCTCCGTGCGGTACGCCGCCGGCCCGGTCCGCGGGTTGTGCCCAGATGAGCCTCCGGAATATTCATCCGCCGCGTCGTGGAACCGCCCCGCCGCGCGGGCGAAATCAAACGCGCTCGCGCCGTCCAAAAAGCCCTTCGTCTTGACCAGGGACACGCGCACGTCCAGCGCCCGCCTGTCTCCCGGCTCGACGACCCGGCCCGCGGCGACGCGCGGCTTGGTCACCTCCAGCGGCAGCATGGTCCATCCCGGCGCGGAGGGTCGCGTCGCCGCCAACGCCGCGCGAGCCGCCTCGATGCCGAGCCACGCGTGCGAACCCGAACCCGGATCGCGCGCGGCGACTGCGCCGCGCGCGAGCGCCGTCCGAGCCAAACGCGCGGGCTCAGTTTCGGGGTGTTCGTCGAGGAGACGCGCGGCTTTCCCCGCGACGTACGTCTCGGCGACGCTCTCTTTCGAGACGCGTCTCGCCTCGGCTCTTCTTTTGGTCTCCGCGGAGTGTTTCCGCTCGGCGCGCTCGCGAGCCGCCCAGCGCTCGGCGGCGAGGCCGAAAACCGTCGCCGGCGTCGACGCTCGCAACGCGTCGAGCGCCTCGGCGACGCGCAGGCTCGCCACGACGGGCGCGCCGCCTATTCCCGTCGCGTCCGTTTCGTACGCCACAGGTTTCGTGGCTTCGTCTTCAAGATCGCGAGACGCGACTCGAGACGCGTAGTCCTCGTCGCGGCCGAGGTAGTAGCGCAGGGGAAGCGCGCCGCCGCCGCCGAGCGCGCGACCGCGCGCGAGCTCATCCGCCGCGCCGTGCGCGCGCGTCGGTCCGCGGACATAAGACTCGTCCTCCTCCCTCTCGAAAACCGTATCCAGAGCGCGGGGCTTGACGAAGACGGGCGTGTGTTTGACGGCGGGCGCGACGGCGGCGCGCCACGCTCGCAGCGGGTCGGAAGCGAGCGCGCGCGCGTCGCGTTCACGGAAATCTGAGACTTCGTTTTCGTCGTCGAAAACGTCTCCTCGCGACGAAAAAGCGGGAAGTCCCCAGCTCGGCGTCCTTTTGACGCTCGCCTCGACGAGCGCGAACGTCGGTTCGGGCGGCGCGACAATCTCCCCGGATGCGATTTTGCGCGCGAGCGGGTCCAGGAAAAGAGCCTCGCCGAACTCGTACGCGGCGATTCGCGCGCGAGCGTCTCGGCGCGCCGAGACCTCCCCGAAGGACGGCTCGGCGTTTCTCGCGAGCGCCGCGCGAAACGCGCGCGCCGTCTCCGTTTCCCGCGGCGGGGCTTTCTCAAACGACACGCTCGGGAAATTTTGGCGCACGCGGGACCCCGCGGCGACGCGCCACTTCTCCGCGGACAGGTCCAGCGGGACTTCATCGGGCGTGTGCACGAAGTCGCGTCGGGACCCGACGCGGATCTCCGCCGGGCGCGAGCGCGGCGCGAAGGAAGGCGCCGACGCCGCCGACGGACGCGTCGCCGACGTCGCCCCCGCGACGTCGTACGCGCCGGGACCGGGGGTCGAGCCCCGAGGAGACGAGAGATCTTCCTCCGGACGCTCGCTCGCGCGGTTCCCACGCGTCTCGTTTCGCGTTTCGTTTCGCTCGACGGAAACGTTCGACCGATCGTCTTCATCCAGGAGGCGAAAAGTGGGAGCGTTTTCGTTTCGTCTCCGCGCGCGCTCGGCGAGCCGCCGCGAGACGCCCTTTCTTTTCGTTCTCGCGGCGAGCGGGCGGAACACCACGCAGGGCGCGCGGCGGCGCAGAAACGCGTCCGAGGGGATCGTTTGATACGCGTAGACGCCTCTGAGGGGACCGCTTTTGCGTTTGAAACGTTCGCCGAGTTTGATTCGCGCGGAGACCGACGATGACGCGTTCCGAGCGTGCTTCGCCGTAGAGGTCTTCGGCGGCGACCAAGCGAACGGACCGGCGACGCGCGGGCGAGTCGGGTCGCGGTCTCCGTCCCCCGGCGCGAACGACTTTTCCGCCAAAGGTCCTCGGAGCGTCCTCGGAGTTTTTTCGCGCCGCCGGAGCGCCTTGGCGACCCGATGGCCCCGCCCGTCCCACCACGCCGCGGAGTCCCCCGAGGCGCCGGACGAGGCGCTCGCGAAGGAATCCTCCATCCCGGGGGAGGCTCGCGAAACGAACGGCTTGGGCTTCACCCACTTGGTCACGCCGCGCGCGCCGCTCGGCCGCGGGCGCGTGCGGTCCATCGCGACGCGCATGGCGTCGAGACCGACGAGTCCGGGCTCGTTCTCCGACGCCGTCCGCGCGCGCGTCTTCTTTTTCTTTTTCTTTTCCGCGGCGAACGAAACGCCACCGAACGGCGCCGTCCACCAGGCGTCCGTCTCCGACTCGTCCGAAGACGACTCGTCCTTCGCCGCGAACGGCGCGCGCGCCCGAGAGGAAACGGCGTCCAATTTGGGTTTCTTCAACCGCGCCGTTTCGGTCGCTTTCTTTTCTAAACTCTTTTCCTTTTCCTTTTCGGGCGGCGCGCTTCCGTCGACGGCTTTCGCGCGCGAATCGGAAGGACGCGTCTTCGAGACGTCGCTTTCCGCACGTCCCGCGCCGTCGCGCTTCGCCGCGGCGGAGGCGATTTCGGCGAAGAGCGATGTCCGCGGCGCCTTGGCGAACGCCGACGACGGCGCGCGCCGCCGACGACTGGAGAAGTGCTCCGCCTTCTCCGGGCTCGCGTACTCGCTGCGCGAACGCGCGCCTTCCAGCTCGTACCCGATAGCCTGCTCGTGCGCCCACTCCGCGCGCGACGACAAATCGGCGACGGCGGCGATCAACGAGTCGGTCCGAACGCGGCGGCGGCTTTGGTTTTTAGTACCGAGGAGGCGCGGCGAATCATCCGGCGAGCGCGAAAACAGCGCCCGCTCCGCCTTAGCGGTTTCGCGCTCCAGCGCGCCCGCCATCGCGCGCGCCACCGCGGCGCGCACGGTGGGGATCGGGCCGGCGAACGGCTCTTGCTCTTTTTCTTTCACAGGTTTTGTTCGCTCCGACGCGCGCGCGTTTCTTTTTGGCGGCGGGCCCCAGCGGCCGCCGACCGCGGACGGCCGCGTCGCCGCGAACGCGTCGATATTTTTATTTTTCGCGCTTTTGTTCGGCGAATCTCCTGCGCGGCGAAACCTCGGGGCGGGCCTCGTGACTCTTCTCGCGGCGTTTCTCGTTCGCGAAATCTCTACGAGATCTTCTTTCCGACCTTCGAGATCTTCCGACGACGCGGACAACGACGACGCGGAGCACTCCTCGTCGTCAAAAAAGTCTTCCCACGCGTCGTCGTCCTCCGGGACGCCCCATTCATCCGCCGTCGCGGCGGAATCAAAAACAAAATCGTCCGGCCGAATCGGGTCGCGCGGGTCGAAAACGAAAGGCTGGTCCGCGCGGCAGGCGATGGCGCTCACGAGCGCGACCAGCATCGCGTCATCCTCGGAGTCGGAGTCGGAGTCGCTCGCGGCGTCGCGGTCCTTCTCGGTGGCGTTCCCGGCGGAGACCTCGACGCGGTACCCGCGGGAACGCCTCGGCCCGGCGGACTCCCAATTTCCCGAATCCTCGCTGCTATCGGAGTACACGTCCACGCCGTACAGCGCGTGCGAGGCGGTCGCCATCCCCCTCGCCTCACTGCAGCCGCGCGTGCGAAAGTGCGCGCGCGATGACCGCTCGTCCCGCGTCCGCGCGGGTGAGGAGTGGTCTGGTGAAGCGCAATTCTCGTTTCCTCGTTGTCAACTTGAATTTATCGTCACCGCGTCCCCATCTCGATCTCGTCCCCGCTCCCCGACGACGGAAGTGCCGACCCGAGAGCCGTTATTACGGGAAACTTCTCCGCTTCCGAGCCATCTCAGAACGACCCGCGCGCGGGCACGCGCGCGATGGGCGTCGCGTATGCGGAGGCCACGCTCGTGGCGTGCTCCTCGGTGGGCGGCGGGGACGGTGTCCCCGGGCGCACCTCGCTGTACCGCGAGGTCTGCGAGCTCGAGAGACGCGTGCGCGCGGTGGACCACATGACGTCCCTCGCCCGACTCGCGCGAGGCTCGGACGCGATGGACGACGAGCGGGAGAAGGCGTTCGCGCGCGAAGAGCCGTGCCTCGGGCGCGCGCGCGAGCTCTTGGAGGTCTCTGACGACCTCGCGACCGCGGAAACCGCGGTGTTGGCGTGGGAAGGGGTCCGCGCGGCGTCCCGCGTCGCCGAATCGGGCGACGCGGAGGAGCTCGAGACCGCGGCGGAGACGGCGACGCGACTGGAGACGGCGCTTCGACGCGTCGCGACGCGTTTCCACGACCCGAGAAGACCAGAAGGATCCGCCGAAACGCGAAAAAATGAAAACGAACGCGCGCGTGTGGTGTGCGCGAAAGCGCTCGATGCGCTCCACGCCGCCGCGAACGCGCTCCGCGCCGCCGCGGCGGAGCGCGGGACGCGCGCGAAAAAGCGCGCGGAGAAAAAAAACGTCGTCGTCCCGGAAAAAAAACGTCCCGAGACGGGAGACGAAATTTTTTCGTTTTCCCGCCTCGCGCCGCGGCTCGCGGCGACCTGCGGCCGGTGGAGCCGCGCGCACGCCGCGATGGGCGCGGAGCTGCGCGGCAAGAACCCCCTGGAGAGCGCTTTCCGCGGTTTTCGAGAAGACGCTTTCCGCGATTCGGAGAACGACGACGACGAGGCGACGTCGACGACGTTTTCGGGCGAAGACGTGAAAACGTCGCCGCGACGCGACAAAAAAAGCCGAGACGCGCCTTCGGAATGGGCGCGACACGCGATGGCGGCGTGCCGAATCGTGGCCGAGGCGGCTTCGGAGGCGCTCTGTACTTGCGAAACGGATCACGATCACGATCACGACGGCGAAAAAAAAAGCGTACGTGTCGTACACATCGCGGGAGGCTCTTCGACGCGTCATCCGGATGACGCGTCGGACGAAGCCGCTCTTACGCCGTTCCTGGCGGATTTGCTCCTCCGCACCGCGCGCGCGGTGTTGAATTTCGCCGCGCACCAGCCTCGTCTCTGGCCCAAGAGCCGCACGCTTTTGCAGATGTGCGCGGCGAGACGCGACGCCGAGGCGGTGGACGACGCTGTCGCGAAGTGCGTGAAAGTGTTCGAGGAGGCGTACGTTTCGCGCGTACGAAAAGAGAAAGAAAACGACCACCGTGTTTTCAGTGACGAGTTTTCGCTCACGCGCGCGTTGGTCGTCGCGCGGCGCGCGCTCGCTCACAGTCGCGCCGGTGTCTCGTCGCTCACCGAGGGTGTCGCTTCGTGCGTCCGCATTAAGTGCGCGGAGGCGTACGAGACCGCACCCACCGGTAGTTGGAGCTCGCGCAAGGTTCTCGGGAACGCGAAGAAAAGCGCGGGAACAGGAGGATCGATCGCGTGTTTCTCCGCCTCCGCCGACGACGCGACGCGAACGAATGCGATATCAGACGCGGACGCGAACAAGAGCGCTTTTTTGTCTGGTCTCGGGACCCCGTCTGGTGTGTCGCGAACTTGTCCGTCTTCGCAGACGTCACTGGTGGTGGAACAAATCTTAACGCCTCTGTTCGTTTCGCTGGACAGACTGGGCGACGGATCGCTTGCCAAACGAACAAAGTCGGTCTGCGTCACGCACGCGGGCGCCGCCGCGCTCGGCGCGCTTCTGTCTCGCGTCCAAGCCGAGGGTAATGGCGGCGTGCGTCTCTTTAGCGGAGGCGCGGAGAGGCTCGAAGCAGACGTCGAGGCGCTCATCGTCGCGGTGGAGGCTGCTTTGTTTTCGGCGACGAAGAAAGAAAAACAAAAAGAAAAAGAAACGTCTCTTTCTTTGACGCGTTCGTTTCGCGCCGCCGCGAAACGCGGAAGAGCCGTCGTCGCCGTCGCCAAAGCCGCCGGGATCGCGGCGTCGTCCGCCAAAGGCCAGGCGTACGCCGCCGCGCGCGCGGCGCTGGGCGCGGAAGAGGCGGAGACGTGGAGAAAAGTGTGCGTCAAGTAGTAGCTAGCTAGGGTGTGGTGTGCTTTGAGTAGACTATGCGTTATAGGCATAGGCATAATAGACGTGCAGTAAGCGTGCGTAAAATCAAACGTCGCGGTAAGCTTTGGTGTTAGGGTCGTCGGGCGCCCGAGGGTCGCCGGCGTCGCGCCGGCGGCGTTTGCCTCGGCGCCGTCATCTCTCGCGTCGTCTTTCGCGCGTTTAAAATCATCATGTCACTTTTTGTGTTTCGATCGTCGCTGATGGTCTTAAAGCGCCGCGACGACGTCGGCGCCCACTTTATCCATGTCCAGCGCCTTGAGCTTCGGGAACGGTCGCGGCATGGCGAGAAGCTCGACGACGGTTTTCTTCGCCGTCTTCACCACGAACGCACCCTTGCGCGGCTTCCCGAGGTTCACGGAGACGTTCGTTTTGCCCTTGGCGTGCGTTGAGACGTACGCGCTGATGGCCTCAGCGCGTTTCTTGAACGCTTGTCAGGACTTGCACGCCTCGATGTACACCGCGCCCGCGGGGATGGAGGCCATCTCGTCGTCCCAGGGAGAGCCGGAGCCGGCCGAAGCGGCGGGTTTCTTCGTCGCCGCGGGCTTCTTCGCAACAGCCTTCTTCACCGGGGTCTTCTTGGCAGCCTTGGCGCCGCCGGCGCCGGCTTTTCCTCTCGTCGCGGGCATCGCGAGCGGAGCGCGTGGAGCGTGCGGTCGAGTGTGCGCGGGAACGACGAGAAGCGCGTTGTTACCAAACCCTCGCGATTGACGTCATCGAAACTCCCTCTAAGTACACGTGGCTTCTCGATCGTGCCGAGAGGGACTTTATCTGCTCCGTCGCGCCACACCGCGAGGCGCACCGGACGGGCGCTCGCGCGTCGCGAACCAGACACGAGGGAGATGCGGGCTTGTGTCGGCGCGGCCGTCCCCGCGCGCGCGCCGGTTCGCCGGTCGACGCACCGTCGGACCCGACGCGGGTCGTCCGCCGTCGTCAGAGCCGCCTCCGCGGAGAGGGACGGATGCGCTCTCGACCGGGCGCCCCGCGCTTCCGTCCGGCGATCCGAGGCGCCGCCCGGCGACGCGGGGTTGCGGCTCAGCCGGCGCCTGTCGCTCTTCGGCGGGCTCGCCGGCGTCGCCTCCGCGGCGTCGCTGGCGGAGGCGCTCCCCGCGACCGCCGGGGAGGTGCTCGACCAGCTGCAGGCGCTGCTGTCGGACGCCGAAGCCGCGATCGAGGCGGACCCCGAGAACGAGCAGCTCGTGGGCCAGAGAACTTTTTTCGAGAACCAGCTCGAGCGCGTGCAGCTGAACGCCTCGTTCGTCGACCGCCTGCGCCCGAGGGTGCAGAAGGGCGAGCTGCCCTACCTGCAGCGCATGGTGTTCGCGGTGCGCGACGAGCTGTGGGAGGATGAGATTTACTTTTGGAAAAACGCAATGGGCTGCCGCGTGACGCGCGAGACGCGCGACGAGGCGAACGGCGAGACCGTCACGGGCGTGGTGCTGGCGTTCGGCCAGGAAACGCTGAGCGCGGACGACGGCGGCAAGGGAGCGGTCGAGCTACGGAAGAAGAGCTCGGTCAAAGACGTTGATACACGTCGCGACGATTCCGGCGTGAACTCATCATCCGCTTCGCTATCGTACGTGTCGCTGAGCGTTCCTTACGGCGTGCGCGTGAGCCGCATCTACGAGAGCGGCGGTGAGCTGGTTTACGGTTTCGGGTACTTCGACGTGCGTTCGCCTTCCGGCTACGCCGTACGCGCGCGGGTCGCCGCCAGACGCGACCCGATGGAGCTCATAGCGCTCAACGTGCCGGATGTGAATCGGAGCGCGGCTTTTTTCCAAGACGCCTTCGGCATGACGGCTTCGAAACCGCTGGACCAAAACGGGTACGCGCCCAAGTCACCTCCCGGGTCGAAGCTCATGAGCTTCGGGGAGGTCAAGGAGACGCTTTGTATCTTGCTGCAGCCGGCTCAGGCGGTGGAGGATGTTGAGCAGGCGCGGAAGATGGGCGAGGCGTTTGTCGGTGTCAGTTTCGCGGTCGGGGGGGGAGACGAGAATTTCACGAACGTCGAACGCCGCGTCGCGTCGGCGCTTCAAAAGGCGGGGCGCGACGCGCCGTGCGTTTTGTCTGTTGAGTCGTACGAGGCGTGGGAGACGGAGGTGGCGAAGGGCGCGCGCGCGTTGCCGTTCAAGTACAACGAGCCCCCGCCGGCGTGAAAAGCGGCGGTGGTTCATCATCGCGTAGGCGTCGTTTATTATTATCAGTACGAAGCGTTCCGAATAGCCCCGCGTTCCGAATAGCCCCCCGCGTTCCGAATAGCCCCGCCACAGTCTGTCTCCTTGACCAGTTCGACGCGCGAACTTCACGATCGCGGCGTCGCCCAAACGAAAATTACGACGATTCGGAGAAAAATTTGGGTCGCGCCGCGGGACGCGCGCGCGCGAAGTCGCCCAAATCGTCATCCTCCCAGACCAAATGCCTATGCGGCGGTTCTGTTTTTGGGCTTCCCGCGATTTTAGGGGAGAAAAAAATGTGTGCATCCGTATATTTTCGCTGGCGCGCTTCCACGACTGGTACTTTCACGAGCCTGCTTTCCATACGTCGGCCGGCGTAATGGGGAGTCGAAAAAGAGGAGGTGAGGTGAAACACCCGTGAAAATCTCCGAAGTTATACATTCGGGCGCGCGCGCGCGTATACGCCATGGCGCAGACGGTGGATCTCGAGAGCGTCGCGCTCGTGGAGACGCGCGACGACGTATCTCGCGCGCGGGTTCGTCCGCCGAACGGCATGCGGACGCACGTCCGGCTCGCGGTCGCGCTCATCGCGCTCGCCTCGCTGTGTTTGCTCGGCGTTTCCGCGGGCAACACCCGACCCGGGATCTCGGCGCGTCTCGGCGCGGGCGCGGTGGCGCGTAAGAGAGGCCACCTGCGCGGGTTCCCGATGGTGCGCGCGCTCGTCGCGCCCGGCCAGGAGGCCACTCTGAAGGTGGTGGAGAACAACTGGGAGGCGTACCACGCCAACGGGCGCGACGCGCTCGTCCCCTTGTATTTACCGGACGTCTCGCTGTGGCCCGATGGCGGAGGCTTCGCCGAGCTCTCCGCCGTGATCGGCGGCGAACGCGACCTCGAGGAGGGCACCGTGATTTCGTACCTCAAGATGCTCGACCGGAAACACGCGCAGGCGGAACTCGGGTACGAGCCGGACGAGCACCACGAGCGACAGGAACTCGTGCCCGCCGCGCTCGTGGACGGGATGGAAGATTTCGCCAGCGCGTCGCTCGGCCACCTCGCGGCGTGGCTGGAAGCGAAAAAGTTGAAGAAAAAAAGCCTCATCGTGAACGACTGGAAAACCCTCATCGCGAACCACATGGGACCCCCGGAGGATTTCGATTTATTCATCATGAGCTTCCTTAACAAAGGCCCGAAGAAGTGGGACGTGCTGTTTTTAGACAAAGGCGAACGCGGCGTCGACCCCGAAGCGTTGAAAAAGCCGTTCGCGACGTTTCGCAACCACGAGTGGTCCGAGCCTTATTTGGTGTTAAGAAACCGCGCGGCGGGGGTGGCGGGCGCGAGCTTCTACATGGTCAGCGAGTCGTTTTTGAAAAAAGTCCCGTCGTTGTTAGCGCAGTTCCAGTTCACCGCCGTGGACGGGTGGCTCTCCACGCTGTGCCGCGACGGGCAACTCAAGTGCTTCTCGCACATGCGGCGAGACTGGTTCTTCGGGTTCACCCCGGAGCACCTTAAGGGCCACCACCCGCCGGACGCGCGCGTGGTGCCCACCGCGGAGCTTTTGTTCGAAGCGGGGGGGGTGATCAGAGACGAAAAAATGGAAACAACCGCCGCGTTTTCGGGTGAGGAAACCGTGAAGAGCGAAGAGGCGGGGGAAGGGCCTGGGTTAGGAACCGCGAAGAAGGCGCCGAAGAAAAAAAGGGAGAGGAAAGTGTCCCGCGCCGCCGCGCTCGGCTGGGCGCCGCTCGACGCGTCCGACGACGGCGCGCGTTAAAATTAATGAAGCTCGAATGAATGAAGATTATATCGGCGACGTCGTCTACGTGGCGTTCGAGGGGTCTCGACTTTTTGTCAGCGCGCGATACTCACTCACTGCGTGTCGTCACCCATCTTCCGTGTCGGGAACGATCGCTCGTTTCTCAATCCTGCCCGTCGTCCCACTCGTCGTCCCAGTCGCTCGGGTCGCGCCCGGTGGCTTTCGCCGCGACGGTCGAAAGCAAGATGGGGATGTTGGTCTTAAACTCCTCCAAGCCCCAGAACGTGCCTTCTCTGCCCGGCTCCCACGAGGCGCTCAGCACTCCGTACGTGATCCCCACGAGCGCGGCGCCGAACGTCGCCGTGGACGCGACGAAGAACTGCCACGGCGCGACGTCGGCGTGCGCGAACACCTTCAACCCGTAAAAGATCGGGCCGGTGCTGAACCCGAACAGCAGAGGGACGCCCGAGAAGATGGTGATCCTCTTGAGCATCCTGTCGGTGACCTGCTGCGGGATGGCGCGCCCCTGCGCTTTCTGGTACTGGTCGCGTTTCTTCAGCATCTTCTCCTCGTCCACCTCCACCTCCGTCTGCTTCGCCCTGGTCGCCTCGCGAACGCGCTTGAGCGCCGCCTTGCTCACCTGCCCGGGCTGCGAAGACACCACGCCTCGCTTGGAGTACTTCAGGTTGGGATCGCGCTTCTGCTTCCGCTTCGCCGCGCGCTCGGCCGCGGCAGCCTCGGCGTTGTCCAGCATCTTATCGTCCTCCCTCGTCTGTGCCTTCTTGTCGCGGCCGGCGAGGCGCGCGTTGCGGCCCTTCGCCGCGCGCGTCACGTGCGCGACGCGCGCGGAGCGCGCGGCACCGCCACGGGAGCGCAGGCTGGACGCATCGCCGAGACCGCGCGGGCGGCCCGCGAGCGCGGCGGCGGACGCGCCGCGCGCGACGGAGAACATGACGCCTCTCGTGCCTGCGCCCACGCGCGGTGACCGAAAAGCGGGAGCGGGCGCGCGGTGGTGACGCGCGTCGCGAACTGCGCGAGACCCCGCGGTACGGCTGGCCGATCGCCGCGGTGGATAACCGACACGTGTTTTACGAGATCCAGTGATTCGGGTCGCGGCGAGCCCCTCGAGGGACGATTCCTCTCGTCCGGGGGCAATCAATCACTTCGGGAGGCGCGGGGTCGGGTTCTCGAGCATGGGCGGGTGTCTGTCCAGCGGGTCTTCCGCGCGCGCGCGCGACATGAGCGCCCTCGATCTCGCGCTCGCGTCCCGGCTGCAGACGTACATCGCGACGCACCCGGAGGTGCACGCGTCGAAGAGCCTCACCAAGGTGGCGCTCTCGTTCAACGCGATGTTGAAGTCGTTCGAGGCGATAAGAGTGGTGTTCACGCGGGTGGACGCGGACAGCAACGGCACGATCGAGTACGAGGAGTTCCTCGCGGCGTGCGCCGAGCTGCGCGTGGAGGGCGAGAAGAGCGCCGGTCTCCTGCGGGATGTGTACGAGACGGCGGACGTGAACCGCGACGGGCACGTCGATTTCCGCGAGTTTGTCATGGCGCTGACGCTGGCGTTTTTGATTGCCGCCGCGGAGCGCGTCGAGAACGGCGAGGAGGTTGTGTCGAGACCGAACGAGAAGAAAGAGACGGAGGCTGAGTTCTTGACGCACAGATGTCTGGACAAGGTGTTGGAGGCGTGGTTGCTGTTCGACGACGCCGGCGAGGGGTTCATCCACAAGAAAAACGTGACGAGCGCGTTGGCGTCATTCGCCGACGGCGCGCACGGCGACCACAACGCCGGCGCCTCCTCGAAACTCATCAGCGCGCGGTTCTCGGAGATGAACTGGGATGAGACGGATACCATCTCGTTCCAGGAGTTCCTCTACGCCGTCGAGGGCTGGTGCGGCCTGGAGGATGACCAGGAGGAAGAATAGAGCGAGAGGCGGAGGCGGAGTCGATACATTTTTTATGCCTTTTCGTGAGAACGCGTTTCACCAACCTCGAGAGATATCAGTTTCCCTGAAGCACACAGAGACTTTTTTCGCGTCACGTTTAGGACTCGAGCCACAACGACTCGCCCGAACGCGCCACACGCGCACCGACCCACCACTCGCGCTCGCGCGGACTCGCCATACGACCTACGCCCGTCGCTATACCCAGGCGCGGCAGATACAACATGGGGGGCTTATTACGCGAATTCGACGAGCAGTACTATTCGTACAGCGAGGGGGACGACGAAGACGACGGCGGCTACGAGAGAGACGACCGCCCGAGGCGGCGCGGGACCCCCGGCTGGGGTTCGCGGGAAAGCAAAAGCGGCGGCCCCTGGAACGACTGGAAGTACTGGCCCGCTGACTTAGATCCGATCCCTCCGGGATACTGGCGCCTCGAGCTCGGCGCGCAGCGGGGCGCGCCCGCTCGTCTCCTGAAACCCCTCCAGGGTTCGTTCGCCCACAACGAGCGGACCCTGTCCGCCTCCGCCGCCGCCGCGCTCAAGCGCGCCAAAGAGATGTTCGACGAGTACATCACCACCGTCGTCGATCCTCCGACCATCTTCGAGCTCATTCCCGAGGACGCGACGTTCAACAAGACAAACACGTGGCAGAAGGGTGATCGACCCGAGAAGTGCCGCGACCGCTACGCGAAAATAGTGGGCAACGTTCACTCGGATACATACGCGCTCTTGTTCGACCGCGGCAAGGACGACGGCACCGTGCCTTACATCCCCACCTCCCAGGTAAGGTTCAAGTTCGGCCTGGACTCCAAGTACGTTCCTGTCCATGCCACCTACGCCAACGAATCGTTCGAGTGGGACCGCATCGAGTTCCACCTCACCAAGGACGCCGGCGCCGGCCTCGAGGCGTATGTGTCCAGCTGGCCGGGCTGCTCCGCGCGGCCCAAGATGCTCTCCGCGGAGAAGATCGCCGCGCTCGGGTTTAAGCGCAAGAGCATGCGGGTGTACGGATTCGCGGTGTCCGTGGAGGGTCTGAGGGCGTACAGAGCCGCGAAGGAGGAGGGGTCGCAAACCGACGGGGCGTTCCTATTCCCTCCGCCGGCGCCGCCTCCGCCGGCACCTCGTCCGGCGGCACCTCGTCCGGCTGCCGTCGCCGCCGCGCGCGCGCCCGAGCCCCAGCCCAAGAAGAGGAAGAACCTCCCTCTTTTACACGAGAGGGGGTGGTGCAGCCTGTGCGAATGCAAAGTACCGGATGGCGGTGGCAAAGGAAAGTACCAAAGGATCACCCACGAGAACGGAAAGCGGCACCGGGCGAACCTCGCGGAAGACGCGAAGCGGCGGAGGACGGAATGATATACCGCGGACGTACGACCACCAAGTCTACGATATACTCTCGTCACGCAATACTACGACATAATACTACGCAATACTACTACGCAATACTACTACGCCATACTACGCTTTGTTTATCTCGACGCGCGTCGCCTGCACCAGCCTCATGTCGTCTCTCCCCGGGAAGTCCGCCTCGACGGTTTCCCACCCGTTTTTAAACGAGACGTCGGCGAAAGTTTCGCGGTGCGTCCGGTTTTCCGGGTCGCACAAGATCGCCATGCCGTCTTTCCGCGTCGCTCTGGTGACGACTTCGCTCACGCACCGCGCCGCCGTGGCGTCGTACAGCACGTCCGCTGCCACCACCACGTCGTACTTGTCCTTTTCGAGCACGCAAAAGTCCTCCGGTATGGCTTCCCAGTCCAGCGAAAGCGTCGTCGCGCGGGTCGGGTCATCCGGCGCGTTCGCCAGCGCGCTTTTTTTGGCGAGGCGCAGCATGTCGCCGTCGACGTCGCACATGCATACCCGGCTCGCTCCCGCGCGCAGCGCGGCGTTGCCGACGATGCCGAGGCCGGCGCCGATCTCGAGCACGCTCTTGTCCCGCACCAAAGAAGGGCAGTGCGCGATGAGCCGCGCGAGCGCGACGCCCGCGGGCCACACGACGTCGCCGGCGCCGTAGAGCTCATCTTTAAATCGCGCCAAGGTTTCGGGAGACACCACGCCGGAGACGTCCGCGACGTCCGAGGGGACGTGCAGGTCCACGGACTTGCCCTGCCCGAGGTCGATCTTAGTGAGCCTCGCGGAGGAGCTGTCGCCCTTGCCCTCGCCCACGACGGTCTCCGCCCCGGACGCGTCCAGGCGCTTCTGCGTCGACTTAGCCTTGCGCTTCGCGCGCTTCGAAGTCTTCGCCTCGGCCTCATCCACCAGGGGGCTGTCGTCCCGCCACCCGCGCGGCGCCACCGTCGGCGCGCGCGCGCGGTCCGGCCGCGCGACGCGGGGCGCGGTCCGCGCCGCCGGGGGGGGGGCGAACCGAAGCGCGCTCATCTCTGCGAGACAAGGGGACCGATTCGACGCTGGATAAAAAAGACGCGCGGTGTCGGCGGAGTTTCGGGGGTGCCGGAAGAAAAGCGCCGACAGCGCGAAAAAGCGAGAGATTTTTTCGCTCTCTCGACTTTTGTGGTGACTGCGTCCCCGTACGAATTTCGTCGTGCGTTCTGCGCCACTGAATCCGCATAGCGGCGATAAACGTGGCGTTTCTGCCAGTTGTCTCGGAAAACGCGTGCCTCGCAATTCCCGATTGTCACTCGCCGCCGCGCGATTCGACTCGCGTGACACCTCGGCACGTCCACGCAGCTCCCGCGCGCACCGCCGACCCTCTAACCCGACCGCGTTCACCATGGGCGTCGGTCTCGCGCTCGCGCCTGTCCGGCTGCGCGGCGCCACCGCGCGCGCCGTCCGCGCCGAGACGAAAGTTTCGGGACGACGATCGCTCGCCGACTCGCGCGGACGCGAGCCCCTCCGGCGCGTCCCCGCCGCGCGCGTCTCGGCCCGCGAGGGGCTCGCCGCGCGCCGCCGCGCTTCGGTCGTGCCCGCCGCGTCCAAGAAGACCCTGGACGCCGTCACGTACGCCTTCGCCGAGGACGGCACCGCCGCCGTCCTCGACGCGCCCGTCGGCGCTTCCGGCGATTCTACGGTGACGTCGTCCGGATCTTCCGACACCGAGCGCGACGCCGCGGCGTCGCCGCTCGCGGCTTCCTCGGGCGCCGCGCCCGCGGCACCCGCGTCGCCCACGCCGGACCTGGAGCGCCTGACGTTCGAGCCCAGCCGGGTGGCGGACCTGCGGGAGGCCTCCTCGGCGGCCGCCGCGGCCACCTCCGGGCCCGCGCAGGGCCAGACGGACGAGAGCGCGATGGCCGCCTTCACCAGCGACGACATGCTGTGCATGCTGTACGGCGTGGACCAGGATAAGGAGGACGCCAAGTACAAGGTGGCTTTCTTCGACCTCGACGCGGTGGTCGCCGCGGAGGCGCTGCGCGACGCCGCCGCCGCCGTGCGCGCGCACGTCGCCGGCGGCGCGTCCGAATTCGAATTCGACGCCTCTCGCCTTTCGGAACGATCCGGAGCGCTCGCGGGTCGCGACGTCGATTCCTTCGCCTTCGCGGCGGCGCGCCCCGGGTGGCTCCCCGGGTGGCTGTGGCGCCCGGTGGCGGCGCTCGTCGCGTTCCTCGCGCAGACCTTCGCGAACAGAGAGTCACTCTCGGAGAGTGGAAAACACGCGCCCGTCGTGTCGTTCGCCGAAGAAACCGGCGATCAAAAAAAGACGTCGCCTTTGTCGTTCGGCGCCTTCGCCGGCGCGCGCGCCGACGCCGCTTCGGCGGCGGCGCTGGCGCGCGGCGTCTACGAGGCGCACTTACAAAAGGGCGTGTACCCGGAAGCGGTGCGGTTCGCCAAGCAGCTCCGCTACGACGGGTACAAGGTTGTCCTGGTGACCTCCGCGCCGGCTTTTTTTTGTGAGCCCGTCGCGAATTTGCTGGGCGCCGCAAAAGTGCTCGGCGAGACGCTTTTGGTGGACGAAGCGAGCGGGACGTTCATTGGCGAGACGCAGGAAGTTGAGACTGATTCGACGCATGTGACGTCACGCATTAAAGCGTTCGCGGAGGAGAAGGGCGTGAGCCTTTCGAAATCCATCGCGTACGGGTCGCGAGGCCGATATGGAATGGCGCTGATGGAGTGCGTTGGTAAGGCGTACGCGGTGAGCCCGGACGCTTTTATCCAAACCGAAGCGGAGAAGAGAGGGTGGCAGACGCTTCTGTGGGCAGAGGACGCGGCTCGGCGCGTCGAACGCGAACGCGCCGCTGCCGCGCAGACCTTCCAGACTGGTGACGCGTACGGCGGCGGCGCGCCGGCTCTGGCGTTCGCGGGCGCGGTGAGCGCGCCTAAGAACGCCGCGTCCGCGGCGTGGACCATGCGGGACCCGGACCAGTACGACCCGGAGAACGATCGCCGATCGCGGTGAGGGTAGTCATTTAGAACGTTTTAACGTGTGAAAGCGACGGTGTATATTACTCACACGTGATGAACAAACCACCGAGAAGCGCTTCTGAAACACCGCCGCTCTCTCGCGAGCTCGTTCGCGGTGCCTCTCCGTAGAACCGTCCTCGCCTAATAGCTGATGGAAAGTACTTCTACCCTTCGCTCGCGTTCGCCGCCACGCGCAGCTCGCGCCCCTCTTCCCGCAGAGAGCGCAGCGTGACGCTCACCCGGAAACCCCGTTCTTTAAACCCGCCGATTGATTGCTTGTCCGCCGCGCGCGCCGCGATGCCGTGCCGCCACAGCCACCGCGCCTCCCCGGAGAGGAACAGCACGTCCCCGGGGTCGAGGCGGATCCCGATGCCCCCGCGTTCGCTCGCGTTTTTTTTCTTTTCCCCGTCGTCGTTAATTTTAATGACCTTCGCGGTCTCCGCGTCTTTCTCCGCGGGCGAAAGGTCCATCACCGTACTGGACAGCAGACTGACCACGCACACGCCGTCGTCGAACGCCGCCAGGTCGACGTGCGGCTTCAGGCCCTCGCCGGGCTCGTACGCGTTCACGATGAACTGGTCAAACGGAAGCGCCCCCGGCTTTTTCTTTCTTTTTTTCTCGTCTTCGCCTGAAAAGGCGTTTCCCTTCGCCGCCTGCGCCGAGTACTCCGCGGGCCACGCGCCATCCTCCGCGGCGACGCGCGCGACGCGCTCCGCCAGAACCGCCGCCCAGGCCGGGAAGTTCCCGAAACGCATCGCCTGGTTCTTCCGGAACGACTTAGCGCGTACGTTTTTTCGAGAGGTGTTCTCGTGTGGGCTCGTATGGCGAGTAGTCTCGTATGGCTCGTACTCGCGCGACGGCGCTTCGCGCGCGACGTTTCCGGCGACGCAAACCTCCGGCGATGTTTCCTCCGGGAACTCCACGAGCCCCTCTTTGCGTATCGCGTCCACGAGCCACGCCTGCGCCTCGCGCGTGAGCGCGCCTCGCGCGAGGTGCAAGCCGGGGATGGAGTCCGCCAGGGGGCCGACGTGCCGCTCGCGGTCGGGCGCGAGGAACCGAACGGGGGGGGGCGGGTCGGGGAGCGTCTCCGGGGTCTCGGCGGTCCACGGTGTGCCCCCCTCGGTCCGGGAAGGATAAGAGGCTTCGCCCAACCCTCCCTCCTCGCCTTCGGACGACTCGTCGTCGCTGCCGAACACCCGACGCACCAATGCCTCCGCGTCCCTCTTCCGCGACATCCCCCGCGAGGCTCGAGCCCGCGCCGCCGCAGCTGCGCGACGCGGAGTGAAAACGCTAAGTCGCTAACAACGATTCCGTGCGGACGAAAACAGTCCAGACTGGCCCGTTGCAATTAGGTTTGACGCGACACTTCCCGGCGCGCGTCTGTCCGGCAGACGCGCCCGCGACCGCCGTTTCACGCGCACGAGCACGCCACCTCCGCGAGTCCGTCGAGGATGTTCGCGACCGGCGGCGTGATGGCCGCCTGCGCCGGCTCCGCGTGCATGACCGCGACGTGCAGTTGCTTCGGGGCGGTCGGGGGTGCCATCGCGAAGATCTCGGCGCGCGCGCTGTACGTGGCGCTGTTCGTGCTCACCACGGTGCTCGCGGTGGTCATGCGCGACTACGCCAAGCCCATGCTCGCGAAGCTTCCCTGGATCGTGCACGCCGCGGGCGGCGCCGCGGGCTTCGAGCCCGGCGACGAATGGTTCGGCGCGCAGGCGGTGTACCGCGTCTCGCTTGGTTCATTCATCTTCTTCGCCGCAATGTCTGTGCTTTTAATCGACGTGCGCGACCGCTCCGACCCGCGCGACAAGGCGATCCAGCACGGCAACTGGACTTTAAAAACTGTGGCGTGGGTAACGTGCCTCATAGGGCCCTTCTTTTTAAACTCGGACAGCGAAGTGATACACGTCTACGTCTGGTTCGCGCGCGTCGCGAGTGGATTGTTTCTGTGCGCGCAGAGTCTCATCTTGCTCGATTTCGCGTTTCTGTGGAACGCTAAATGGCTGCGAAACTCGGAAGAGTCTTCGAACGACGGCGACCAAAAGACCGCTACTGCGTGGATTCTCGGTTTGTTACTCGGGACGATCATCTTATTCGCCGGTGCGTTGACGCTTTTCGCGTTTCTGTTTGAGTGGTACGTCCCGCGCGCGAGCGGATGCGAAACGAACGTGTGGCTCATTTCTGTCACAGTCGTCTTGGTCGTTGTATGCGCCTTAGTCTCGGCGCACCCGGCGGCGGCGGAGCGCGGCGCCTCCGTGCTCCCCGCCGCGGTCGTCGCGGCGTACTGCGCGTACCTCACGCACGCCGCGCTCGCCTCCGAGCCGGGGACGACGACGTCTGCCGCGGGCGTTGGAAAGGAAAACGCCTCATTATGCGTGCCGGTCCGAAATAGCGCGGGTGGCGCCGGGCGCGCCGAGCTAAACGAGCTCGCCGGCGCGGCGCTGACGCTCCTTTCCGTGGCGTACTCCGCCTTGCGGTGCGGCTCGGCGGACTTTTTCGGGGACGATTCCGGCGACGTGAACGGGGACGTCCCCACTTTAGGGCTCCTGGAGTCTCACGACACGAACGGGGACGCGAATTTGAACGGGGATGACTCCGACGTCGGCGGCGCCGGCGCCGCGTTCCCAAACGGGCCGGTGCGGTACTCGTACTCGTTTTTCCATGCCGTCTTCGCGCTGGCGTCGGCGTACCTGGGGATGCTGCTCACCGGCTGGGGCGCGCGCGGGGACGGGGACGCGGGGCCCGGGGACATACGGGACGTGGACTCGGGATGGGCCAGCGTCTGGGTCAAGATCGTGAGCGCCTGGATCACCTCGCTGCTCTACGCCTGGACCGTCGCCGCGCCGTTCGTGATGGAGGACCGCGACTTTACGTGACGATTTTTTTGTGACAAACGACAGTCAGCGCGCGCGCGAAACGTCGAGCGTACAACTTGTAGACTAAACTGTAACACTACGTGTACCTACAACCTACGACCTAAACCTGTTCCTAAACCGCCTCACCACCTTATTGTTTGTCTCCGCCTGCGCTCGCGCTGGCGCCTCGCCTTCGCCTCGCGCTCGGCGGCTCGGCTCAGCCCGTCCACGGCTTCGGCGTACGCCACGTTGTACTCGACGTTTTCGCGCATGTTCCTCCGCGATTCGCGCAGCGCGCGTTTCAACACGCACTTCTTCCCCGCGGACGAGGGTTTATTAACCCCCATGCCCCCCCCCGCGAACACATGAAGCACAGCGAGTTTCTGCTTGAGCCACCCTAGGCCGAGCGCGGACGGATTCGCGAGCCAACCCGCGCCGCCGAGTCTTGGCGCCATCTTCTCGCGCGACAAATCGCGAACGCTGCCGATGTCGTGCACGGACCATTCGGAGTACTCCGCGAACGACACGCGTCGGACACTTTTCGGTTTCGTTTGATTGTCAAACAGAGTCGCGTCGTCCTCCTCCGCCGCGACGCTCGCCGACGCTTCCCGGTCGATGGCGGTGACGCCATC
>Ga0209666_1001081_pt1 | contig 20953 bp, 10 predicted proteins | sample SaaInlV_125m_DNA_FD_184679 | JGI IMG/M metagenome (GOLD analysis project Ga0209666, IMG submission 184679) | Marine microbial communities from expanding oxygen minimum zones in the Saanich Inlet - Saanich Inlet SI037_S3LV_10m_DNA (SPAdes)... | ecosystem: Environmental > Aquatic > Marine >...
AAGTTACGAAAAAATTGTACCTTCGAAGGTATTATACCACGCAACCTGCTCGCGCCTATTGAAATTCAGAATATCATACATATTTAATTAATATATCTTATCATTAAGAACTTAAGAATCTTATTATAAGATTTAATGTTATTATATTTAATATGTTTATTACATTAAATATATTTAAATAATAAGATCTTATGATATCATATGATCATATGGTATTATATTATGATATATTATAATAATTATTAAGACTTATTCGTTCTTATTATTATATTAGTAATAAGATATTAATCATATAATAAGTTGCGAGGCGTATGGAATATGATGGAATATAATGGAATATATGCATAACTTAATTAAATAAATGGTTATCCTTCGTTCGTTAAGCCGCCTCGTAACAGACGAATATAATAACACTGTCAAGGGATTTGTGGTGGCAAGAGTTGCTCGCATCAAGACGGATGTTTCATTCAACTGTTCATACAACAAGAGCAAATGGCAGATGCCACGGGACTCGCTTCCACGAAGGCATGGTTCAGCGAAGTAAAATAGCTGCCTCGGGCAACGACCCTGGCAATAATGCGAGAAGAAAAGATAAGCAAGCGGGTGCCCGAAACAAACGAGATGCATCGAGCAACTCGCCAACTTCAGCTGCGCCGAGGATCACAGGCAAAGTCGGTAGCTTATCCGTGCATGCGCAAATAAAACTCGTCGACCGATACCGATCTCTTTCTCAGAGTTCAGCGAACAGCTGCTCAGTAAAAAGTCTGAAAACCGGGTCCCCAGAGCGGACAGCGTTTCGAAAATCGAAAGAGTCTGATTATCAGCAAGAGCTACGGCAACGAAGGAAAACAAAACAAGAGGAGCTACGAGCTAACATGGACATGGCCGGGATCAGAGATACCATTCGCCCAACTCTTCTAGTCGATGGTTACAATATATGCGGTTGTGATGAGGGTGCAGCAGCTGGTCTACCTCTCAAACAGCTTTTTTTATCGGGGGATTTGCACAGTGCCCAGAAATATTTGATTCAAGAGCTTGACAACTTAGCTATTCACAAGGGCTACAGGATTGTGTGTGTTTTTGACGCAGATAGAGCGAAAACGACTGTTACAGACCAAGCCGAGGTTACTGGATCTGGTGTTTGGGTGGTTTTCTCTGTCAGAAATGATGCCGATTCTTGGATAGAACGAGCAAGTTTGGAGGAGCTGAATGGGATCTGCTCAATCGAGAGTGTTTTGCAACCCGCAGAGCACGCAAAAGCTACGAACTTTCTTCAGCCACAAGGTGTACAAAGTGATTCCAAGATTGCACACCAGAAGAAGTTTGGCTCGTCTCCTCAACCCAAGGGATGCAAAGCTGTCGTGTACGTTGCGACAAATGATAACGCGCTACGCTCAGTGGTTCAGTGCAACGGTGCATACGTGATCTCTGCATCCTCTTTGGTCGAGGAGCTTGCTCAAGCCCGTGCATCGGAGGAGGACGTACTGCGAAAACTTGCCGTAAGTGCAAAGTGGGAAAGGGAAGGACGTGTTGCTTCCATCGGTTCAAAAGATCCAATTTTGACTGAGAAGCTCATGAACCTGTACCTGACAGCACCAGCAGTGAATGCCCCAAAATTTATCGGCCGAGGTTATGCGTTCTCGAGCAAACCGAGAAAAGGGAAAAAGAATAAGACGTCCAAAAAGCTTCCTCGTCAATAGTGAGCAACATGTGTTGCAACGTGTGTTGCAACGTTGTTCATCGACAGTGCGTTTGCTCTTTATTTGTTCTCTCAAAAAAATGGGCAACCAAAAATCAGGATCAGGATATTTTTCAGCAGAACTCATGCCGGTTGTCCTAAAGTTTGCCACCGCGCTATTAAAATGTCGTGTAGACGACATGCTTTCATTTGGCCGAAGCCAGGACAGCCTAGCATCGCTTTTATAGATGCTCCCAAAACTGATGACAACGTGCCAAAGTGTGCACACAACGAGGCAGCTTCGATGCTTTTCATTCCACGTACGCCGCCAAGAAAGTAGGTCAGTTTGCTCATGTAGTCCACTTCGATGACGATTTCCGCTCGCTCCTGCGCGACATATCCGAACGAGAAACATAATTCGACATATCTTGCTGCTTCTTCTGCACTCCAGGCACAGATAAGGGGACACGCCCCCATGCCAGCAACTCTGTTTATGCTTTGGAGGGTCGGGAAGATCTCTTCTGCGTCAATCAAACACAACACAACACAAAGGTTAAAGTACTGAAGTTCAGAAATGCGTGCTTTGACGTACTCAGGATGAAGAAGATGATACTTTAGAGAAATGTAAATGACACAGGCTCTCTCCCCGATCAAAAAATCTGGACCAGCTTCCCCGAAAGTCCAACCCGTATTTCTTAAATGGCGGAGTAATACATTTCCGTGTTGCCCCTTGGATACCTCAAGGACGGTCTTCAACCCACCTTGGAGGTGAAATCCTGCATCCGAGCAGTGTTCAGGGTTACCCGTGTCTAAGACACGATCCATTTTATCAGCGGTCCTCTCAGGGGGGCTCTGCAGCGCCAACAAGCTCAGAAAAACATGTTGACCGTCGAACGCAAACTTATTACGAAACGGTACGAAGTTATACCTTGCTTACTTCGAAACCTTATTATTTTATTAATAAATATATATGTGCCAACTCCATAATATATATATTAAAGTCGTATGGATGATTATATTATTTTGAATTACTTAACTCATCTTAACTCGATTAACTCATCTTATATTATTAAATCGATTAACTAATAAAATTAAAATCTGCGCGCTTGATTGAAATCCAGAATATATTCATCTACTTCTACAATAATCTTCTACATATAATATATATTAATATATGTGTAATAACGTGATGCGAGATCTGACGTAAACATTTGTGTCACCTTCGTTCGTTCGAAAGTTTCGAAGGTGTCCACGGTTCAACCCCGGTTCAAACGATGCATAGCAAGACTGTAGTGGCTGGTGACGCAAACAACGATGTCAATTAAAATTCGATCGTCTTGTACGCACGCGTAATCACTGTAATACGTTTTAGCCCCCGAGTCAAAACGCAAACTTAGAATGTGTACAAAAACTGGATCGTCTTGTGCGCATGCGTAAAAAACAGCTCGGCGACCAGGTCAATCCTGTTATGGGAGGCGGTGACTTTGGCAAGATCAAACTAAACAGGGGAAGCTTCAAGGACTTCTACAAGGTAGGATCGATTCTAGGTCAGGGAGCTTTTGGGATCGTGAGAGTAGTCACACGAAAGGTTGATAACTCCAAATGGGCTGTAAAGGTGATCGAGAAATCCAGAATAAGTCCCGGCGACCACGCCTTGCAGACAGAGATCGATATCCTGTGCCGAGTAAACCAGCCCAATTGTGTTTGCCTGAAAGAGTGGTTTGACGAACCCAGACGGGTTCTTCTCGTCATGGAGCTGGTCACGGGAGGTACTGTGTTTGACCGCATCGTGCAAACTGGAAACTTCAATGAAGAAATTGGTCGCAAAGTGTTTCGAGATCTCGCCTCGGGTCTAGATTATCTGCACGGGCGCGGCATAGCGCACAGAGATTTGAAGCCGGAAAACTTTTTGCTACGATCAAATAAGCACGACGCACATGCGATGCTAACAGACTATGGACTATCAAAGATTCTAACAGACCCTGCAGGTGGAAACGAGAAAACGGTATGTGGCACTCCGAGCTATGTCGCGCCTGAAGTTCTTTTGTGCTTGACAGGCCAAGAAACTTTGTATAATGCAGTAGTTGCTGATGCTTGGTCACTCGGAGTAAACCTCTACATACTTCTCAGTGGATACCCTCCTTTTTGGCGATATGAAGATAACCAAAAAGAAATGTTTGAACACATCAGGATGAATGACTGGTCCTTTGATCAATCGTGCTGGGATAGCATAAGCGAAGATGCTAAAGACTTGATCAAGAGCCTCATGGAACCAGACATGCACTCGAGGATTACAGTCAAGCAGGCTTTGAAACACAAATGGTGCGCCGAGGCTGCAAGCAACGAAGGCCTCACAGAAACACTTGTTAACTTGTCACAGAGGCAACTTGCCCACAAGTTCAGGAAAGCTGGTCTTGCTGCACTTGCAAAGACACGTTTGGAGCGGCTCGTCGCCGGTTTGTCGACACTGATGCGATCAAAGACAACCTAAGCAGGGATCCTGGAGAACCTGCTATCTAACTGCTCAAAACAATTATTCTCAGAGGTGCTCAAAAATCTTTAATTTCGTTCCCATCCAAGCGACCATTTCCCTCATCCCTGATCCGCTCTATCTGACATTAACTTTATTAAACGAACGAAGATAATAATAATAAAAGTAGTGTTAACCTGCTTCGTATTATTTTCCTCGCATAATATTTTGCCACGAAATAAACTCGTAAGACTCTTAAGGCTGTACAATGTTCTGGATTTCAACCTCCCTCGCTCGGACATTAATAGGCCTTAATACGAAACTCATGATACGAAGGTAATATTTATTTCGGGCTGATCATCAAATAACTAATAGAAGTCTCCGAGCGAGGGTGCGTGGTTGAAATCCAGAATATGTATTAAATAAGCATCGTTCGTAATGATATTTTCGTATTAAATATCATTACGAACGAACGAACGTATTTGTATTACGAACGAACGTAAGATTATTTGTATTACGAACGAACGAAGTTTCATATTAAAAATACCTTGGTAATATACGATATATGATCTATCAGTAATATAAGTTTCTATAATAAGTTATTACAATTTATTACCTATCGCCTATACTGCGTGCTGCCACAAATAAATAAAGTAAGATAACTACTCAACAGTCAAACAGTGTCAAAGAAAGATATGATATATATGAAGGTAAGATCTTAATATATATATATTATTATCATATAAATAATATCATAAATAATATAAATAATAAGGGAGCGAGCAGGTTTATTTGAGCAGTGTTATTCCAACAAGCAAGCAAGGAACGGGCGTCTGCCCTACGTAAACCTGCCAGCTTCAATCATAGGGTGATGTCGAATTCTGGCATCGCCACAGCATGTAACGAGACTGGATGCCAAGACCCTTTGGAACCGCTCATAGCAAGTAAGCACGTATTGAATTTGACAGGGGCAGCGATATCTTCACTCGATGCATCCGTCCCTGACGGGGGCGAGCTTGCGGTACTCGCCAAACGTGAATTCGTACCTTCAATATCTCTCCCACGACAATGCACCCATGTTCGTCACTTTGCAATGGGTGCGTATGACCTGAACTTGTCGTCTGCCTCTTCTCTGACGGACACGTGCACGATTTTCAGATATGGGGGGCTCACTTGTCAAGTTGGTATACTTTTCGCCAGATGTGGAACCCAATCTCAGGTTCTCAGCACTTCCTCCGCCAATACTTGGCGGAGGACGCTTACATTTCCAGAAATTCGAAGCTTCCAAAATTGAGCAATGCCTAAACTTCATAGAACAGAAACGCCTGCATCTAGGTGCTGAAGGTGGAAAGGCTGTCGTCAAAGCAACTGGTGGTGGTGCTTTCAAGTGCGAAGACATATTTATTTGACATTTTTTTTATTTATTTTTCTGCGCCAGCCGACGCGCTCAACTACTCACTTCTTATACAACAACCACAGAAACTCAAAGCTTTTTCTCGAAAGATTTGGCATTCAACTCGAAAAAGAAGATGAGATGAAATGCGCGGTGGCTGGTGCAAACTTTTTGCTGCAAACAATTAGTGATGAGGCATTCACTTTCACCGAAGGTAGGAAGGATTTCATCGTGAATAAAGAAGGCATAAATGGAAAGGACGAATTATTTCCATATCTCCTTGTCAATATCGGCTCAGGGGTGAGTATCATCAAAGTTGATAGAGATGGATTTGAGAGAGTCAGCGGTACTAATATTGGTGGCGGGACGTTCTTGGGACTGTGCCGTCTCTTGACTGAACACACAGACTTCGATCAGATGCTGGCATGCAGCGCAGATGGGGACAATAGAAAAGTTGACATGTTAGTAGGTGACATATACGGCGGACGAGATTATTCTAATATTGGGTTGTCAAGCAATACAATTGCATCTTCGTTTGGACGAGTGGTTATGGACGGAGGGTCTTTGCTTCATTATAATAAAGCAGACATCACTCTGTCCCTGCTGCGCATGATCAGCTACAACATTTCACACATAGCGACGATGACAGCTGTCAAGCATGGCTTAGAACGAATCTTTTTCGGAGGATATTTCATCAGGGGTCATGCATACACCATGAACACAATTTCGTTTGCAGTTGATTATTGGAGCAAGGGGAAATTGAAAGCTCTGTTTTTGCGGCATGAAGGATTTCTCGGAGCGCTGGGCGCTTTCCTTCAGGACGTACAATCGAGAGCACTCGGATCAACACCTTTGCGCGGGGCTTGGATAGAGAAGTTTATCAGATGCTCGATGCCTTGTCAGCTAATATCCCCGCCTAAAAACATTATTGAGCATAAATGCTTTAAAAGCTATTCCCGTCCAGAGGACAATCAATTCCTTGATCATGGTCATTGTAACAAGGAAGGATATTTGCGAAAGTCGGTGCTAGTATCAGAGACACGGGACTCGATCCGAGTGGACTCGTCATCTGAGCAAGGTATGGGAAGCTATTTCGCAACTCACAACGTCTCATGTATTCATTCCAAACAATCCAGCGGAGCGTTGTTCACTACTGAAAATGTCCAAGATGATGATTTACTGGATTCGGGACAAAACCAAACACTCGGGAAATCTGGACTTCGAGTTGGCGTTTTACACCTTGTACCAGCATTGCGCCCTTTTCCGTTGCTATCGTTCCCAGAGCAATATGAACCAAATATAATCAGCATACTTGAATCGCGCGACGAGCGCGATTACTGGCTCGAAACTCTACGTTGCCTCAATCCCGGTCTCGTGGAAAGGGCCGTCGCTTCAGTAAAGCAGAATAATGTTGTGGATGATGAAGAGCAAGATGTCCACGAACGTGGGAGAGCGTTTTGTTCTGCATTTTCTGCACATTTGGACCGTCTGCAAGAGGAGCCTGCAGCCTATGGGCGGGTCGGATTGTCTGAGCTTCTTGAAATGCGCGAAGAATGTCTCCGTGGATTCGGATTCGAAGACATATATCTTGAAGTTAAACAAGAGGAGAACGCTGCTGCACTCGCCGTCCTGCCTGATTTATTAGCGGAGCTTGACGATATGGACAGCAGCAGACGACTGTTAGCGTTGATTGAAGGCGTTCTTGCAGGCAATATTTTCGATTGGGGTAGCCAGAGCTGTGTGGAACTGTACAGAAATGGTACAATACTTGAGATATACCGCAATGCGCGATCATCAATAACGCGACCCTGGGCAGTTGATTGTTTTGATGATTTCAGGAAGAGCCTTCATGGAGCGAAGCCTATTTGTGATCGTGCGGCACGCAGTGAACAGGGTGCAGATGATTTTTTTGTCGCGTCATTTGTGCCTCGGTATCGGAAAGCGCTGTTTTTCTGCGATAACAGTGGGGCAGACTTTGTCCTTGGAATGATTCCATTTGCCCGCGAATTGCTTAAACACGGAACTGATGTTTGCCTCGTTGCAAATTCTCTACCAGCGATCAACGACATCACAGCCGGGGAAATGCAGGACGTTGTCCTTCGTGCAGCTAAACAGTGTGAAACGCTCGCCAGGTCTCTCAGAAATGTTGATAACCAACAGCTGGACCGTGGAGAAGGTCGTGTTGGAAAGCTTTCAATGTGTGCAAGTGGCAGCGGTTCACCGTGTCTCGACTTCAGAAGAATAAGTTACGATCTTTGCGAGGCAGCACGTGACGCAGATCTTATTGTGCTCGAGGGAATGGGTCGGGCGGTTCACACCAACTGGTTGGCGACTTTCAGATGCGATACACTAAAGCTTGCCATGATTAAAAACTCCCGACTGGCCAACCGCCTCTTTAATGGGAAAATTTATGACTGTGTTTGCAAGTTCGAGAAAATCGTCTCTGGGCAGCACAGAGAAAGTGATGAGTGACAGGGCAAACTGACCTCATCATGTGACAAATATGATATACACGCTTTTTTGGGTCAACGAGTTTGAATATGATACGATTAGATATGAGGACAACCATGGTATTCATCCTCAGGAATGAGATATGGTTTAGGCGGCTTGAGCAGCAAGCCTTCATGACCACCGAGGCATGATGAAACACGAGGTAGGCCCAATTCATCAGCCTGGTGTCCGTCCCTTGCTGAATTTCTGCAAATAGCTTCTCTCTCGTCAGCTCCAAAATGCCGGCTACAAAATGATTCGATTCTGTCCCAAGCCACTTGTAATACATGTTCAGGAACAGTTGTCACAATGCGAATGAATCCAGGTGCTCTGAAGCACTCTCCAGGCAGCACAAGAACAGACTCCTCTTCAAGTAGTTTCTCTGCGAAACACACATCCGTAAAACAATCAGCAAAGGCGACCAGATCTACCCGCACTAACACATACATTGCACCTTGAGGAAGGGACACAGTTGACAGTCCATTTATTTTTGATATTCTATCAACTGAGGAAACGGCGGCAAGGCTCATAGTGTCCATAACATTCGTTAGCCATGTGTTGTCTTTCAAAGCCAGTATTGTTGGAATCGCGGCCTGTAGTGGAGTACTTGGCCCCAATGATATTTGACACAGTTTAGTCAGTGCATTTCGTACACCGCTACCCTTCAACACGCCAGAAATGTCATGAAGGCACAACCAACCTACACGCCAACCCGGGACCAACCAGCGCTTGGATAGCGCCCCGACCGAAAAAACGGGTACCGTGCCAGCTACTTCTGCAATCGGCACAAATGGTGTCCCATATGTCATGCCCGCGTAAACTTCATCCGCAAGCAAGGGAACTTGCAACTCACCTGCAACAGCAATGAGAGTTTTAAGGTGCTCCCGGGAGTAAACGGCTCCACAAGGGTTTGAAGGATTATTGATCAGTACTGCAGCTGTGCGGGAGTCAGCTACACGCCTGATGCTTTCGATATCAATCTGCCAGGCATCTTCAGGGAGTAAGTCATAGAAACGGCAAATGACACCGTGTCGTTGACAGAGCGTTTCATACAAAGGAAACCCAGGTCGAGGAAGAATGATGTTGCTGCCCGGCGCTGCAAGAACCGCGATGCAATGTTCGATGGCCTCCGAGCAACCAACGGTAACGTAGACGTCTTCACATGACAAAGGCGGGCGGTTTGGGCACGAATGTGCTGCAGCTAACGCAGTCCTGCAGGCCACGGAACCAGACGAAGCTGTGTACCCGTTGTGGTTACCACTCAAATATGCGCGAACAACAGCTGTGACTGCCTCTTCTGGAGGCTTGAGGTGTCCATACGCAGTCGGATCTCCCTGCGCTAGAGAGATTAACTCCTTCTTCGGGTTTTCCTTGCCCACAAGGTTATCAACGATTGCCCTTATCGGATTGTTCGTGTCCTTCAACAGAGGGTTAACGATCATCTCGTCACTTCTGAGCTGTAACCCTTATAAAGTAAGTCGTGGCCCGTTCTTTCGCGAGACCATTGATCACGTCGCGTCAGCGACTGTTCGTGAAATGATCAAAATGCAACCACGCTCAGAGAGATTTTAGGTTTCCAAACAGGCTCAATAAACGGTTTGGTTTGGCCGGGCGAAGGTGTTATCAACCAACGAAATCGTAGACTAAGTTTAAGGACGTGTATGTATGGCACCTTCAACTTATGCTTAAACCTACACACACGTCACCGAATCCAAGGGTTCCTTTTTATATATTCTCGAAGACCTGGTATTGTTAACTACGTACCGAAGGTATTTAATAAATAATCGTCACGATACTTTTAATTATTCTTGCGTTCATTGTTATGAAACTAAATACGCTGGACTCTATCTGTAATTGATTAAATTTAATTGGTTTAGTTTACGTTAAGATTGTAATTGATTGAATGCACACTACAATTAACCATGCATTTTATCTTTATTTTCTTTAGACGACTCTATCTATCTTTGTTTCGAAATGTATAATTTGATTTTAATTAATAATGTTATTAAATCTTATTTTATCGAATTTATCTATATCGTTATTAGATGTTATTAGTTCTCAAGATTATCGTTACATATATTACACACACATATATCTAAAGACTCTCTTCACAAATAAATGTGATTTACAAGTTCACGATACACCAAAAACGTGAAGCTGCGAACCAAAAAACTAGTACAATATATACGTACGATGATATATGAACAGAGGGATCGATGATAGACCAAATATAGGCATGCCTATAAGCAGCACGTATAGGAAAATGAGTATTTGGCCATACGATTTTAACAAATCGTAATAATAATCGTATAGGCATCAAAATTCGCTGTTTATAGTATTTTATAGTAATATTATAATAATCTTAAGATCTTATTAGGCAAAATATTATGCAAAATCATTTCCCGCCGTGATATATATAATGTATTATTGATTACATATATAATTCTGCAAAAACGAAGATTTTTTTGGTCCTCAGACTTGATTGGTCTACCCGAAAGCAATAGTGCATCACATCAACTCACTCAAGCGGACTAGTGACGTGGTACAAAAGCGATCATTTGTATTCGAGAAGCATATTATTTTCAGGGGGCAGACCAATACATGCTCGCAATATGTTTTCAAGCATCGCACGTTGCTTATTTAGGGCATTGACCACTGGTGCCCCTTTCGGTACTAACGGTGCTTTTGCCATATATGATAGAAGCGACGCCACTGGATGGAGACCCCTAAATTCATCGTCGTGGGGACCTTTGATTTCTATGCGCGTTGAGAGCTCAGCGATGATGCACATGTCCAGTATCAAAGGAGCTGCAAGAAGTGAATCTTCACATGTGTTGTGCATGACTATTGTATTCTTGCCACCCATGAAAATTTCGGAAGTGTATTCGTCCATCGCGCGCTTACTGTCACCAACGTAAGGGACGTATTTTATAACGACCAAATGATCTGGGTGTTCGCCTTTCTCATAAAGCAACCGATTTGAGTTTACGATGTCGTCGACCACATTAGACTTCGAGATTTCCTTACTTCGGAAACAGTTCGGGGAACTGAGATTCAGGCCGTCATTGTTTCCGAGGTGATTGTATGACACGATAGACGTCGGTTTGATTCCTGCGCTAACGAGGAAGTCAACAAGTACCGATTTCATTTTCGTTTGACCCGACTTAAAGTCGTCCCCACCAATTAGTGTTCGGAGCCGAACAGCTGCATCGATCAAACCGGGAACAAATGTGTTCTGAGGCGAGCCATTTATGAAAGGTACGCCCTCATCAACACATGCCAGAGCATATAAAGTGGACGGAGCAACTTCTGCATCATTCGCGTCGATAGCTGCTCTCAGACTTTCTTCGCAATCATTGAGGCCAGTAGCGATCTCGCTATATCTCTCTGTGTTTGCTGTCCAAAGCACTACGATTTTGTCAACTTGAGATCTTTCTCTGAAGTCTCTTATGTCTGCTCGTATACGATCCATTTGCTGCCTTTTGGTCCCCTTTATGCAATTGTCTGCCCGTGACCCTTGGTTTGCCGCAATAAAGCTTGGGTCAAATATTCCAGGTCGAGGAGAAATGTTTTTTAAATGTGGAGCAAGCTGCCTTTGGAGGTCCCATTCAAAAACCTTAGATCTTTCCATAGCATCTGCAAGGTTAATCCCGCTTATGTCCCATCCATCAAAGATGATATGATCGGGCTCGACCATCGGCAAAAGGGCTTTGAATGGGGCGTATATCTCCTGCCCATTCATAGTTCCGACGCGACAAGTGCTCGATTGAGTCAGGGAGCCATAGTAGTCTGGAGCACGTACACCTTCTTTGGTCTTCCATGTGATGCCCTCGCGGTTCGCGATGGCGCCGCCAACTAGTGTCGTGCCATTATTGCCACCGAGGCCAACGAGCATGATCCTGAAAAAAAAAAAAAAGGTCAGCACCTGTGGAACGGACATTACTGGCCAGAATCCTATTGCGGGATTAAAAATGTCTTTGACTCGTGGGACGCACCCGAGCCTTGGAATGCGACGGTCAGTCTTGAACTGGAAAGTAGACTCAACAGGATGCATAGTCCATGTAGAGCTACCATCACAACGATCTTGAGATCTGAGCTCAGTCTTCGTATACCTGGGAAATAGTGGTCGGCGTCAGCATCAGAGCACGCGTTGGGATGAGCGGGAGCACGACAGCTGAAGTACCAATAGGGTAACGCACTTATACTTGGACTCGATGTGCGTGTCTGTATACGTCACATTTGGTGATTCTACAGTGAAGTTGTCAATTAGCATCACGTTTGGAAGAGACAGTCAACGAGCCTCTAGAAATAGTCGGCTGGTCGGCTAGGCCAAGGGTGAAATGTTTAAGAAGTTGGATAAGATTATTTATTTATTCGAATGAATGTATATAAATATTGATACGAACCAATAATCACGCTCTATCTACATACAGGTATCACTTATTATGATATTACATCTTATATTATTTCATATATTATTATCATTAATCTTATTATATATTACGTAAGATCTTAAAACATAATATATTAAATAAGATATAAATAGGTTTCGAATAATGAAGGTAATATTATGATAATATATATTAATAATAATATCATATTAATATGATGCAAGATTTACATACACGATCATACACGAAGGTATATTAAAAGATAGACTGATTATTATATATATATTATAAAATTTAATCAAATATCGATACGTTACGAACGAAGCTTACGAAGGTAATAAATAACATCCACACGTAGACCCTCGGAAACTACGCAGAACCCGACCCGAACCCGGTACCGCATATAGATTCAACAAACCCTTCATCTATTCAGTCGTTTCTCTTTTTAGAGTGTAATTAATACATTATACGAGTGAGTAATATTAATCTTAATGTTTATTAATTACCTTCTACCTTCGAAGGTAATAGAGATGCGGTTATTAGGTTGTTTATCATGTACAGCAGGTTTCGTTCGAAGGTGATATTCATAATACTTGTATAAAGCAGACCATAATATGTATGTATACATACTGGCTTACCATATATGCAACGAACTCGCAACACTGCCCGCCGATGGAGATCTGCGAGGGGCGCGGATGCGATATACCTCACCGCAAGCTATGAAAAGTATGAACGAAGTTAGTTGGATGGCTGGAAACAATCCCTCCCTTTGCCGACATGAGCAAGATTCTTCGGCGTCGCCGTCTCAACATATGAGCAGAGTGGCGGCGGCGCGAGATGCAGTGAGGCGTCTCTTTTTCCAGTTGACGACGTGCGTTTCTGCAGAAACCGTGAGCCTACCACTTTATGAGATTCATACGGATGGTTTAGAATCAGAACAACTTTGGGCCCAAACAGATATCCAGATTGCCACTTTACTCGCGAAGGCAAAGAGATCGTTTTCGCACTTGAGAGTATGGTCAGACGTTCCTGACGAAATCTTCGAGCAGGAAGGGCGGTTCCGGGCAGGGAAGCTTCCTCTTCCTCTTGCTGAATTTGATTGCGCGGCAACCGAGAGGAATCCGGACACTGGATATGTCGATCATCATGACCCTTCACGACACCCGAAAATCGCGATGAAACCGTCGCCATGTTTGCTGAATGGTAACTTTGAAAGCCGAGTGGAACAGTTCCAAGAAAATGCAACTCATGAAATAACTTCCACGCGGCAGCATAGAGATAACGAGAGTCCACGGGCGACAAACAGAATGGAGCATGTTTCTGTGGAGTCCGCGATAAAAACGTCCATCTATCAAAAAGAGCAGGAAAGACTCACAAAGCAAATCCAGCAACTCGAGGAAACAGCCGTTTGTGAAAAGCCGTGGTCATTGAGAGGTGAAGCTAAAGCAAAAGATCGGCCGAAGAATAGTACACTTTCGCTTGAAATGGATTTCGATCGCACACAGCAGCCACCTCCGGACGTAAATCGGATAACGACCGCCAAATTAGAAGAACTCATCAAACATCGCATCGCAGATGATAATTTTGATGACGTTGAGCAGTTTGAGCCAGTTCATGGAAACCAAAGACAAAATCCTCACTTGTCTGCTTTAGAGGACAACAGATCTAGTAATGGACTCGCAGACCTCTATGCGGATGAATACCTGAAAGTTAAACAGCATGCGCGACCTGCGAATGTTGAAGCAGCTGATAAAAATGCCGCACAGAAAGGCGATATTCATGTCTTGTTCAGGTCCTTGTCTTCAAAGCTTGATGCTCTCAGCAGCCTGCAAGTCACCAATAAATTGCACAAGGAAGACACACCCTTATACTTTGATGGAGCCGCGCTAAACATTGAGGACGTGACCTCGCGTGTTATTTCGAATGTCTCACAGAGAGCTCCGGAAGAGGTCAATGGCATCCAATTCGGGAAATCTCAGTCAAGTCGCAGGGCTGCACGCCAAGCCAACGGAGCAGACGGAGAACTGACGAGCGCACGGAAGAAGGCGAGAAGGGCGCGAGAGAAACGGAAGCATCAACTGTCTGGTGTTGACCAGGAGCGACGACGAAGTGAAATTCGTCTACTCACAGAGGCGAAGAGTGCAGCTGCGTACAGGGCCGGCTTCCCAGCAACGCAACAAGATTCCTTGGTTTCCAGCCACAAATCCAAATCAGTATATTCACAATCCTCGAAGATGTTTTCGCTTCTTCAAGATGTTCGATAACTCTCTTCAAATCAGTTGGGATAGATTGATAATGTATTACGAAGGTACACTCTAAAAAGAGAAACAGCTGAATAGATGTAGGGTTTTGGTGAGTCTATATGCGGTACCGGATTGTACAGGTCGGGTTCTGCGTAGCTTTCGAGGATTTACGCGTGGATTATGTCGGGTCGGGATATGGCTGTGTTGAGTGAAATTTATTTCGGAACGAATATAAACAGCAGTGTTATTATTTAATATACCTTCATTCATGTCATATTATTATGAGATAATATTTAAGATCATATTAAATATGATAAAATCAGATTAATCTTAATAATAATATTAATATATTAATAACCTCATCAGCGCTCACATCATTAACAATAATGAGAACATTATTATTAATGAGAAGATTGAGATCATCAGCATACATGTAAAATAGCGTGCTTGATTTGATTAAGTGCGTATTTGGCTGAGCCGCCTCCCTCTTCGGGATTTCTCGGCAAAAATGTCCACCTCATCCGCGGTGTCCTCAATCAAGAATCAGGGTTCATCCTCTTGCTTCATACTTGAAGACATTTCCGAAACACATGAACAGGGTTCAATCTCTTCGAACAGCAGTGGAACGAACACATAAATACGAAGGTTATAATATATTTGGAGGCCGTAACAGTCGATATTCTATCTATTCTATCTCATTCGCATTCGTAATAATAATAATTCTACAGCAGGATCGAACGAGGACGGTGGTTCGCCATGTGGGTCGGCATAGCTTGAGAGGGTTAGATGGTTAATTGTAAAATGCATTAAATAATTACAATCTTAACGCGCCAATAAAAATAAAATTCAATTAATTTATATAATGACTTAAGATCTTATTATTACATCTTATTACCGTAGTTTTAACGATACCAGATCTTACTTGGATCGAGTATTTGTGAAAAAGGTGCTCACGGATTCAGTGACGTGGGTGAAGGCTTAACCCAGAGTTACGAGTTAAAAGAAAAAAAGGAAACCTTGGAATGGGTGAATGTATGAAGGGCTTAACCAAGATTTTCGAATTATAAAAAAATAAAATTGGCGACAATGCATGGAACGAATAGACCGTGATGTTTGATAAACGATACCAGGTGGGTGTGACATTTTTTACAGTCAACCATTTTCCGAATAGTGTAGATGCGGCTATGCCGAATATTCCAAAATATCCATATTTAATATGGGCAATAACATTTGTGATATTAAACATGGCTGGGGTTGTAATAAGGCATATGCAATAATAACATGCAATAACTATTACCTTCGTAGTATAATCCGCTAATAGCGAGAACCCCAATTTCAATAACCCAATAGAGATTTCTCATCATAAACCCATAGGTGCAAAAAAGTGTTATTCACATCCTCTTTCACATGCTCTACACCGGTCACCTCCCTCTTCCCTTAAGGCTTGCAGGTGGTGTATTTTGATGAAGTTACATGTATGATTTGGGTCTACGGCAATAACAACGACTGCCAGACTTTCACGACAGCAGCAGCAGCAGCAGAAACGCTGGGATTTTCTCTTTGTTTCGACAACTTCTTCACCGCTTTGCCAACACCAGCTTTCATGAGGAGATCTGTTGTGACGTTCATACTTTTCAAAGCATGGAGTGCTTCAAGACTTCGGGCAGTGTCAGAACTAGCATTCACCGAAGCAACACGTACAAAACGCTGGAGTTCCTCTGCCGAACACACACGCATGCCGGTCAAAGCGAAAGCTGCATCATCGTGTTTGCGCGAGATCTCAACATGGAATCGACCCGGATTGACGACCGCGGTGTTCTTCTCACCCACTTTGACAGCTGTTACAAGTTCATTGACGCGCTTGATATAGTCCTGTACATTAAACTTTCTAGCGCATCCACTGTAGGCCATGTAGCGTATTTTTCCAAATATTGGGCGCTCAGACCAGCCCTGGTCGTGTACACCCACGATCGACCACATGCAACCAACATATCCAGAAGGGTCACGGCCATCGAGCTGGTATTTATCGTTGAGATAAATGGCAAATTTGAGTGCCTGATCTGGAGTTTCTGTCCATTCCATAATCTTTTTGGCCCAATACATGCGCATAAATCCATGCATCTTACCACCATGTACCATCTCTAACTGCGCTGCGTTCCAAAGATCATCATGAGTCTTTCCCTTTTCGAACTGCTGCAGCGAGTACAGATATGGACGTTTGTCTTTCGTGTGCTGTCTCACTGTTTCTTTTGCCCACTCATATTTTTGCCCTTCGATAGTGTCATATTTTGGGCTGTACCAACAAAAGTTATCGGCTAGCTCACGACGAACAATGAGTTCTTCCAAGAAAGTATCTACGGCCTGTTTCGAAGACTTAGCATATCGCTGAGCTTCAAGGGCACAGCGCTGAGCAGATATTTGACCAAAATGCAAGTACGGCGAGAGACCAGAAAGTGCCTGGGGCTTAGCAGGATCGTTCCGATGCTCGTAGTATTTAAGACGACGACTGAAGAAATGATCGAGGGTGACGTGCGCGGCAAACTCGCCTGGGACAGCCCAGGTGACCTCCGGAACAGCAGATCCTGCCTTATGAGCCCTGTCAATGAGTGCATCCCAATCGATGACGGTCGTTTCAAGTGCTGCGCCAGCCTCACAGGGCCACTTCCCCTCAATTACTGGAATTTCAGGAAACTCCACAAGGAATTCAGGATACAGTTTCGCTAACTTTCCACGAAGAGTTCGAGCACCAACTTCGAGCTTTTGGCTCGCTTCCCACACTGGGACTACATTGTGTGCATCAACCTCGTGAAATGGGCAGTCTGTGGAACTTGCAATCGCAGCTCTCCATATCCTCCCCAGTCTCAGCGGAGACTGGTCTGTGACAATGAGGCTCGCGCAACACTCCTTGGCGAAGCTCGGAACCGTGAGAGAGGGGTCTCCTTCGAGGAGGACGAATTTTATATTCATGGCGTGCAAAGCCTTTTCCATCTCTTGCAAACCCTTGAGCATGAAACAAAATTGTCTGGCTCCCGCGCCCAGAAAACTTGTGACGAGGCTGAACACCACGGCAACGGGCGCGCTGGTTGATTTCGCAGCTTCACATGCATAAATCAATGCCCAATTGTCCTGCACACGCTGATCTCGGCTACACCAGTATATCACTGGCCCGGCGCCAACTTTTCCCTGTTTGAGAACCCTGACTCGTTTTTCGTTTACGAGTCTCTTCTTCATCTGATGTGGCTCTAACGCTCAGGTAGGTGCCGTCCCCAAAAAAGTATGGAGCTGTGACTATGAAAGATGGTATTCTGGATGATGATGTTGCCCTTCTATTTTGGGAAAAATGAGGACGTGGCCAAGATAAAAAAAATATTAAGACACGTTACGGCAAACCAGTTTTCCAGCTGAAAAACAACAGCGTTTATTTTGTATGTGCTCTTGAGATAGAATATATATAATTACAGTATGATAACTCCGCTAGCTTATCTCCAAAATCAGCGTCTTAAGATTAACTAATATGCACGCTTGATTGAAATCCAGAATATCGTTGGCTCAAAAGATAATATTCTCCAAGTTAACCAAACGTCGTCAACAACGCTCGCCTCCAAGTCTTGCCGCTGGTAATTTATTATATCAGATCAAGTTATTATATTCGTTAGGGTGGCCGCACCTGCTCTTGAAATTCAGAATAATACGAAACTTAAGATTACCTTCATTCGTACCATTTCGTACCCATGTTTTAATATTATTAGTCTATCTATACCTTAATTACTTCATAATACGAGGGTAAAATCAGGTTTCGAAGCAAGATAGTAATAAAGATTCGTACGAAACCGATACGACTCGTTCATTCCTGGGCTTTCGACCAGCCAGGCTGTACAGAATCCAAAAAGCTGCTGAGCTCCTCTCGCAAAGCGGACTTTCTCTTCTGTGCAGCCCCTCCCAATTATTCTGGTTTCGAAATCACTTTTACCCCATCTAGATCAACGCATTGGCAAGATTGCTTCACTTCACCATTTGAATAGTGGGCTGCGGCTGCTCGTAAGACGTAAGTCCACTATTATAACTGGCGATTGTCGAAGTTTTAAATAAACGCTCAACCGTTACCACTTGATCACTCAAGGGTCGTATCTGAGAGGGATAAAGTCAACCAAGTCAAATTCAAATGCGGGGTGATAATGTCGAGATATTTTCAAATTTAACACGCTGTGCACATGCCGATTGCGCAGATACAAACTTGTTCCTCGCGAACGACTACCGTGACGCAGTCACAAATCGAACGGCCGCTACAAACACGACACAGTCATTTCTCAAAGATGAATTTGAGACTTTGGTTGGTGCCTTATCAACTTTCAGCTCACCGATTGAAACCATTACGATTCTATTGGGAACGGCGGTGTCGCACGAGACGATTGACAACGCTCACTCTATCTACCTGAGCGATATTTGCACTACTGAGGTTAACTACTTTGTCCTGAAGGCTGCAAGCCAGTTTAACTCCTTGTTTGAGCGGGCTGCTTCTGAAATGTCAAATTTGCTCCCTCCAGGGTGTGAAAGCGTCGAATTGTGTCTGTCGACGTTTTCAAGTGATGCTGCCAAAGGAAATAGTGCAAGGTATCATGGGGAACCGTTGCTGCTAAAGTGGCCAAATACAGGGCAGACCATTGTGATCTCGATAAGTGCACTCAGCCAGATGAGAAGAAGAAAAGAAGAAAAGGGCAATGCATCTTTCAGTCGAACGCTATACCTCGCCAAGTGCTGTACTGATAGCATCGACCATTCGAGATGGGAAACAGATAAGGTGACGCATAACCTCAATCCGAGCGGCAAGTTGCCAAAGTTTAGTGGTCTTCTGTGCAGAAATATCAGTAATTTTGATGCAGAACTTTATTTGGTATCCCTTCGAGAGCTTCAAAGCATGGACCCGCAGCAAAGGCTGCTGCTCGATATTGTTGGTGAGAGTTTGGGCGTGAATCTGATCAATTTTAACAATGAGCACTGTGCTACAAAGACAATTAGATCTCCGGGCACTTCGGTGGTTCTAGGAATTTCATGGGTCGATTTCCAAAATGTCAGCACTTGTAAGCAAATTGAAGATCGGTACTGTGCTCATTCAGCAACTGGGATGTCACTAAGCGTTGGGGCGGGTCGAATAGCGTATACATATAACTTTTCTGGAATGGCGTGCACAATTGACACGGCGTGTTCATCATCTCTGGTTGCCTTATGTGTTGGAGCTGATTCAGTACGGCTCCAAAACTCAGACTGCACTGTCATTGGGACGGTAAACTTGATTTTGAGTCCAGAAATTAGCCTGCATTTTCATGCCGCGCAAATGCTTTGTGACGATGGGCGATGCAAAACTTTCGACTATCGGGCCGATGGTTATGTCAGAAGTGAGGCATGCAATCTAATCATCTGTAGTAATATGCAGACGATGTCTATCCGTGAAATGCTTGAGGTGCAGTGTCGGGGAATAAAGGTAATATTGCAAGCTGCCAAAGTAAATCAAGATGGGCGTTCAAACGGCTTAACTGCCCCAAATGGAATGTGTCAAAAGTCACTTTTCGCCTGTGTGATACACCAGAGCTTTACCGCTGTGCAGATGATTGATCTATGCAAAGTACACACTCACGGAACAGGAACTGCTTTAGGGGACCCCATCGAAACTTCATCTGTTTTCATGGCAGTGTATGGAATTCTTGGGCTTCAAAGCTGCCCCACAATATGTTTTTCTGCAATTAAATCAAGTATAGGCCATTCAGAAGCTTCCTCTGGCGCAGATAGTTTTTCCCAGGCAGTAAACCAGATGGCAGCTTCAACAGCTCATGGCATCAGCCATCTTACATGTCTTAACTGTCATGTTGAAGACACTGTAAAAGCACAAGCCGGGCATGCACAATTCAATAAGTCGCACATGACGGCGACATTGCCCTCACATTATTCGAATAAAATTACGATTGCCGTGGTGAACTCATTTGCATTCCAAGGGACGAACTCAATGGCAAACATTACCTCTGAAAGCAATTGGTGTGAACCAAAAATATATTACCACTACGCAAAGCAAATTGTGTACCAGGCTCTAGCTGTGCAGTTGCAAACAGGATTCAAGCCTGATTGCAGCATCTTTGATGGCTGCTTTCATCTAAGTGCATCGTTTAAATTATCGCCGATGCTCGCAGAAATGTTTGATCATGGAGTGCATGGCCATGCAATTCTTCCGGGAACTGCCCATGTGGAGTTTAGTCGCGCCGCCATCACACAAGTCAAATCAGCACGACCAATTGGCGA
>Ga0209666_1001083_pt1 | contig 20937 bp, 17 predicted proteins | sample SaaInlV_125m_DNA_FD_184679 | JGI IMG/M metagenome (GOLD analysis project Ga0209666, IMG submission 184679) | Marine microbial communities from expanding oxygen minimum zones in the Saanich Inlet - Saanich Inlet SI037_S3LV_10m_DNA (SPAdes)... | ecosystem: Environmental > Aquatic > Marine >...
CAAAAAATTTACTTCGTTTTAATTTAATGAAAGAAGAAAATGAAGAATATCTTGAAGCGGCTAATGCAAATGATTTAGTGGAGGTTGCAGATGCTTTAGGAGATATGTTATATATTTTGGCAGGAACTATAATAGAGCACGGAATGCAATACAAAATTTCGGAAGTTTTTGATGAAATTCAACGCAGTAATATGAGTAAGTTAGGGGAGGATGGTCATCCAATTTTTCGTGAAGATGGGAAAGTGTTAAAAGGACCTAATTACTTTAAGCCAAATATTGGTTCAATTTTAAAAAAATAATGATTGCTTTTAAAGTTCAAATCGTTTCCCTTCTTTAGCAAATTTATATCCTAATAAAGTTAGTTCATTTCTTTCTTTAGAATTAGGTTGCAATGCGGGATTGGTATGATTAAAATGAATAAAAATCACTTTATTTTTAGTTGTTAAAGATTCATTTTTGAATAAGTCAACTGTTTCTTCAACAAAAGGGTGAGGTACTTCGCTCATAGGCCTATTAATTTCTCCTTCTTTAAAAAATGTTGCATCTAAGAATGCATAATCAACTCTTTTAACTTCTTCTACAATATTTTTTTCCCACAAACTCCATTTATTTATATCTGGAATAAAAAGAGCTGATTTGTTTTTTCCTTCAATTTTATACCCCACAGTTTCTGAAAATTCATCTCTATGAGGAACAAGAAAAGGGGTAACTTTTAATGAATTATTAAGTTGAATGGCGTTGTCTTTTTTTAAGTCTGAAAATGCAATATTTTGATTTGTAACTAATTGACTCCAAGGACCGTTATTGATTAAGAAATTTTTCATTTTTGGCATCGCATAAACACGGATATCTTTTTTTCCGAGTGCCTCTTTTCCAAAATATAACAATCCAGCATAATGTCCCATATGTGCATGGGTTATAAAAACACCATCTATAATGGAACTTGTTCTTAGATGATTTTTTTCTAAATCTGCTAATTGAGTAGAAATGTCTGGAGTTGCCTCAAATAAGAATTTTTGTTGAGCCTCCCTGTCAATTAACCCAAGGGAAACTACCTTTTGTTTTGGTGATATACCTTCATAGAAATCATCACAGCATTCTTTTTGACAACCTATATGAGGAAAACCACCATCTTGAGCCGTTCCTAAAATTGTAATGTATTGGCTTGCTTTGCTAGTTTTATCAATGGAAATATCCTTTCTAGTACATCCCGTTACTAACATAACGAATACAACTAAAGAATATAGTTTTTTCAAAACTTAAACTTTTACTCTCCAACCGTAGGGGTCTTCGGATTTATTGGTTTGAATATCTGTGATTTTCTCTTTAAATAAAGATGCATAGGTGTCTTTTAACTCTGGTAATTCGTAATCAACTCCTTGATAACCAAATCCGGCAATAGGAGATATAACAGCCGCAGTTCCAGCACCAAACATTTCCTTTAAGTTTCCTTCTTTTGCAGCTTGAACAACCTCGCTAACAGAAATTTTTCGAACTTCAATAGGTATATTTTGATCTTTTGCAATTTGTAAAATACTTTTCCTTGTGATACCGTCAAGTATTCTGTCGCTTGTTGGGCTAGTAATTAAGATCTCTCCAATACGAATAAAAATATTCATTGCACCAGCCTCCTCAATAAATTGGTGCGAGTTATCATCGGTCCAAATTACCTGATTATAACCTTTTTCTATGGCTAGTTGAGTAGGGTAAAATTGTGCGGCATAATTTCCACCTGCTTTTGCAAAACCAACTCCTCCATTTGCAGCTCTAGCATATTTTTCTTCTATTAAAACAGTTACTTTCCCAGAGAAATATGCTCCTGAAGGGGCCGTAGAAATTATAAAAGTATAGGAGTCTGCCGGTGATGCATGAAGCCCTTCACCAGAAGCGAACATAAAAGGACGAACATATAAAGAACTTCCTTCTGTTGTAGGAATCCAATCACTATCTATTTCTAGTAATTTATTTAAACCATCCATAAATAATTCTGCCGGGATTTCTGGCATCATCAAACGTTTTGCAGAAAGATTAAGACGTTTGCAATTTTCTTCTGGTCTAAATAAAAAAACTTCTCCATGAATATCTTTATAGGCTTTCATTCCCTCAAAAATAGACTGACCATAATGAAATATTTTTGCTGCAGGGTTTAGGTGAATAGGTTCGTTGGGTTTAATGATTGGATTTTGCCATGTACCACCAATATATTCACATTGAAAAATGTGATCAGAAAAAACTTTTCCAAAAGGTAAGTTACTAAAGTCTACATTACTGATTTTAGAGTCTTTTACTGGTTTAATTATGATATCCGTAGCCATACTAATTTATAAGTGTATACAAACAAATGTAAACAAAATTGTTTATTTTTTTAAGTAAAAAAGCAATCGTAGTTTTTATTTTAACAACTATCTTTGATTTGTATAAAATTAAATTTTTTTGATATGAATAAAATAGGAATAGTTATGTTGTTATCTTTTGTAATTGTAGCTTGTAATTCAGCTAAAAAAGATACTAATAAAGAAAATAAAATAGTTGAAAATACTTACAGTAGTTTTGGAGATACCGTATCTGCATCAGATTATCTATCTTCTAATGACGCTTTATCAAATTATAAAGCATTAAAATTAGGAGACACCATTAATTTAAAATTTAATGCTAATATTAAAGAGGTTTGTTCAAAAAAAGGATGTTGGATGACATTACCAGCAGGTAATGATGACGAAACTATTATGGTTCGATTTAAAGATTATGGATTTTTCATGCCTTTAGACGCTGCTGGAAAAGAAGTAATTGTTGCCGGTAAGGCATTTGTAAATGAGGTATCTGTAGCAGATTTAAAACATTATGCAGAAGATGCAGGGAAATCATCTGAGGAAATTGCTAATATTACAGAGTCTGCTATGGAATTTGCTTTTGAGGCTAATGGAGTATTACTAAAAAAGTAATAAGTACTAGCACCCCATCCTTGAAAAGAGAAATTATAAAAACTTCAGACGGATCAACTACCATTCATATTCCTGAATGGAATGAACAATACCATTCTATTCATGGTGCTATTCAGGAAGCTAATCATGTTTATATCCAACATGGATTAAATTATAAAACTATTAATGAAATAGCTGTTTTAGAAATTGGTTTTGGTACTGGATTAAATAGTTTCATGACGTTTTTAGAAGCACAAGAAAAGAAGCTATTTATTGAGTATGTTGGAGTAGAGGCCTATCCTATTCTTGAAGAAGAGCTTTTAAAATTAAATTATGTTGCTGAGTTGGATGCAACCCCATTTACTAAAATTTTTGAATCATTTCATTCGTGTTCTTGGGAGGAGAAACATCAAATTACTCCCAACTTTTCTCTTTTGAAGAGAAAACAATTTTTTCATGAAATTGATGATGAAAATAAGTTTGACGTCATTTATTTTGATGCATTCGGTGCCCGAGTGCAGCCAGAATTATGGACTGAAGAAATTTTTTTAAAAATGTTTTTAGCATTAAAATCAAAAGGGGTATTGGTTACTTATGCTGCAAAAGGTAGTGTAAGAAGAGCCATGAAATCTGTAGGTTTTAGCGTAGAAAGATTGCCTGGCCCTCCGGGAAAACGTGAGATGTTACGTGCTGTAAAATTATAATATTTCTTAGGTTTCTATAATATATTTATTGAATCTAAATTTCTACCTTAGTACTTAACAAAAAATTAATTATGAAGTTTCAAAGAAAATTTGGTAGGCGAAGAGCATCCAAACCTAAAAAAGGTTTGATGTTAATTATGCTTTTAATTTTAGTGTTATTTCTATGGAATCAGGCTGAAAACATCATGGCAAGTTTATTTGATTAACCAGTCTATATATATTAAAAAAATTCTATTTTTAAATTTTTAAAAAATCTCCTTTTTTGTTAAAAAAGGAGTAAAAAATAGTTTTTTTTACTAAAAAACATCAAAAATGCCTCATTTTTGGTCAAAAATCTTTTGAATGAAAATTTCAATTAATATGCTTTTTAGTGAAAATTTAATCACTTAATACATAGTTTTTGAGGCCAAATACTTCCAAAAATAATTAATTAAATTTGTGAAATGAATGTATAATTCTAAAAGTAAAAACAACATAACTTTTGAAGGTTGAGAAAATTATATTAGGAATTGACCCTGGAACCACCATCATGGGCTTTGGAATTATAAAGGTTGTTGGTAAAAAAATGGAATTTATACAGATGAATGAATTGTTATTGCAAAAATATGATGATCATTACTTAAAATTAAAACTCATTTTTGAAAGAACACTTGAGTTAATAGATACTTTTAACCCAGACGAAATTGCTATTGAAGCTCCTTTTTTTGGTAAAAATGTACAATCTATGTTAAAATTGGGGCGTGCCCAAGGTGTTGCTATGGCAGCAGGCCTATCAAGAGAAATTCCTATCACTGAATATCTACCAAAAAAAATTAAAATGGCAATTACAGGTAATGGAAATGCTTCAAAAGAGCAGGTAGCCCTTATGTTAAAGTCATTATTAAATTTAAAAACATTACCAAAAAATTTAGATGCTACAGATGGATTAGCAGCTGCTGTTTGTCATTTTTATAACGCTGGTAAAATCACTCAGGGTAAAAATTATTCTGGTTGGGGTGCTTTTGTAAAGCAAAATCCTAAAAAAATTAATTAATAATTTTAATAATTCATATTGAGCGGCATTTACATACATATTCCTTTTTGTAAGCAAGCTTGCTTTTATTGTGATTTTCACTTTTCTACATCATTAAAAAAGAAAGATGAACTTATTTCGAGTCTTATTTACGAAATTGAGTTAAGAAAAAATGAATTGAATAATGAGGTTATAGAAACTATTTACTTCGGTGGTGGTACACCAAGCATGCTGAATCAATCGGAAATAGATAGTATCATTAATGCTGTATATGAAAATCATAAGGTAATTTTAAATCCAGAAATTACATTAGAGGCTAATCCCGATGATTTAACCAAGAGAAAAATTATAGAATTATCAAAAAGTAGAATTAATCGCTTAAGTATTGGCATTCAATCTTTTTTTGAAGATGATTTAAAATTAATGAACAGAGCACACAACGCTCAAGAAGCTATAAGTTGTTTAACTGAAGCCACATATTATTTTAAAAATATTTCTGTTGATTTAATTTATGGAATTCCAGGTTTATCAAATAAACAATGGAAAAAAAATATTGATATAGTTCTTTCCTCTGGAATTACTCATATTTCAAGTTATGCTTTAACTGTAGAACCAAAAACTGCTCTAGAGTCATTGATAAAAAAAGGAATGATTGAAGATGTTAGTGATTTGCAAGCTCAAGAACAGTTTTACATATTAATAGAGGAACTCTCAAAACATAATTTCACTCATTATGAACTCTCAAACTTTGCAAAAGGTGGAGCTTTTAGCATCAATAATTCATCCTATTGGAAAGGAAAGTCTTACTTAGGTATTGGCCCTTCCGCTCACTCTTTTAATGGTAAACAACGAGGTTGGAATGTGAAAAATAATTCAAAATATATTTCAACTATTCAACAAAATAAATTACCGATAGAGAGAGAATTGCTGTCAATTACTGATCAATACAATGAATATGTAATGACTGGTTTACGAACTATTTGGGGAGTTTCTTTAGAAAAAGTAACTCAAGAATTTGGAAAAGAATACTACACATATTTATTGTTTCAATCAGAAAAATATAGAGCTGAAGAATTATTGTATATTGAAGACGAAAAATTAAAAACAACTCAAAAAGGAAAATTTTTATCAGATGGTATCTCTGCTGATTTATTTAAACTCGACATGCCTTGATTACAGATATAAAATACAACTCAAAAAAATATACAATTGATTTATCTAAACCCTTAGATATTTCTATTCCATTAAGAGATGGCAAAAATAATGTGAATGCATGGTATTTAGAACCACCTAAAATATTTCCAGTAGTTTCTGATGATTGGATAGGTTCCGTTAAAGAAGGAGCTGATGTAAATTTCAATACGATTCATTTTAATCCTCATTCACATTGTACCCACACAGAAACAGTAGGACACATCACAAAAAAAGTTCATTCTATTCATCAAAATTTACAACAATTTTTCTTTTTAGCAGAGGTAGTAACTATTCCGCCAGAAAAAATTAATGATGATTTTGTAATTACAAAAAAACAATTACAATATGCATTGGGTAATAAGAAGAGAGATGCCATTGTAATTAGAACACTCCCCAATTTATCAGACAAAAAAACAATGCAATATTCCCACACAAATCCAACATATTTAATGGAAGAGGGAGCTGTGTTTTTGAGAGAAAAAGGAGTTAATCATTTGTTAATTGACCTACCTTCTGTAGACAAAGAGAAAGACGAGGGCAAGCTACTCTCTCACAATGCTTTTTGGAATACATCAGGTAAATTACGTTTAGATGCTACCATTACTGAATTTATATATGTGCCAAATACAATTAATGATGGCACCTATTTTTTAAACTTAATGATAGCTCCTATAGAAAATGATGCAAGCCCAAGTAAACCTGTCTTGTATAAAATTAATAATTAAAAAATGCAGAAAAAAATCAAGTACTTTATTTACTCGTTAATTATTTTATTAACCTTAGCTATTGGAAGTGGTATTTATTCTGATATCTCTGTTGAAGACCTAAAAAATGAGTATGCAAATGAACACTCTCAATTCATTGAAGTAGATGAAATGAATGTGCATTACAGAGATGAAGGTGAAGGCTTTCCAATTGTTTTAATTCACGGAACAGCAGCATCCTTGCATACATGGGATGCTTGGACAGATGAGTTAAAAAAAACCAATAGAGTTATAAGAATGGATTTACCAGCTTTTGGAATTACTGGACCAAATAAAAATGCTGATTATTCTATAGAAGCTTACACAATATTTTTACATTCCTTATTAGAAAAATTAAAGCTTGAAAAATTTCATTTAGCAGGAAACTCTTTGGGCGGCAATATTGCTTGGAATTATGCAGCTGATCACCCAGATATGGTTGAAAAACTTATTTTGGTTGATGCGAGCGGCTTACCCACAAACAAACAACCACCATCAATTTTTAAGATGGCAAAAAATCCGTTATTAAAAACGCTTTTTTTATATGTGACTCCCAAAATATTGATCAAAAAAAATATAGAAGAAGTATATGAAGATGATACCAAAATTACAGACGAGTTAATAAATCGTTATCACAAAATGGCCTTAAGAGTTGGTAATAGACAGGCCTTTATAGATAGAGCAAAAACAGATTTTAAATTAGATGCCTCAGTTAATTTAGATAAACTTAAAAGTATTCAAACTCCTACACTCTTAATATGGGGAGCCAAAGACAATTGGATTCCTTTAGACAATGGAAAACGAATGGATAGTATTATGGTAAATTCTCAATTAAAAGTATTAGAGAATTCAGGTCATGTGCCAATGGAGGAAAATCCGAAAGAGAGTTTGAAATTAATTAAAGATTTTTTGTTAGAAAAAGAATTAAAATTTAGAAATTAGTAAATAATAATAGACCTATAAAACCATAAGAATGAGTATAGAATGGAAAGGTGTAATGCCGGCAGTATTTACATGGTTTAAAGAGTCAAAATCCAGCTCTCTTGAAATTGACTTTGAAGCAACACAAAAACAAGCTGCAGGAATTTTAAAAGCTCAAGGAAAGGGTGGAAGCAGAATGAGCGGACTTGTCGGTTCTGGAACTCTCGGTGAGAATAGCTACCTGAACAGCAATCAACGTCTTTCCTTACTCAAATCTCTTTCTGAAGTTGCTAAAGAATACAATGTCCCTTTGATTAGCGGGGCAGCGGCAGAAACTAAGGAAGAACTTGCCAAAATTATTGAAGGCCTTGCAACAGTTGGAGTTGATACTGTCATGGTGATGCCACCTAAAACTAAGGCGATTCCTTCTGATAAAAAGATGTTCGAATACTATGCTCTTTCTGAAGCAACTGCAAAAGATGTAGGCATAACCATTATGCCTTATAACAATCCTGATGCAGCTGGTTATCATGCACTTTCAACTGAGCTTCTTTTAAAGCTAGCTAATCTTCGAAATGTAACTGCACTAAAAATATCAACTATTGATGTTTCAATTATTGAAACAATGATGTTAGCGAATAAAGATTTAAAGATCTTGGCAGGAGTAGATACAGTCACTGTACATGCAGGACTCGCTGGAGCAATTGGTGGAATTACAGGTGTAGGTTGTATCTTTCCAAAAGCTAGTGTTACTATGCAAGAATACGTTACAAAAGGAGAATGGACTAACGCTAACAAAATTTCTCAGGCTTTAAATTCATTATCGTATCTGGATGCTCAGCCATTGCTTATGGAATATCTTAAGCTTGCTATGGGATTTCATCATAATGATGTTGCTGGAGGACTTCGTACTCTTGGCAAAAAATTAACTCAACAGGAAATTGATGATGTTCAAGCAAGATATATTCTGGCAAAAGAAAGACTTGAAGTACTGAACTTAATAAGTTAAACCCATCAATTTGAAAAAAAAACAAAAAATAAATAAGGATGATTACAGGAAAAAATCACATTGGAAATCAATTGTCTGCGGAAGGAAGTAAAACCTTCAAAACGTTTGATCCTATTTCTAATATTGAAAATTCATCAATTCACTATGAAGCTTCTCAAAAAGAAATAAATGAAGCAGTTTCTTTAGCGTCTGATGCTTTTAAAGAATTCAGAACTATTTCTGGAGAGAGAAAAGAAGCTTTTTTACATGCCATTGCTGATGAGATCTTGGCTTTAGATGATGAGTTGATTCAAACTTATTGTTCCGAAACTGGATTGCCAGAAGGACGAGCAAAAGGAGAAAGAGGAAGAACAGTTTTTCAACTCCGTTCTTTTGCAGATTTGGTCGCAGAAGGTTCTTGGGTAGATGCTACAATTGATACTTCAATTACAGATAGAACTCCTGCTCCAAAACCAGATTTACGAAAAATAAATATTCCTTTAGGTCCTGTAGTAGTTTTTGGAGCAAGTAATTTTCCATTAGCATATTCTACTGCTGGTGGAGATACAGCAGCTGCTTTAGCAGCAGGTTGTCCTGTAATTGTAAAATCGCACCCAATGCATGCAGGTACAGGAGAATTAGTAGCATCAGCGATTATAAAAGCTGCCGAAAAAACAAATATGCCAAATGGAGTTTTTTCTAATTTAAATTCAAGCGGAATAGAAGTTGGTGTTCAGCTAGTAGAACATCCAGCAGTAAAAGCTGTTGGTTTTACAGGAAGTATTCGTGGAGGGAGAGCGTTACTAGATTTAGCAGCAAAAAGAGAAGAACCAATTCCGGTTTTCGCAGAAATGGGAAGTGTAAACCCTGTGATAATTCTGCCAAAAGCACTTACTGAAGATGGTAATAATTGGGCAAAAACTTATGCAGGTTCAATTACTTTAGGAACCGGACAATTTTGTACCAATCCAGGATTGATTCTCGGAATTAAAAGCAAAGAGTTGTCACAGTTTATTGCTCAAGTAAGTGATGCTATTTTACAGATTAAACCTTCTGTAATGTTGCATCCTAATATTGCTGGAGCATACGAAATAAATAAACAAAAAGCGATTTCACAATCGGATGTTGTTGTTGCGGCTTCTTTTATAGATAACACGCAAACCAATTTTGCTAGTCAAATGATTGCAACTGTTGAAGGAAAAGAGTTTTTAGAAAATTCAACATTACATCAAGAAGTTTTTGGACCATTTTCTATGGTAGTTCAATGCGAAGATGAAAATCAATTAGAAGAGATTATTTCACAATTAGAAGGACAATTAACTGGAACCGTAATTTCAGATGAAAATGAAGTAGCAAATTACCCAAAAGTAATTGCTGCATTACAGAATAGAGTTGGAAGAATCATTTTTAATGGAGTACCAACTGGTGTAGAGGTTTGTCCGTCTATGGTACACGGAGGCCCATATCCCTCGTCAACAGATAGTCGATTTACAGCGGTCGGAATTCACTCTATCAAACGTTGGGTTCGTCCATTTAGCTTCCAAGATTGGCCGAATCATCTGTTGCCAGATGAATTAAAAAACGAAAACCCATTACAAATTTCAAGATCTGTGAATGGAAGTCAATCTTCTAAAAGCCTATGAGATCAGTTTTTGTTTGCATAGATGGTCATACTTGTGGAAATCCAGTAAGGGTTGTTAAAAGTGGTCATCCTCCTTTGGTTGGAAAAACTATGAGTGATAAGCGTCAGCATTTTATCAAAGAATATGATTGGATAAGAACAGGATTGATGTTTGAGCCTAGAGGGCATGACATGATGAGTGGTTCTTTTCTGTATCCACCTCATAATCCTATAAACGATTTTGCAATTTTATTTATAGAAACTTCTGGAGCTTTACCCATGTGTGGTCATGGAACTATAGGAACCATTACTATTGCTATAGAGGAGGGGCTAATAACTCCAAAAGTTCCAGGAAAAATTCGAATGGAAGCCCCTGCAGGACTTGTTGAAATAGACTACAAGCAAACAGAAAATAAAGTAGATTGGGTTAAAATAACTAATGTAAAAAGTTATTTAGCAGCTGAAGGTTTAGTAATAGATTGTCCAGATCTCGGAGATATTATTTTTGATGTTGCTTATGGTGGTAATTTTTATGCAATCATAGATCCTCAAAAAAACTTTTCAGGTATTCAAGATTTCACAGCCAGTCAAATCGTTCAATACTCACAAAAAATTAGAGAACAAATTAATAATAAATATCCAAATCAGTTTATACATCCAGAAGATTCAAGTATTAAAAATGTGACACACTTATTATGGTCAGGAACTCCAATACATAAAGGTTCTGATGGTAGAAATGCTGTTTTTTATGGTGAAAAAGCTATAGATAGATCTCCTTGTGGAACAGGAACATCAGCTCGTTTGGCTCAATTATACGCCAAAGGAAAATTAAAAAAGGGAGTTGAATTTATTCATGAAAGTTTTATCGGAAGCACTTTTGTAGGTTGTGTAGAAGAAGAAACTATTGTAGGTGATTATCCAGCTATCATCCCAAGTATAAAAGGATGGGCTAAGGTTTATGGATACAATACTATTATCATTGATGATGAAGATGACCCCTATGCACACGGGTTTTCTGTGATTTAAATACGAGTACAAATGTCAAAAAAAGTAGTTATTATTGGTGGAGGAATTATGGGCGTTTGCTCAGCGTATTTCTTAAATAAAGAGGGGCATGAAGTAACTATAATAGATAAATCTAATTTTTCTAGCGGAGCTTCTTTTGTAAATGCAGGATATATTACTCCAAGTCACATCATTTCTTTGGCTGCTCCTGGAATTATAACTAAAGGACTTAAATGGATGTTTAATCCTTCAAGTCCATTTTATGTAAAACCAAGATTAGATAAAGATTTTTTACAGTGGGCATGGGCCTTTAAACGATCTTCAACTAAACAAAAAGTTGCACAATCTATTCCTGTAATTAAAGATATTAATATACTTAGTAGAGAGCTATATATAGCAATGAAATCCTCTGGAGACTTAGATTTTCATTATGAGCATAAAGGATTGTTAATGGCTTATAAACATGATAAAGCAGGTGAACAAGAATGGGAGGTAGGTAAAAAAGCGATTCAACTTGGTTTAAAGGTAGAAAACCTAACGGCAAAAGAAGTTGAAATATTGGAACCTAAGGCCAATCTAAACATTAAAGGAGCCGTTTATTTTCATTCAGATGCACATATGACACCTGGAGGTTTCATGAAAAATATGCTGGCTTACCTCAAAAGTCAAGGAGTTGCTATACTCGCTGAGGAAGAAGTAAAGGATATCATTATTTCAAATAACTCCATCAAAAAAGTAATAACCAATAAACAAGAAATTACCGCAGACGAATTTGTAATGGCGGCGGGAAGTTGGTCTCCTCTTATTAGTAAAAAACTTGGGATTAAAATGTTATTACAACCCGGAAAAGGCTATCGTATTAATGTAGCTCAAGAAACTAACATTACCATTCCTGCAGTATTGTTAGAAGCCAAAGTTGCTGTAACACCTATGAATGGTTTTACTCGTTTTTCTGGAACGATGGAGATTGATAAAATAAACCATAAAATTAATCCTATTAGAGTAAATGCCATTGCTAATTCTGCTTCAGAATATTATAAAGGATTACAAATTAGCACTGAAGACAAAGAGGCCGCTCAATGTGGTTTAAGACCGGTAACTCCAGATGGGTTACCTTATATTGGTAAGACAACTCAGTACAATAATTTAACTTTTGCCACAGGACATGCCATGATGGGATGGAGTTTAGGGCCAGCTACCGGAAAATTGGTGTCAGAAATTATTTCAAATCAAAAATCGTCATTAGATTTAAATCCATTTAAAGTACAACGAAGATTTTAAATAATCATAACATCTTCTGCCAAGATTTTTCTTAGATACCATAATAGTTGTTGTGCATTTTCTTTAGAAAAAACTAAGGGTGGTTTTATTTTTAGTACGTTATGGTCTAGACCATCAGAACTCATTAAAATCCCATGAGCTTTCATTCTATTAATAAGGTAATCTGTTTGTTTGGGTAATGGTTTTTTTTGAGCATCTACCAATTCTATTCCTAAGAAAAATCCTTGACCTCTTACATCTCCAATAATAGGAAAATCTTTAGCTAAATTAAGAAGTTGTTCTTTTAAAAAAGTACCAACTTCTAATGCATTTTCTTGTAGTTTCTCTTTTTTTACGGTTTGTAATACAGCAGTTCCTATAGCACAAGAAACCGGGTTGCCTCCAAAGGTGTTGAAAAATTCCATGCCATTTGCAAAACTATTGGCTACTGATTCTGTACAAACTACCGCTGCCAGAGGATGTCCGTTTCCTATGGGTTTTCCAATGGTAATAATATCTGGAAGTACGTTGTGTAATTGAAAGCCCCAAAAAGAGTTTCCAAGCCTTCCACAACCTACTTGTACTTCATCAGAAATACACAACCCACCTGCTTTTCTAACAGCTGCATAAGCCCTAGATAAAAACCCTTCAGGTAATTCTATTTGACCACCACAAGAAATAATAGGTTCTACAATTAGTGCACTCACCCCTAGACCTTTTTGATGAATCTTATCAATGCATTGTTGTACTTCTTCTGCGTATTTTTCTCCAGTATTTTTGCCCCTGTATTTTCCTCTAAAAGCATCTGGTAATGGGAAAATATGGGTGTGTTCTGGTGCGCCTTTGCCACCTTTCCCATCAAATTTATAAGAAGAAATATCTACACAAATATTGGTGTTCCCATGATAACCAACCTGTGAGGCAATAACATCTTCTTTACCGGTTACAGTTTTTGCCATTCTAATAGCCAATTCATTGGCTTCACTACCAGAATTCACAAAATGAACAACACTTAATTCTGGTGGTAAGGTTGCTAAAATTTTTTTGGCTAGTAGGTTTATGTTTTCATGCAGATAGCGAGAGTTTGTATTGAGAATAGCTGTTTGTTTATGCCCTGCTTTTATAACTCTAGGATTTTCATGGCCAACATGAGCAACATTATTTACAGTATCTAAATATTTTTTTCCCAATTCATCTAAAAGATATACACCTTCTCCCCGAACTATTTTGAGAGGTTTTTTGTATTGCAAACTCATGCTTTTCCCTAAATGTTGTTTTCTGTACCCAATTAATTCTTCGTTTGAAGTATTCTTTTTTGTTTGGAGGTTTTTAATATGAAACAATGCATTTGGGTCTATGCAAAGACTTTTCCAAACAGCTATTTGATTTGTATAGGCAACTCCGGGAAAATCAGTTGTATAGTCTAATAAAGAAAGCATTACCTGAAAATGTAGGTGAGGGGCCCAATTACCATTGATGGTTTGATCTCCTAACACACCAATTTTTTGTCCTTTTAAAATGGTGTCTCCTTTTTGGTAATGCAATACACCTGCTGGATCTAAATGACCATATAATGTGTAGAACTCGAGATCTTCTTCTTTATGTTTTAAAACAACCAAGCCACCATATTCTTTATCTCCATGGTCATTTACTGCTATGGCTATTTCACCATCAAACAATGCATGAACAGGCGTGTTTGTAGGAAGCCAAAAATCGATTCCTAGATGAATAGTTCTACTTTCTGGGCCATAATTTCCTATTTTATCATAGGCAGTAGCTGTGTACAAAGGTCTTGGCTCTAGGTAGCCACCAGAGATAATTTTTGTTGGATGTTCTTGCTGAAGCTGGTCTATTTTAAATTGAAAAAAGTCAATATTGTTAAAATCGGTCTGATGACCAATCCAAGTACTAGAGACACTCAAATCTAATAGTTCAATGTCTTTTCTATGAACTGTTGGGAATAATTCTGCTAAAGAATATTGCCTAGTTACTGCCCATTTTTTAAATTGTTCTTCATTTGGGTGTGCAGAAAAACCACAAGTATCTCTAAATGAATAATGTGCAAAATCTTCTGAAATTTTAGACCATTTATATAAGACTTCCCAGGCAGGTTTTTCGCTAATCCAAAGATATTCATTGTCTGGTTCTTCAATTTTACTCATGGCAGCTCTGGTAACAATAATTACAAGCCGCATGGCAATGGCATTAAATAAATGAGCAAGCTCTTTTTCTAATAAAGGAAAAGAATTATGATAGCCTTTTATAAATGCAAGAGCCGCCTCTAATGGATCTTGATGGCCCATAGTACCATAGGCACAAAGAATGGCTAGATCATTAATGGTTTGTGTGTGCATGGCATCTCCATAGTCTATGGCTGCTTTTGCTTTTGGCTGTACTATGCTATTGGTAACAATAATATTATTGTCATTAGGGTCATTATGCACAATGCTTTTTCTTAAGCTAGTATAGGTAGGTTGAAGGGCTTCAAACTTATCTTGAAACAGCATTAGTATTTCTTTTTCGGGAGCTTCAAATAAATGTAGTTGCTTTTTTGTCCAAAGCGATTGTGAAATATCCCAGTCAAAATTATAATGCGCTTCTGGATGCTTAAAACCTTGTAATACTTTTGTTAAGGTGCCACATTGCGCGCCAATACTAAAGCGTAAATCTTCTAATTGTGGGTTTACAGCACTCCAAACTTTACCAGAAACCCAAGTAAGTAAACGTACACAACGCGTTTTTTTGTAACGATCTGTAATTTCAGAAATTAAATGATTGTTTTTATCTGTAACGGCTTTTGGAGCAATAATTTCTTCATCGCTATTCTCAATAAATTGTAATAAGTGTTGCTGGTATTCTAGGTACTTTTTGTTTTCTTCAACTCTAGAAATTTTTAAAATATACCCTTCTTCATTCTCTATTTTAATTCTAAAATTAAAATCAACATAACCAGGTAAAGGAGATGCAGTTCCTTTGATTTGATACAAGTCAAAAAGAATTTTTTCAGCTTCCGATGTAGAGATTTTCTGTTGAGCGTAATTCATAATCTAAAAATAGGATAAAACTTGGATAAAAACCCTTTTTATTCTTTGTAAATTTGTACTAAATATAGCAAGATTATGAATGTGAAAGGAAACATTGTAGATATTCTTAATAAAAGAATTTTTAAAGGTGAAGTGTGTATAGAAAACGGACAAATTTCTGCTATTAGAGAAGTAAATCACGGGGTAGAAAATTATATTTTACCTGGCTTTGTAGATGCGCATATTCACATTGAAAGTTCTATGGTAGTCCCTTCAGAATTCGCAAAAATTGCGGTTCTTCATGGAACGGTAGCTACTGTTTCCGATCCGCATGAAATTGCCAACGTATTAGGAGTAAAGGGAGTATATTTTATGATTGAGAATGGAAAAAAAGTACCCTTAAAATTTAATTTTGGTGCACCAAGTTGTGTGCCAGCTACTTCTTTTGAAAGTGCTGGAGCTGTAATTAATGCTGATGATATTAAGTTGATGATGGAAAATCCAGATATTAATTATTTAGCAGAAATGATGAATTACCCCGGAGTAGTGTTTGATGATGAAGAGGTGCTACAAAAAATTGAACACGCAAAAAATAACAACAAACCCATAGATGGTCATGCACCAGGTCTAAGAGGTAAAGATGTTACAAAGTATATCACTGCAGGAATTTCTACAGATCATGAATGCTTTACGTATGAGGAAGCTCAAGAAAAACTACAAAAAGGAATGAAAATTCTTATCAGAGAGGGAAGTGCTGCAAAAAATTTTGAGGCTTTAATTGATTTATTACCTGTACATTTTGAAAATATGATGTTTTGTTCAGATGACAAGCACCCAGATGATTTGCTAATAGGGCATATTAACCAATTATGTGAACGAGCAGTTGCTAAGGGTATGGATATTTTTAAGGTACTTCAAGTGGCTTGTGTTAATCCGGTAAACCATTATAATTTAGAGGTTGGTTTATTGCAACAAGGAGATGCTGCAGATTTTATTTTGGTTGATAATTTAAAAGAATTCAATGTTTTAGAAACCTATATTAATGGTGAATTGGTAGCTAAAAATGGTAAAAGTTTTGTAAAATCTGTTCCTTTTGAAGTATTGAATAATTTTAATACAGATACAAAGAAAATAGCAGATTTTAGATTGGCATCGTCATCTGAAAAAATAAGAGTTATTGAGGCTTTAGATGGTGAATTGGTAACCAATAATATTGAAGCAGATTCTTTAATTATTGATGGAAATTTAGTATCAAATACGGCAACTGATGTTCTAAAAATGACGGTGGTAAATAGGTATAAAAATGAGATACCATCCATTGCTTTCATTAAAAATTTCGGAATTAAAGAAGGTGCTATTGCTAGTTCTGTTGGGCATGACTCACATAATATTATAGCTATAGGCACCTCTGATGAACTTATTTGTAGAGCTGTAAACCTGCTCATTAAACATAAAGGGGGTATATGTGCATTGAATAATACAACAGAAAAAATAGTAGCCCTACCTGTGGCTGGAATTATGAGTGATCAACCCGCTGAAATTATAGGAAATGCTTATGCAGAGCTTGACGCCATGGTAAAAGATATGGGTAGTACCTTAAGTGCTCCTTTCATGACTCTATCTTTTATGGCTTTATTAGTTATTCCTTCCTTAAAATTAAGTGATCAAGGATTATTTGATGGAAATTCTTTTAAATTTACTTCCTTAGATCTAGCGTAATTTTTATGGTCAGCGATTATTTATTTATTCAAATGCTAAAATCATATTAAAATTTACCATTTTGTTATAGAAATTTTTATTTTTTACTTCAAAATAGCAAGCGATTTAATATTTTAGACTTCAAATTTTTATACAAGTATATGAACTACCCAAGGAAAGTAACTATTGGTGATATTACAGTTCGAGATGGCTACCAACATGAAGAAAAATTTATACCTACACAGGCCAAATTGTGGATGTTAGAACAATTGCTTTTAGCAGGGTTTAAAAATATTGAAGTTACCAATTTTGGAAACCCAAGAGGGATGCCTCAATTTTCTGATGCTGATGATTTATTTAAAAAAATACGCACTTCCAAAAAGGTTTCACATTTATTGTCAGATGCTTCCTTAACAGCGATTACGATAAGAGAAAAAGCAGTAGAAAGAGCTATTCAGGCAAAGCTTGATGGGTATGGCCCTGATAGAATTTTATTAATGGTTTCTACTAGTGAATCTCACCATATGAAAAACTCTGGTTTATCATTAAAAGACTACTGGAAGATGGCTGAAACTCAAATTAAAAAAGCGCATGATGCAGGTATTAAAGTAAATGGTACAGTAAGTACAATTTGGGGGTGCCCAATTGAAGGCCCAACAGACCTTAATACAGCTATAGACTATACTCAACGTTGGTTAGATATAGGGGCAGATGATATAGAACATGCAGATCATGATGGTTCCGCATCTCCTGACAGAGTATTTAAATACTACTCGATGTTACAGGATAAAGTAGGGCTTACTGAAAAACAAATTGTTCATTTTCATACGACCAGAGGATGGGGCTTGGCCAATGTTTTAGCTGCTCTTCAAGCTGGAATGACACATTTTGAATCTACTATGGGAGGTATAGGAGGACAGCCTGCAAATTTTGTAGACGGTGTTCCAGTAGCAGGTACAGGCTCTTATTATTATAAAGACCCAAATTTAGTGGGCTTAGTTTCTACTGAAGATTTAGTAGTTATGCTAGATGAAATGGGTATTGAAACTAATTTAGATATAGATAAAGTGCTTGAAATTGGAGCTATGAATGAACGTATTGTTGGAAGACGTTTACGTTCAGAGGCCATAAAAAATGGTAGAATTCCTAAATCATTAACTGGAAGATAATTTTCGATATTTCTAGAATAATTTTTCTTAACACACTCAAAATAACTAATCATGTCATTAGAATTAGACTTACAAAAAAGAAGTGGTAATGCATGTGAATTGTGTACATCAGTAGATCGTTTAGCTATTTATGAGGTAAAGCCAACTCTAACAGGTGGTGGAGGTGTAGATGGGAGTATATTAGCTTGTAATTTATGTATACAACAAATTGAAAATCCAGAAACTACAGATGTAAATCATTGGCGTTGTTTAAATGACAGCATGTGGTCTGAATTTAGAGCTGTAAAAGTGATTGCTTGGAGAATATTATCCCGTTTAAGAAAAGAGGGGTGGCCTCAAGATTTATTAGACATGCTGTATTTAGAAGATGATGATTTACGATTTGCCAAAGAAACTGGTGAGCATCTAGACGAAAGTGAAAAGATTATTCACAGAGATGCCAATGGAGCCATTTTAAAAGCTGGAGATAGTGTTGTTTTAATTAAAGATTTAAAAGTAAAAGGGTCTAGTATGGTGGCTAAACAAGGAACAGCAGTTCGAAGAATTTCTTTAGATCATGAAAATCCAAAATATATAGAAGGCAAGGTAGGTCCCACACAGATTGTGATTATTACAGATTATGTAAAGAAAATGTCAGAAAAGGAGTAATCATAAATAATAGTATTGATATTAATATGAAAAAAATAACAGCATTTATAATTTTAATTTCTTTTTTATCATGTAGCCCAAAACTCTTTAAGGAAAAATGGACTAAAGAAGAAGCGCCAGCATATTTTAAAGCGAGGTTTGAAACTACTCAGGGAAATTTTGATATTGAGGCAAAAAGAGCTTGGTCTCCAGAAGGTGTAGACAGATTGTTTCAATTAATTAAGAATGAATTTTACACAGATATTGCTGTTTTTAGAGTTGTGCCTGGTTTTGTAGCTCAGTTTGGAATTCACAACGATAGCCTCGTAAATGCTAGTTGGAGAAGTTTTAAAATTGCTGATGAAGAAGTTGTTGAAAGTAACGATTTCATGACAATCTCTTTTGCTAGAGGAGGAGTAAAGACAAGAACAACTCAAATATTTATCAATTTAAAAAACAACAAACGCTTAGATGCGTTAGCATATTCTGGAGTTAAAGGTTTTCCTGTTATTGCAAAAGTAATTGCTGGGAAAGACAATATTTTAAAGTTTTATGATGGGTATGGAGATCGATTGGGTATGCGACAAGATTCCTTAAATAGATACGGTAATACATTTATCAGAACCAACTATCCCGAAATAGACTTTATAAAAAAAGCTTATATACTTAAATAAAAAAAGCCGCTATAAGCGGCTTTTTTTATTTAGATAGCTCTGTAAAATATTTATAGAAATAAGGAATGGTTTCAATTCCTTTTAAATAATTAAAAATACCAAAATGTTCGTTTGGAGAATGGATGGCGTCACTGTCTAGACCAAAGCCCATTAGAATTGTTTTGCTTTTTAGTTCATCTTCAAAAAGAGAAACTATAGGAATACTTCCACCACTTCTTTGTGGTATAGGAGTTTTTCCAAAAGTTGCTTCATAAGCTTTACTTGCAGCTTTATAACCAATGGTATTTATAGGAGTTACATAGCCTTGACCACCATGATGCGGTGTAACTTTAACAGTAACAGCTTTTGGAGCAATACGTTCAAAATGTTTGGTAAATAACTCAGTAATTTCATGCCATTCTTGATTAGGTACTAATCGCATAGATATTTTTGCATAAGCTTTGGAAGCTATTACTGTTTTTGCGCCCTCTCCGGTATATCCACCCCAAATTCCATTAACATCTAAAGTTGGGCGTATAGAGTTTCTTTCATTGGTTGTATATCCTTTTTCTCCGTAGACGGCATCAATAGCTAATGCTTTTTTGTAATGCTCTAAAGAAAAGGGAGCTTTAGCCATTTCATCTCTTTCTGCTCTAGATAATTCTTCTACTTTTTCATAAAAACCAGGAATGGTAATATGGTTATTTTCATCATGCAATGAAGCAATCATCTTTGTTAAAATATTTATTGGATTGGCTACTGCACCACCATACAATCCAGAATGTAAATCTCTGTTGGGCCCAGTAATTTCTACTTCAACATAACTTAAACCTCTTAACCCAGTTGTTATTGAGGGAATGTCATTGGCTATCATTCCTGTATCAGAAATTAAAATGATATCATTGGCTAATTTTTCATGGTTGTTTTTTACAAACCAACCCAAACTCTCAGATCCTACTTCTTCCTCACCTTCAATCATAAATTTTACATTACAAGGGAGATTTCCTGTGGTGGTCATATATTCCATAGCTTTTACATGCATGTACATTTGACCTTTATCATCGCAGGCTCCTCGAGCAAAAATAGCACCTTCAGGATGAAGAGCTGTTTTTTTAATCACTGGTTCAAATGCAGGAGAATCCCATAAATCTAGTGGGTCTGCGGGTTGAACATCGTAATGACCATACACTAAAATAGTAGGTAAATTATTATCAATTATTTTTTCTCCATAAACGATAGGGTACCCTGGAGTCTCACATATTTCTACAAAATCACAACCTGCTTTTTCTAGCCGATCTTTTACAGCTTCTGCAGTATTTAATACATCTTGTTGGTACGCTGGATCTGCACTAACAGAAGGGATTTTTAGGAGCTCAATAAGTTCATTGATAAAACGAT